>QGCW01000012.1_pt1 | contig 58752 bp, 51 predicted proteins | sample 4702261 | NCBI WGS metagenome assembly QGCW01 (sample SAMN08941162, study PRJNA450518) | Sediment metagenome, whole genome shotgun sequencing project. | biome: grassland soil; feature: grassland; material: soil; isolation source: soil 14 days enrichment with methanethiol ...
TTCGGCAGGTACGGTAGATGTTTATAAAATGACCGTAACAATAACAGGTACAACAGAAATAAGTGGTGGTGAAACGGCGACTCGGACTGTTTCCGAAGTGATTCGCATAAGAAATGATGATGCTTGAGGGAATGAATATGCATAATCTTCACTATAAGAATATCCTTAAGACTAAATCCCAGCATGGAGCGGCGACACTAGTGGTAACAGTCATGCTATTAATTGCCGTTACTTTAATTTCATTGTATGCAGCAAGGGTGGGGGTATTAGATCAACGGATTTCTGGTAATGAATACCGCCATAAAGAGGCCTTTGCTAATGCAGAGGCTGGGCTTGAACAAGCCGCGGCTTACCTGCGTCAGAACCCAAGTTTACATGATGTGGCTACGGCCGGTTGGAACTCATGCGCTGGCCTTACCAATGTTTTTCCATGCGATCTAAAAGTTGGTGCAAGTACTATTAACCCGACGTCTGTATATGCCAGTGTTGCTGCCAGCACAATAACATCATCAGTATTAACAATACCTGCTTTACCAAACAGCCAATCATATTTAATTAAACTTGGCAATACGACTGCTGCAGTGGGACAAGGAACCTCAGAGGATGGTACGGGATCGGCTGTCGCGCAGGTTGAATACGCAAAGACGAGTTTATTAACTCCCGGTCAAATCCCTCCTATAATGGCTCCAGCTGTTGATTTGAGTGGTAACTTCACAGTTGTACCTGATCCTAATGGCGGCGGTCCAGGCGTACCTGTATCAGCCTGGGTCAATACGTCAGTAACAAGTGGCGGTTCTGGCAGTTGGCAGACATGTAACCATGGTGACTTCCAAGATGCGGGTGTATGTATGGACACCAAGACTGAGTCAGAACCATGGGGTGTGTGTAATTGTCTTGCTGGTACACAGATAAGTGAGGGTGGCGACATTAATAGTGATATAGTTGTTGACCCCAGTGCTGACTTTCCCACATCACCTTTTGAATATGTATTTAATGGCTCGACTCAAGATGAAGTAAAAGCTCGTGCTGAAGCCAAGGGGAAGGTGGTTCCTAATTGCACTGTGTTTGGAGGCCCTCCGACAACGGTCCAAGGAACATTGTTATCAGACTTAGATGAGCCATTAGTATGGGTGGAAGGTGCCTGTGACTTCCCTAATAACACCATTATTGGTAGCAGAGATACTCCGATAATTCTAGTCGCATCAGGTCTACTAAGAGCAACCGGTAATTTAGATGTTTATGGGATAGTTGTAGGGTTAGGGGATTTTCAACTTAATGGTGGTGTTGTTTTCCATGGTTCCGCTATTTCTGAAGATTCAGCTAAGCTGACAAATGGTACTTATAAGCAAGTTTATGATGAGTCTGTACTTCAAGCTTTTGCAGATGGCAACTTAACAACGGATATATCTAAAGTGAAATATAGCTGGCGGGACTTTACTCCAGGACCATAGAAGTTAATGAGTATGGACTGGAATAGCGATATGCAGGATGAATGATATGAATATGCAAATGAAAACAAATATTAAGACAAAAGGGTTCAGCCTTATAGAGGTAATGATTGCCTTGGTTATTCTTGCTGTCGGTATCTTGGGTATATCCATTCTTCAAGGCACTGTGATTAAAAATAGTACAAATGCAAATCAGCGATCAGTAGCTGTATCTCTTGCCCAGAAAAAAATTGATGACCTGAAAAGTTTTGTTAAATTAACATCGTCGGATACATGGACTGCAGGTGCCAGCACATCAAATTTAACCGCTGCATCATTAGCGTATAGCCATATTGATGATAATAAAGGTGGAGCACCGACGGGTAATTTTGATTTGTTAGCAGGGAATATCACCGTAGGAAATTATGACTATACAATGAACTGGGATGTGACAGACTACATGCATACTGCAGCATTGACGGTTCCAAGTGTTTCAACACCGCCTTCGGGTAATTCAGATATGAAGTTAGTGACAGTTACCGTTGCTTGGGTTGATGAGCTAGGGGAGGCACAAGATATTTCATTGAGTACTGTGATTGATGCTTATGCGCCGGCACTCACTGCATTTTCAGATAATCCAACTGCCACAGGCGGTGAAGGGCCGAAAGTTCAGTATACACCGCTTTCAGCACCAGACGTAGTTCCAGTTACACTTGATATTGGAGAGAAAAAGAAAGAGTCAAGCAAGCCAATTCCAGATGTGAGTAAAAAAGGTGATAGTACGGTCGTTGAGTTTCAGGCTATTACTTTTACCCCCAACGCTAGTGCTATTACTTCAACAGCGGTTAGACAAGAAGAGTTTTTAACTGCTGTTTGTAACTGTAAAGGTGGAGCAAGTACTAACTCGATTATCAAAGGGTTTTTTGAATGGGATCCTGAAGATCTTATATTAAAAGATGTAGCATCAGCTGTCCCGGTAACTCCTATAACAAAAACAGCAGTAGATAATTCTGGTGGTGAAGCTCAACATGTCGCATGTAATGCATGTTGCCGTGATGCGGCTGATACAGCTAGTACATTTAAAACATGCCGAATGAAACGGATAGATGGTATCTATCGCATATACGAGCCTTGGAAAATGATTGCTTATAATATTATTCCATCATCATTTTTCAATACGGGAACAGGGGCATCAGGAGCTACAGCCTCGAACAGCCTTCCTGGCATGACATCTTCGGTGCAAGCCTCGAATATTGCTCTTTATTCGGAATACGTTAAGGAAGTTGTGCGAGATGCGCTTACGGCTATTCAATCAACTAGCACTGTACCTGCAACAATTGATACCACTTTTGATGTGTATGTGAAAGGAGCAAGCTCAGTTGCAAATTTTGTGAATACTGTTGGTGCCAGCACTATTGATCATAAAGCATTTACAGTTAGTGGCGATCCACGAGCCTATCAGGTCAGGGCTTTATATATTGATATCCCACCAGGAGATATATATGAGGGTGGGGATTTTACACCTACGGGGGTTTCTGCTGTTCCGCTGGATAGGGTTCCATTTTTTGAAAATAATTTTACACAGGTAGCAGGCTGGATACCTGATATTAATGTCGGTAGAGATGGCGCTAATACAGGAGACCAAAGTTTTGATTCAGATTACACTGAACATCATGATGATATGGATAATAATTCCTGCCAGCAAACAGATAATCCAAGTGGTGGACGTAACTATGTCACTAATGAGGAATTTTTTCACCAAGGTGGTGGGACGACGACAGATTGTCCGGATGCATCACGAGGACTATTTCATCCTATTGCATCGGCCCCTGCAGCATCACCACAAGGAGTGTCGACAGTAATGTTTACTTCTAACGATGGTATTGTTGATAAATTAGTAGACCCTGCCGCATCATCAGTCGCTAAAAGCATCGACTTAACGGTCGAATAAATTTTGTGCTATGCACCAGGAAGTGTATGTTTTTTATAAGAAAAACTCTCTTTAAATTTATAATCAAATTCGTCAATAGTGAAAGAATGATTTTGCGTACCGTGGTGTTCGATTTTTATGGCACCCAATAAAGAGGCTATGCGTCCCGTTGTTTCCCAGTCTTTACCATGCAATATGCCATGTATTAATCCTGCACGATAGGCGTCACCACAACCGGTTGGATCGGTAATCTTATCAGTCTTGGCACAAGGGATATCGATACGTTTTTCTCCGGTATAGATGTGAGAGCCTTCGCTGCCTCGGGTAATGATAAGCGCTTCAATATGCTGTGATAATTCGTAGGGTGACAAGCCCGTTCTATCTTGAAATAGCTGAGCCTCATAATCATTAAGCGTTATGTAGCTTGCTTGCTCGGTAAAGGTCATTAAATCATCACCATCAAACATAGGTAACCCTTGACCCGGATCAAAGATAAAGGGGATACCTGCCTCATGCAGTTGTTGAGCATGTTGAATCATGGCATCGCGTCCGTCCGGAGCAACAATAGCTAGTTTTATATTTTTAGCCTCGCTGATATGGGTTTCATGGGCTAGGTTCATCGCCCCTGGATGAAAGGCAGTGATTTGATTGTCATCCATATCGGTAGTAATAAAGGCTTGTGCTGTGTAGCTGTCTTTTTTGACATGGACATGACGGCGGTTAATGTCATGTTTATCCATCCATGTAGCATAACTGGCAAAATCATTACCGACTGTGCCCATAGGAATAGGATCATCACCCAGTAGTTTTAGATTATAGGCAATATTACCTGCACAGCCACCAAACTCACGGCGTAATTCGGGTACTAAAAAAGATACATTAATCATGTGAACTTTATCTGGAAGGATGTGGTTTTTAAACTGTTCCGGAAAGACCATGATAGTGTCATAGGCAAAGGAGCCACAGATAAGTGCAGACATGTTTATTCCTGTTCTATTGTAGTGAGTTGTAAATGGTTAGCCGTGATAGCGATTTTACCATCAATGAACTTTTGTAGATGATGGCCTACAATTTCTTTACGCCATCCTTGTAATAGCGGTATAGAGTCATCGCCACTGACCATGCGTTCAATGTCTTTACGTGATGCAACAGCGATAGGAGCGATAGATTGTTCGTCACAGCATTTTCTTAATAGCGCCATCAAGGCATCGACAATGGCATCTTGTTGCGTTGTTAGAATTTGTGGTTTTTTAACTGTTGGCCACTGTTCCTTGGGTATGGTTTTGGCCGTGGTAATTTGTTCAAGCAGCTCTTTGCCAAAGCGATCTATCGTGCCCGATTCAAGACCTCTAATCATACCAAATTTATTGATTGTTTCAGGAGCGAGTCGGGCCAGATCAAGCAATATATCGTCTTTTAATATCCAGCGCCGGGGCCGGTTGGATTTTATTGCGCGATGTTCCCGCCATTCAGCAAGTTTTTGTAAAATGGCTAGTTGTACGCCTTTTAATCTGCCAGCGCCTTTTAATCTTCGCCAAACGCTACTGGGATCAGGTTCATAATTAGCAGGGTTGGTTAAATTAGCAAAATCGTCATTTAACCAATGTGTTCTATTTTTATCGGCCAACTCTTGCGACAATATTTTATACAGATCACGTAAATAGCGCACATCATCGGCGGCATATTCTATTTGATCAGGGTCGAGTGGCCGTTTAGTCCAATCTGTACGAGAATGCGCTTTGTCTAAATTTACATCCAAGCATTGCTTGACTAAATTGCCGTAGCCGATTTGATCTCCATAACCTAGAACAGTTGCTGCTAGTTGCGTGTCGAATACATTAGGCGGCAAGTTACCACGTAATAGGTAAAAGAGTTCTAAGTCTTGTCGGGCAGCATGAAAAACGACCGTGATATCCGGGCTATACATTAAATCTAAAATAGGAGTTAAATCAGTGATAGCCAAAGGGTCGATACAAGCGATTCGTTCTTGTGTGGCAACCTGAATAAGGCACAGTTGAGCATAATAGGTTTTTTCACGGAGAAATTCGGTGTCCACCATCATCCATGGCGTATCAGCGATTTGCTGGCAGAAATCAGTGAGAGCGGATTCTGTATTAATAAACTCGACTGTCATAGTTAAGACTTTGCGAAAAAGCTGACAGTATAACGGCTTTTATTCAAATCACCGAACTGAGCATCAACGAGAGATCGACTGAGAAAGGCATGTTTCAATAGCGTGTAGTGAAAAAGGCCAATTTAATTCGCTGCCATCAGGAAAACGGACAACGGGAATCGTTTGACCATAGCGTTCAGTCAATGTCTCACTAGAGTTTATATCGATGGAATTCACCCTGATTTCTTGGTTGCTCACTTGAGTTAATAACTCAAGCGCCTGATGGCAAAGGTGACAAGCTTCAGTGGTATAAAGTGTGAGCTCAATCATCTTTCTAATAAGCGAGGCATCAGTTCAACAAAATTACATGGGCGGTGACGAATATCCAATTGTTCTTTTAGAATATCATCCCAACCGGTTTTGCATGCACCCGACGAACCAGGCAAACAAAAGATGAAAGTACCATTTGCCACACCAGCAACAGCACGCGATTGGACCGTTGATGTTCTAATATCCTGATAGGATATTTGGCGAAATAATTCGCCAAAGCCTTCTATTTCCTTGTCAAACAATGCTTTTATGGCTTCTGGTGTTCCATCACGTCCGGTGAGTCCGGTTCCTCCGGTTGTGATAATTGTTTGCACATTTTTATCTGCTATCCACTGTGACACAATAGAACGAATCTGATATTTGTCATCAGCTACGATTTGTTGAGCAACAACACTATGCCCGGCTTCATTGACCCGGTCACGAAGGACTTTTCCTGATGTATCATCTTCTTTAGTTCGCGTGTCTGAAATCGTCAATAGGGCAATGTTGACAGGTATAAATGTTTGTTCCATAAAATTATCTTTTGTTCAGCGTGTATTCAGGTAATGAAAAGCAGTATAATAGTCATCAGGCTGATCGTCTATCTATTGATAAGGAAACAATTATGAAAAAGATCGCAATCGTAACCATTCTCGCAGTCGGTTTAACTGCCTGTGCCACCGATGATCCTAACAAGCGCGCTAAATATGGCGCAGCAGCAGGCGCTGTAGCAGGCGCTGTATTAGGTCATTCTATCGAAAATAATAAAGAAGGTTTGTTGATTGGTTCTGCTGTGGGTGCAGCAGCAGGCGCTGGTCTTGGTCATTACATGGATAATCAACAGCAAGAAATGGAAGCAGCACTTGCCGCTGAACGAGCAAGTAATGATATACAAATCAGACGTCTTCAGGATGAATCACTGAAAATTGATATAGCTAGTGAAGTGTCATTTGATTTTGGTAGGGCGGATTTAAAACCTGCGTTCACACCAACGCTACAAAAACTGGCAGGTATTTTACAGCGTTATCCTAATACACAAGTTAGTGTTGTAGGTCATACTGATAGCGTAGGTTCAGACAGTTATAATATGATGTTATCACGCCAACGAGCCGAGTCTGTTGTTTACTATTTGTCATCGCAGGGTGTTGCCTCGAATCGCCTAATGGCAATAGGCCGCGGCGAGTCTGAACCAAGAGCGACCAATGATACAGAAGCCGGTCGCCAATTAAATCGCCGAGTAGAAATTTATGTCAAACCAATTGCCCAAGGGCAATAAGCACGTAGCAAAGAAGCGTCGGAAGGTTCGCAAACCGGACGACAGTAAGGCAACGCAAAACGACTTAATTTTTGGTTTACACGCGATACAGGCAGCACTTGCTCTACCTGAATCGCGTGTGACAGAAATTTATTTAGCAGATGAACGCCACGATGCACGAGCTGATGCACTGATGAAAGCGGCTAGGCAACATGGCATCAATCTTAAAAAAATAGAACGTGATGAGCTTGATGAAATGGCACCTGATGTTCGACATCAAGGTGCTATTGCGCGTTGTACGCCTTTAAAAGAATTAAATGAGTCAGACTTGTTTAAGCTTGTGGAGCAGTTGGCTGATACGGCGCCATTACTGCTAATTCTTGACGGTGTACAAGATCCGCATAATTTGGGTGCTTGTCTACGTACGGCTGAAGCGGCAGGTGTGCATGCAGTCATTGCACCAAAAGATAGGGCTTCAGGTCTGACAAGCACTGCGATGAAGGTATCCAGCGGTTCGGCTGAACGCCTGCCCTTTATTCAAGTCACTAACTTGGCGCGGGTTTTACGCGAATTACAACAATTGGGCGTATGGTTGGTTGGAACATCAGGTGACTGTGAAACGACACTTTTTCAGGCTGATTTAAAAGGGCCGCTGGCTATAATTCTGGGTGCAGAAGGGCGTGGTATTCGTCGCTTGACGCGTGAGCACTGTGATCAGGTAGTTTACATACCGATGCAGGGTGGGGCTGAAAGTTTGAATGTTTCAGTTGCTGCCGGTGTTTGCTTGTTTGAAGCAGCACGTCAAAGGAACTTGTTATTGTGAGCAGATATAACGTAAAATAGTCGATTACCTAAATTTAGGGTAATACTCCTTGCCTCTTACAAAATGTTTGGGGCTGTTTAAACCGTAAGGAGCTCAAATGAGACATTACGAAATTGTGTTTCTGGTCCACCCTGATCAGAGCGAACAAGTACCTACGATGGTTGAAAAATACCAACAGGTATTTACAAGTGAAGGCGGACAAGTTCACCGTCTGGAAGATTGGGGCCGCCGTCAGTTGGCATACCCAATAAATAAAGTACATAAAGCACACTATGTTTTGATGAATGTTGAATGTGATGTTGCACAGCTAGAAGAAGTCACATCGGCTTTTCGTTTCAATGATGCGGTTATCCGTCACCTTGTTGTTAATATGGATGAAGCTGCTACAGAAGCTTCACCAATGATGCGCAAAGACGACGATGATAAAAGTCGCGGTCGCGACGCTTAAACCTGAGGAGCATAGTAATGGCACGTTTTTTTAGACGTAGAAGATTTTGTCGTTTCACCGCTGAAGGTGTGAAGCAAATCGATTATAAAGATGTAACTTTGTTAAAAAATTACATCACAGAAACCGGAAAAATAGTTCCTAGCCGTATCACTGGTACCAAAGCACGTTATCAACGTCAGCTTTCTACTTGTGTAAAACGCGCACGTTTCTTAGCATTGCTTCCATATTGCGATATGCATAAGTAAGGCTTTGTTAAACAAGATAGTAAAAAAAATTAAGGTCTAACGGCGTATGCTGCGCAATATTGCAGTATTTTCAATGCAAGGGTTTTGGCAGGCTGCCACGGCGATTACATTGATGTCGTTAGCTGCGATGATGTTGCCACCATTAAGTTATTTAGTGAGTGGCATCATCGTGCTCTATACACTGAGTATGGGGCCAAAAGCAGGAATAAGTCTTATAGCAATAGCCGGTGCCGCTTTTTTAGTAGTGGCTGGATTGGTCTTTAATCAGCTTTATTTTGCAGGCTTGTTTTTATTGTCGAGTTGGTTACCCGTTTGGGGAATCAGTTTGGTATTAGGTTATAGTCGCTCGTTAGCAGTAAGTTTCTTGGTTGCTGCAGCCGTTGGTTTGTTTATAGTTTTTGCGAGTTATTTGTTACTACCGGATCCAACAGTATGGTGGCAACAAATGATGGCGCCGTTGTTAGATGTATTGGCACAACAGCCCGAGTGGAACGAAGAACAGGCCCAACAATTTATAGCGACAATGGCAAAAATGATGACAGGCATAGTGTCAGCAGGCATTACCTTGAATTTGATGCTGGGTTTATTGCTTGGCAGAGCTTGGCAGGCAGGCTTGTATAACCCTGGTGGCTTTGCTGACGAGTTTCAGCAACTTTACTTAGGTAAGATTGCTGCTGGCTTTACAGTTTTATTGGCCGTGCTTATGTTCAGCTCATCGGCTGTTAGTAGCATGGCGCAAAACTGTCTTGCGGTGATGTCGGTTGTGTTTATGGTTCAAGGTTTAGCAGTGGCGCATAGCGTTGTTAGACAACGACAAAAACATAAAAGCTGGTTGATAGTGATGTATGTATTATTGTTTTTTATGATGCCGCAGATGGTGTTGTTATTAGCAATGATAGGTGTTTTGGAACAATGGTTTAACTTTCGCCGTTATTCAGACGAATAATGGTGGGTGACAATTAAAAGCAGTCTTGCACTGCGGATGAGGATAGAACGATGCAAGTAATTTTGCTAGAAAAAATGCAGAAGCTTGGTGGTCTGGGTGATGAAGTAACCGTAAAGTCAGGTTTCGGACGTAACTTCCTAGTACCAACAGGTAAAGCACTCCCTGCAACTAAGAAAAACAGAGAAGTGTTTGAAGCACGTCGTGCTGAGCTTGAAGCAGCAGCAGCTAAGTTATTATCTGAAGCTGAACAACGTAAACAAAAACTAGTTGCCGCTGGTGATGTGAATATCATGGCTAATGCTGGTATTGAAGGTAAATTGTTTGGTTCAGTTAGTGCTGGTGATATTGCAGACGCACTCAATGAGTCAGGTGCAGATATTATGCGCAACGAAGTTCGTTTACCGACTGGGCCGCTTCGGCACACAGGTGAATACGATATTGATGTGCAATTGCATTCGGATATCGTTGTAAGTGTGAAAGTCGCAATTAAGTCTGAAGCACAACTACAAGCGCAAGCAGAGGCTGAAGAGTCTAATAAAGCAAGAATAGCTGCTTTAGAAGAAGCAGAAGCCATTGCTAAAGCACAAGAAGACGCTTAAGAAAAGAAATTTACTTACAGGGTCGTGATTACTATCACGACCCTGTAATATAATGATGAACCAGTGATATCCCTTATCACTGACTTTTTGATTGCATAACCGACTTGGGTGACATCGCTGTGGAAGATTTAAGTTATCTTAATTCGTATAAAGATACGGCTACAGAAGCGCTCAAAGTACCCCCACACTCAATAGAAGCCGAGCAGTCTGTATTAGGCGGACTGTTATTGGATAATGAAAGCTGGGAAAAAACAGCTGATTTACTCGTTGAACATGATTTTTATCGTCGTGATCATCAACTGATCTTCAGTGCCATTGCAGCCCTTTTTGAACAATCGCAACCCGTCGATGTTGTGACGCTTGCTGAATACCATGAAAAAAGAGGGCAACTTGATCAGGTTGGTGAGTTAGCATACCTCGGTTCATTGGCACGTAATACGCCTAGTTCAGCAAATATTGTTGCCTATGCGTCGATTGTGCGTGAACGCTCAATACTCAGGCAGTTAATTGCCGTTGGTAGCGCCATCTCAGATGCGGCTTTTAATCCTAAAGGCCGAAACAGTGAAGAAATGCTTGATCTTGTTGAGAGTAAAGTATTTGAGATTGCTGAAAAAGGTGCTAAGCGAGCGGGTGGTTTTGTTCAGGTGAAAGAAGTCCTGGGCAAAGTTGTTGATCGCATCGATACCTTATTTGAGCAAGACAGTCCTATTACTGGCCTTTCCAGTGGTTTTACCGATTTTGATATGCAAACATCAGGCTTGCAGCCGGCTGATTTGGTTATTGTGGCCGGTCGACCTTCTATGGGTAAAACAACGTTTGCGATGAATCTTGCCGAAAATGCCGCGATAAAAAATAAAGCACCAGTGGCAGTATTTAGTATGGAAATGCCATCAGATGCACTCGCGATGCGTATGTTGTCGTCATTGGGTCAAATTGATCAGCACCGCCTGAGAACTGGGCGTTTAAATGATGATGACTGGCCACGCTTAACTTCAGCTATTGCCTTGTTGAATGAAGCCCCACTTTTTATTGATGATACTCCTGCTCTCACTGCTACAGAATTACGGGCCAGAGCCCGCCGTTTAAAGCGTGAACATGGTTTAAGCCTAATCGTCATTGACTATATTCAGCTGATGCAGGCGGGGAGTGGTGGTAGTGAAAATCGTGCCACGGAGATTTCAGAAATTTCACGCTCATTAAAAGCGTTGGCAAAAGAATTACAGGTGCCGGTTGTGGCATTATCACAGCTTAACCGTAGTCTTGAGCAACGCCCTAATAAACGACCGATCATGTCTGATTTGCGTGAATCAGGTGCGATTGAGCAGGATGCAGACTTAATTGTCTTTATCTACCGTGATGAAGTTTATAATGAAGATTCGCCCGAGAAAGGCAAAGCAGAAATCATTATTGGCAAACAGCGTAATGGTCCTATCGGTACCTTAAATTTGACTTTCCAGGGCAAGTATACGCGTTTCGAAAATTTCGCTTTTAATAATTATGACGATTATGGTGATGTCTAGCTGTGCAGTCATATCCTGTTGCGACCATTGATCTAGCAGCACTAAAACACAATTTATTACGGATAAAACAACTGGCACCAGACAGTAAGATTATGGCTGTTATAAAAGCGAATGCTTATGGTCATGGTGTCATTGAGGTTGCTCAGACACTGTCTGAGGTCGATGCGTTTGCCGTAGCCAGGCTGTCTGAAGGTATTCGCTTGCGTGAAGCAGGCGTGACTAAACGCATCGTATTGCTAGAAGGTGTTCACACGGATCTGGAAATACAGGCGGCCTCACGCTATGACTTATCACCAGTGTTTCATCATGCTGACCAAGTAGAGTTGTTAACGAAAAGTCGCATGGCTAAGCCACTCGATTTTTGCTGGTTAATGTTAGAAACAGGAATGCATCGTTTAGGACTCGATAAAGATGCATTTAAACACGCTTTTGATCAGTTAAAAACCAGCGAAAATAGTACAGAAAGGCTGGGGTTGATGAGCCATTTTGCAAATTCGGATTATATTGGTGATCCGCGAAATCAAGCGCAGCTTGAGCAGGTAATACACATGGCCAATGCGTGTCAGTTACCGATCAGTTTAGCAAATTCAGCTGCAGTATTATCCATGCCAGAAAGCCATACGGAATGGCTACGCCCTGGTTTAATGCTTTATGGTATTTCGCCGTTTGCTGATATAGCAGGGCGAGAGTTAGGCCTAAAACCTGTTATGAAATTAAGTGCGCGTCTGATATCCATACAGCAGTTACAGGAAGGTGACCAGGTAGGATACGGTGGAGACTGGCAAGCATCCAGTGCAATGACAGTGGGGACCGTGAATATTGGCTATGGTGATGGTTACAAACGGCATTTATCCAATAATAGTCAGGTAGAAATTAACGGTGAAATTGTCGATGTGTTGGGACGAGTATCGATGGATATGATTTGCATTGATTTAAGACAGCTGGAAAATGTGCAGGTAGGTCAAGAAGTAGTGCTCTGGGGCTCAGAACAATTACCTGTCGAGCATATTGCTCAAAAAGCCAATACCATTCCTTATGAGTTGGTCTGTCAAATCAGTTCACGGGTGACAAGGCAATATATTAATGGCTAAGGTAAAACGGGTTTACAGTTGTAAAGAATGTGGTGCGCAGACCCCGCAATGGGCAGGCCGTTGTAATGACTGTGGTGCTTGGAACAGTTTAGAGGAAGAAGTTCAAACGGCTGCCTCTGCCACCAGTCAAGCTAGCATTAGCCGTCATTCCAGTTACGCTGGCCAGCAGAAAGGGCAGGTACAGGCATTAAGTGAGGTCAGTTCAGAGCAGGCTGTGCGCTGGACTACAGGTTTACCAGAATTGGACCGGGTGTTAGGTGGTGGCCTCGTTACTGGTTCTGTCGTTTTGATTGGTGGTGATCCTGGAATTGGTAAATCCACATTATTATTACAAGCGATGGCTATAATGGCCAAAAACAGTGGCGTTAGCCCGCTTTATGTTAGTGGTGAAGAGTCATTACAACAAATCCGTTTACGTGCTGAACGCTTACAGTTGGCACAGGTACCATTAGACTTGTTAGCAGAAACGCATGCTGAACAAATGGTGGCGACTGCTAATAAGCTTAAACCGCAAGTTATGGTTATCGACTCTATCCAAACTGTATTCACTGAACTATTACAATCAGCCCCGGGCACTGTTGCCCAAGTGCGGGAAAGTGCAGCACAGCTGGTACGCTTTGCCAAGTCGAGCGGTACAACAATGATTCTCGTTGGTCATGTCACTAAACAAGGTGCATTAGCTGGACCCAGAGTATTAGAGCATATGGTGGATACGGTTTTGTATTTTGAAGGTGATACTTCAACGCGTTTTCGAATTTTACGTGCAGTAAAAAACCGTTTTGGTGCCGTTAATGAGCTCGGCGTATTTGGTATGACTGAGTTAGGTCTTAAGGAAGTCAGTAACCCATCAGCTATTTTTTTGTCGCGTGCTGAAGAAGCACTGTCAGGTAGTGTAGTGACCGTTATTCGCGAAGGTAGCCGTCCTATGCTGGTTGAAGTACAAGCATTGGTTGATGACAGCCCGTTAGGTAATCCTCGGCGCGTATCGGTAGGGTTGGAACAGAACCGTCTCGCTATGTTACTGGCTATTTTACACCGTCATGGCGGTGTGACCTGCGGTGATCAGGATGTGTTCATTAATGTCGTGGGCGGTGTGAAACTTAGCGAAACTGGCGCAGATTTAGCGGTGTTAGCAGCTGTGCTATCAAGTCTGAGAAATAAACCGATTGCTAAAGGTCTAATTTTATTTGGGGAAGTCGGACTGACGGGTGAAATCAGACCTGTGCAGGCAGGGGAAGAGCGGATTCGCGATGCAGCTAAACATGGCTTTAGTCATGCAATCGTACCAAAAGAAAATGCGCCAAGAAAAGCTATTAATGGCATTAAAGTGACGGTAGTACAACATTTATCTGAGGCTATTTCAGCGTTGCAAAATAACTAGCTCTTTGAATAATAGGAAGTGCATGTTGTTAATGTTTGCCAGCCACGTTACTTTATTGATGGAGTAGTGCATCAAGTTCGCGGTTAAGTAATACCGGGTCGCCTAAGTTTAGCTCAACAAGGCGCTTCAGGTGAGTGATAGCGTTAAGATCAATATGGGTACATTCAAAACCGATAACCTGATCTTCGATATGGGCGACAGATGCTGTCATCGTAATGACCAGCTGGCCATTTTCCAGCTCTAATTCCAGCTGGTATTCTTCACTCTGCTCACCAGACCAGTTTTCCGGTCTTGCCATTAATACACCATGGAGAGAGATATCGTGAACAGGGATATTCTGATATACGTCACTCTGATGTTTAGTTATATGGGCAACCGCAGAAAAAGGGATGCGGTTGAATCGCCGATTTTTTCGATGAGTGCTTGTCATATAATCCCCTTTCTATTTAATTTGATAGTAACATTGAAGCAATAAAAAGGAGTAGTGCATGTTGTGGGTGAAAGCTTTCCACATTATTAGTATTGTGACCTGGTTTGCAGCTTTATTTTATTTACCTCGTTTATTTGTTTATCACGCCATGTGTGAGGATGAAGCGGGAAATGAACGATTCAAAATAATGGAAAGAAAATTGTACCGGGGTATTATGACGCCGAGTGCAATTGTAGCATTGGTTCTGGGTATTTGGTTGATGGGCTATTATTCATTGGACAATTTGCTTGCCATGCATTGGTTACATGCTAAATTAACGCTTGTTATTTTACTGTTTGCTTACCATGGTGTGTGTGGGCGAATGGTCAAACAATTTGCCAATGATGAAAACCTGCGATCACATGTATTTTACCGCTGGTTCAATGAACTACCGGTATTTATATTGATAGCTGTAATTATTTTAGCAGTGGTTAAGCCATTCTAACTTTATGAGTAGCGGCCCTTGATCGGCAATAGGGTCCGGTTACTTATAATTAAGTTTTGTATTCAAACAGTTTAACGACACGCTGAACGCCCGCCGATTTTGTGACAATATCGACGGCAAGATTGGCTTCAGCTCGTGTCACAACCCCCATTAGATAGACGATACCATGCTCTGTAACGACTTTGATATAGAAAGGGTCAATTTGTTGATGAGCTGCCAGTTTGGTTTTAATTTTAGAGGTGATCCAGGTATCGCTACTGCGAGATGGTAAGGCACTAGGCGCAGCAATAATGACTTCATTATGAATACGACGAACCTTGGGTATGGCTTTTACGATTGAATGTATTTTTTGTTTGAGCTGTTCAGTTGGTGTTTCACCAGTGATTAGAACAATGCCATTGTAACTGGTGATATTGATGTGGCTCTGATTGTAGATTTCTTTGTTATTGTATATTGCCAGTGAGGCTTTAAATTCAATCCCCTGATCATCAATAACTGAACCGGCCGTCCGTCGATCATGTGCTAGTGAAGCACCAGTGGCTGCCCCTGTTACAACCGCAGTGGCACAGCCCTGCAATAGAATGAGGGGAATAAGTAATAAAAAAGCAAATTTCAATCTAGACATGAGTCATCCTAATAATTGATTCATAGTATAGCGTATATTGTGACATGATTAGTTAAGCTGAAATGCATCTTTTATCCAACTAATACTAGTTTCATTTCCAGTTGGGCTAATGGCAACCACGTCAAAACGATAATTCCGGTATTTTGTCGCATTTTGTAATAAAAAATATTCTGCAGTTTGGATAATGCGTTGTTGTTTTTGAGCATTGACACTTTCTATAGCACTACCAAAACGGTCGGACTTGCGATAGCGAACCTCAATAAAGACTAAGCTGTCACCGTCGGCCATAATTAAATCAATTTCACCCCGTTTACTGTGATAATTCTGGCGAATAGGGGTTAGCCCAGCATTTATTAGATAGCTGAGCGCTTGTTGTTCTGCCAAATTTCCCTGTTGTTGACTCGTGTTCACTGTATGGCGGTTTGCTCAGGTAACGTTAACGGTACAATTTGACCGTTTTGAAAACGGGCAGCATGTAAATCACGTTCAATAAGACCTGCCTCGTTAATTGATAACATCCCAGTGGCACCAGAGTAACTTTCGTTTGCAGAATGACTGAGTCTATTAATGTGTTCAGTTAAACGATAGGCATCAGCACCGAGGGCGTATAGACGGATAAGTGAATGCCATGAGTTTGTTGAATTAGACGTCAATGCCGAATACACGGGATCGTCAGCAGCTAACTCAGGGAAGACCCAGAGAATATCATTAATAATGACATCATTTAAATCAATATTCTGTTGCGTGTTTACATAGCCATTATAGGCATGCGCTGTGGCCAAAATTGGTAGTTGGCCAGAACGGTGGAATTTTAGCTGAGGAACCAATTGCCGGGCTTTTAACGGTCTTGCAATTAAGAACAAGACATCAATATCTTGTCGTCTGCGAGGTTCAAACTCAGCAGAGCGGCCGATAGTACGCTTGACTAATTGATAGCGCTGTTCACTACTACTTAATCCCAACAACGGTGTAATAACATCAGAAAAATCATTTTTTTCTTCATTGTAATCAGCTTGACTTAAGATAACACCATCAGTCTTGTGCCACTGTTTGGTAAAGGCGTTGGCAATACGCTGTCCCCATTCAGCATAAGGGGCCATAATAATGGCGCGGTTAAACCCATTTTCTAAAGCATAACTGGCTGCAGAGGCAGCATCATCTTCAGGTGCTAATCCAAATTGGTAGAGATTATGTTTTGCCTGGCCCTCTGGTAGCCTGTTAAGAGCTAATACCGGGATGGTTAATTCTTGACTTTCTGCCAGTTGTTGGACGGAATTTTTATCTAAAGGACCGATCACTAAATCAGTTTTATTTGCGATGGCTTGCTGATAGGCTTGTTGTACGTTACTTATTCCAGTAATGGGATTTGTGTGGATTGGAATAAATTGTATTTGAGTCGTGCTATTGGTAGCAAAGTGAGCTGCTAAAATTCCCTGTTTGATGGCTTGCGCAGCATCGGCATATGGTCCGGTTTCGGGGAGTAGTACCGTTATATGACCAAGTTGTTGTGGCAACGCTGTACCTGTCAATGGGCCCGACCGATAAATTGCAGGATCAGCAGGGTGATTGGGATAATTACGATGCCAATTTTCAATGGCTACTACTAACGCTTGTGGGCGACTTTGGTAACTTTTGACAATGTAAGCTAAGGCAAACCAACCACTATCGACTGCCGGGGGCATGCCCGGATTAAACAAATCAAGCGCTTGCGGGGTTAACTGCATTAATGCTTGCCAAAGTGCTTGTTGATTTTGCTCACGTTCAGCTGTTGGTAGTAAGTCAGCTAATACTATGTGGCTGTTGGCTTTTTCTAGCCAATTTTCGTTTTGTTCATATATGGCAATGCGGGTTTTAAGAATGGCTTTTTGTTGCTTGATCCTCAGTTCCGGCAATACGTAATCATCAATAGCAGCTAATGCTTTGTCGGTCTGATTATTAGCCAGGTAAAGCTGGGATTCTACTATCGCCGCATCGACTTGACTGGAAGAGCTAAGCTGTTGCTTATTAACGTTGGCAAAAGTGGCAATAGCTTGCGCAACTTGATCATTTTTCAAATAAGCACGCGCAGCATATAAGTAATAACGAGAACGGTTTGCACCGCGACTGGTTTTAGCCAATGCTTCATACTGCATGGCAGCGCTTTCAAAATCGCCACTATTTTCAGCATTACGGGCACGTAAGTCTGCTTCAGTATCAATCTGTGAGGGTAACAATGGACCAATTGATTCACACCCAGTTAGTGTGAGAGTCAAGGCTATAATGAGTACAGCTATATATCGTGCATACATAATTTGAAAGCTAGCTAAGTAAATTGTTATAACATCTTACGCGTTCACGTATATTACGACCAGAACTAGTCCATAAAAAAGGTATGATTGTGCAAGAAGACGCGTCAGGCAGTTTATATATTGTTGCCACCCCCATCGGTCATTTAGCGGATATAACATTTCGTGCCATCGAAGTATTAAAGCAGGTGTCGGTAATTGCAGCGGAAGACACACGGCACAGCCGCCATTTACTGGAACATTATGGCATCAACACATCGACAATTTCCTTGCATGAGCATAATGAACAACAGCGAAGTGAAGCATTACTTCTTCGTTTACAGCAAGGTGAATCTGTGGCTTTGATCAGTGATGCCGGTACCCCACTGATTAGTGATCCGGGTTACCGTTTGGTGTCATTAGTAAGACAACATGGTATTACTGTTGTGCCTGTGCCGGGAGCGAGTGCTTTAATTACAGCGTTATCGGCCTCAGGACTCGCTTCCGATCGTTTTGCATTTGAGGGTTTTTTACCTGCAAAACCCTCAGCGAGACGACAAGCTCTACAAGAGTTGGTTAATGAGCCCCGCACATTGATTTTCTATGAGAGTCCGCGACGTTTAGTGGATACACTGACTGATATTCAAACTTTTTTTGGTGAACAACGTCAGATATGTCTGGCGCGAGAGTTAACTAAACTGCATGAAACGATTGTCACAATTTCCGTGGCCGAGATGCTGGCCTGGGTCAAAACTGATAGCCAACAACAACGGGGTGAATGTGTCTTGTTGCTAGAAGGGCAGACACAGCAACAAGAGATTGATGAGGCTGAAGTGATACGACTACTAAAACTATTATTGCAAGATTTACCCGTTAAACGTGCAGCTGCACTGGTATCCTCAATGACTGAGGTGAGTAAGAATAAAGCTTATCAATTGGCGTTAAAGATTCAGCAGAATGAATAATACTCAGGTATGATCAGCCGCTAGAGATGGCCAGACAATCGCGCTATTGGTTTTACTGATAGTGAGGAAAGTCCGGGCTCCAAGGGCAGGGTGCCAGATAACGTCTGGGAGGCGTGAGCCTACGGCTAGTGCAACAGAAAGAATACCGCCGGATTCGTTCGGTAAGGGTGAAAGGGTGCGGTAAGAGCGCACCGCGTAATTGGTAACAGTTGCGGCAAGGTAAACCCCACCTGGAGCAAGACCAAATAGAAGAACAGCGTCTTTGTACGCAGATACGGCCCGTATCGTTCTTGGGTAGGTTGCTTGAGGCAAGCGGTGACGCTTGTCCCAGATGAATGATTGTTCTCGACAGAACCCGGCTTATCGGCCATCTCTACTTTATTTCTAACCTTTTGATTGGTTAGCTTGATGATTATTGAAGGCTTAGAAGACCTCAAAAATTACCTCAGTTCGAAGACTTAGAATACGTATAGCACAAGTCTACAAACCGGTGAGACTTTTTGGGGCTGCTGGTGGGCATGACCTGAGACCGCTGCTTGAATTTGTCAGTTAGAGATAACTGCCGTTCAGACGCCGTTTGAATATACTCAACTGCGCGCATAATTAACCAACTGTTATAATCTGCTTTCACTATAGCCCTCTAGCTCAGCTGGATAGAGCGTCCCCGCCTCGTAGTTCAGCACCCAGTTATTAATCAGTGTAATAAAAAGCCCCCCAACTATATTCTGGCTTTGCTTTATTCTATGGTCGATAGTCTGGTTTAATCGTGTTATGTCCAAAGAAATTATTTTTGAGGGGGGATGGACTTTACATTGGTTCATCAACAGGTTCATCAATTAATGAATCTAACGAAGGGTCATCAAGGAATAGAAAGCCAGAGTCGCCATTAATATCAACAGCAATTTGAAAATCACCACCATGGACGTCGCCATCACTATCAACGGCATCAACGCCAAAGTTTAAAATAAGATCTTCATAGGATGTGGCCGTGACATCAGTGTCTACAGAGATGATTTTATAGCTTCCTTCTGATTGTTCGTTGCCACCAGAATGTGTAGCCCACATCCTAATTTCATCAAAGTCTGAACCACTGATAGAGATTGTTGTGTTGGCACTGGAATTTGTTGCCGAAGCTGGCACACTCTGGATATCGCTGACTTCATTGCCATCAAGGTAAAGTTGATACGACAATATATCAGTGCTATTTCCTGTTATTGAAAAGTTACCCACCGTCACGCTCATCCCACTGAATGTTCCATTTGGATCGTCCAAACTAATAATGACATTTTCTGAATCACCTTCATCAACTAAACCATTATTAACACCAAAACCATCACTTGAAGCATTAATCAGATTAGTGCCTGAACTATCTGTTGCTGACAGGTTAATAATGATGCCATTCTGGTTTACTTGAGTAACTGTTTCTACAGGAGTGCCAGCATCAACTACTGATCCTGTCAAAGAAACGGTGGTTTCAACTATTGGCCCTTGCAGCAGCTGATCTAAAGTTAACGTATAGCCATCTCCAGTATCATTTTGTGATAAGGAAAAAACAATATCATTATTTTCATCAACGGCTAGAAGACTGCCGTCAGTTTGAGATTGATAGCTGACTTCATGGCCATTTGATGTCGTCAAACCTAATGGTACGCTGCCAGTAAATGTTAGGCTTGCTAAACCATCTTCTCCTGTATCGATAGCAAGGTCTCCGGTGGCTTCAGCACCCACAGCATTCACTAGGTTTGCATTAGTCAGCGACGTTATTTCAATAATGTCATCAATGATAGCTATATAGGCCGTACCAACAGCATCCTCCCCAGCTGCTGTACTTGCGATGACTGCAATATAGCCTAAGTCTAAGGGATTACGACCAGGAATGGACAAGTGCTTAAAGGCATCATCTAATACAGCTTGAACTGTCACATCTGCCGTTGCCCCTGCCGTTATTGTTGAAGCTGTTAATGTAAGGGTTACAGCAACGGAGGAGCCAATTCTACCTTCAATTTCTGTATCACTAATACGATGCCATGACACATCATCTAAACCATCTTCATTGGTATCCAGTTTCAATGATGATAGATCTGTATCAAACTTAAATTGGGTTAAGTCAGCAGTACCTGCTGTGAACGTTAATGAGTTATTTATAACTGTATCAACGACAAGTGATTCATCAGCGTTTAACTGAATCGTATCACCGCCCATTGGACTAGTATAATCATCTAAAATAATCCCTGTTGCCACGGCAGTAGAAATATTAACAGTAGCATTTGGATTACTAGCCGAAACAATACGTGCAGAGAATGTTTCATTACCTTCTTGCAAGTTATCGACGTATGTGGCGACATCAAAATTAGCTAGGGTAGATCCCGCGGGAATGACGATCGTTATGGTGTCGATAAGCTCATAATCTTGATTTTCAGTGGCACTGTCACTGGAGAGACTTAATATTTCAACTAAAACGGTGGTGTTTTGATCACTAACGAGATTTTGGCTTACAGTAAAGGTGACATTCTCACCCTCTACCGCCGTTCCCCCTATAGCATTAAGCGCAATTGATACTAAGGGCTGCTCAGACACAGTGGCTTCTGGTTTATCTATTGGAGGTAGAAGTTCCTTTTCAATTTCAGGAAAGGCAACTGAAACACCGGTTGTATCGAACCCTGATTCGGGTGTAACTTCAGGTGCAAGATAATCAACATAAACAGGGGAGTGACCTTCATTTCCATTTGTCTGTGCACCTGCACCCGCAGCAGTAGCTTCAGTTATCTGAGTAGGATCTGCACCTGCTAAAATTGCTTGCTGGATTGAATCTACATTAGTATCTGTATTAGTTGTTGGATCAAATACAGAGTTATCAAGAGCAAGCTGAGAGTTACTATTTAGGTTTATGATGCTGCCATCGATAAACTCAATGGTTATTAAACTATCTAGATCGGTAATAATTACTTCATTTGCATAAACATAGTCGTTAATGTGCAAATTGCGAACAACACCTTGTGGTGTGTTAGCTGTTACCGTGCCAGTGATTGATTTTATTAAGCCAATTCCGATGTCCATGGTAATACCCCTCGAAAAATGTAAATTATTGAAAAATTAGATTTTTAAATTTAAGTCTGCTACTTGAAACATCACTTTTCTATTGTACTCCGGTACTAATCTATATGTTTTATAACTCATATCAATCCTTAGCAAGAAATGCTGATTTACGGCTAGCTTAATATATATTTATGCTAGTGAGATACAAAAGAGCGAATGGAAATACTTGGAAAGGCTAGGATATTAGAGTAAGCAAGAAAGATTCGAGCAACCCTCAGCATAAGTGTGTACTCAAGGGAGAGAGTACTGTTTAAGATAGTTGAGTTTAATTTGGGCCGGCACGGCGGTAGCATTAAAAATGATTTCACTGCTCCGTATCCGTGCTAAAACATCCATCTGGGCTCATATTTGATCACCGCTTATAATGCTTAGAAAATGTCCCCGTAGCTCAGCTGGATAGAGCGTCCCCCTCCTAAATCCTCCGGTACGCTGTCGAAGGATGTCGCTACCGCAAGGTAATTCTATGAATCTGTTGAGTTGGTACTGAGTTACCGGCTACCTTCCGGCTTTGATGCGTGAACGCTGAGCAATCGTTTGACTAAAAACTGAGATTTCGAGTTGTTCAGAACAAAGTTCTTTTTTGATAAAGAATGTAGTTGCCAGTCTGGTTGGTGCAAAACTCAGTCTTAATTACCTAAAAATCTAAACCTTAGTTCGTTTTTACGTACTCGTTTTTTTTATTTCCAATTGTTGGCGAGCATGTTCAGCGAAACCCGCACCCGCTTCAGCATAGAAATTAAAACTCTCATCCACTCCGGCAGCCTCTAAAACAGCTCGGTCATCATCATATTTAGCCACCGCTGCAATCTTTCCGTTGTAGCCGGAGTCATTCAGGAATTTAACTGCTGACTGCATATCGCTCAAGCTAGGCATTGCCAACATAATCAAACGTAACTTACTGACATCAACATCGTGCCAAAAATCAATATCTTCTGCATCACCCAAAATGACATTGTGTCCTGAACGTTGATGATTCTTAACCTGTTCAATATCAGCATCAATACCACACACTTTATCAGTATACGTTTCTCGCATCGCCAAATAAGCACCGCTACCTACCCTGCCCATACCAACCACTAAAATTTCTGCATCACCCAGATCGGGCTTTACATAACTTGCTTGTCGTTGCTCTGTCTCAAAAGAATGTAAATAATGTTCAAAAGTGGCATATAAATCATGCGCATGCGCATTCACAACAGAACCCAAAACAAAACTGAACGACAAGGAAATGGCAATAATCATCAACCATTGCTGATCGATCCAGCCTGAGCCAACACCTACCGCAGCTACAATCAGACCAAACTCACTATAATTTGCTAAGCTAGCCGCGCTGAGATAAGCCGTACGTGCGCGTAAGCGGGCTCGTGTCAGTATGCCAAAAAATAGTACCGCCTTAATCGGCAACACTAACAACACTAAGCCAACGGCAATCACTATATCGGTCATCGTCGGTAGTGCGTTGATACCTATGGAGAGAAAAAAACCAATCAAAAACAAATCTTTGAAATTTAATAAACCGCGAGATAGCTCATCTGACTTACGTTGTCCACTGAGCATTATGCCTATGATGAGTGCACCTAAATCAGCCTTCATGCCGACGAGGTTGAATAACTCACCGCCGCCGATAGCCATGAACATACCGAACAAGATCAGTACTTCACCATGACCACTCCGTTCCATAAAGTGATTAAATACCGGCCTGAAAAAAGGCAAGCTTAACAATGCCAGCGCCCAGAGAGTAGGCGATTTATCGGTTGCGAATGTTAGAAATATAACGGCGATAATGTCTTGAATAATAAGAATACCAATCGCTACCTGGCCATGGTGAGACTTCATTTCACCACGTTCTTCCAAAGTCTTTACTGCAAATACAGTACTACTAAAACTTAATGCGAAAGCAATAACTGCAGCGGCCTGCCAATCCAGTGCTCCCAGCCAAGAAAGTCCTATTAGAGCAGGTATCATTAATAAGACAACAAGCACGGCAATAAGTAATGCCATGTGTATAGATGCAGTCCCCCACACTTCTGGCGCTAATAAGCTACGTAAACGTAATTTTAGACCAATCGTAAACAGCAACAGCGTTACGCCCACATCTGCAAACTTTTCTAATACTGGGCCACCTTCTATACCTAGAGCATGCAAAGCAAAGCCGGCAGATAAAAAACCCACTAAAGGTGGTAGGCGAATTTGTTGGGCGGTAAAGCCTAATACCAGCGCTACCAATAACCAAAGAGGATCCATGTCATACGCCTTAATTTAAAGTATTACTATAAAATATAATTTGAAGTAGTTTCTCATTTCACTTGCACAAATTAATAGGCCAGTGACATGAACCAATGGGGGTCAGAATCAATTGGTTTTTACTACCTTATGATAAGGCAATATAGTCCCAACTTTTTATCAATTAATCAATTAAAAGACTGTCCGCTTGAGGTTGGAAGCTGTCAATCCTCTTATAAGGGGAGATTAGATTGTATTTATTGAGAATAAATATCGGCCATTTCCGAGCAGATAGCCGTTCACATGTTGATCGGTTTTTTACGCCCTCGAACAGACATAGCATAGCCTGTTACAAAGCCTGCCGGTTTGTCCCCGTAGCTCAGCTGGATAGAGCGTCCCCCTCCTAAAGCATTCATGTAGTAAAACCTCAACCCATTTTCTGCTTACAACTCGAAATTTAGTGATAGTTTTTAGAGGTATTTTAAGTTGAGCATTAATCAGGTTACAGATATCTTGTTCCTATCGGTTTTTTTGCTACATTAATTACAACAAAAACAAAGAAAAACTATTTATAAATTGTGCTCATCAAGATTATGGAAATAGTGGGTAGGTTGCTTGAGGCAGGCGGTGACGCTTGTCCCAGATGAATGATTGTTCTCGACAGAACCCGGCTTATCGGCCATATCTAACGTCTTGGGACATCAGCATGTTAGCTTCTGTTAATGATGATGTTGTTGAAGCAGAAGAGTTTCACTTAATGCTAGATAAGGTATCTCTTAAAGATATTGCTTATGCATACATAAATAAGTATCAAGTAATAAGTACCTACTTCCTTAAAGGTAAAATAATGGGTAATCATACCCCATATTTGGAATCTTGCATTGTGAGGAATGTTGTTAACGAACGAACAGCGAGAAGGGTACCTGTCTTAACAGTATTTGATTCATTCATTGTTGCTAAACAGCATAAAGACTTGCTTAAAGAATTGATGTTTGGTGTTGGTACATCCATGAATATTGCTGCTTAATGATTTATTCTTTAAAAGAGTACTGGAGAGAAAGTTCTATAGTAACTATATAGATATATTAGTCTCCACTAGAGAGCCAGTTCTAACAGTTGGGTGTTTGAACAATAAACAAAGCCAGTAATCTTTTGGATACAGGCAAGTTTAACTCTGTATGTTTTGATACGTTGTTTTATCTATATGTTGTCGCTTCATCCATTTGGCTAGACAAGCTGGAATGTTATCTAATCTATTGAAATAAGTGCTCTTTCAGAGCTGGATGTGAAGAAAATAAATTCGATTTGTCACTTTTCAGTTCGAAAGTTCGCTCCAGAAACTACCCAGCACCAACTGGATCACTTACCCCGGGTAATTTTATCCAGGTAGCCCATGGCAAAAGCGGACAGCACAAATGTGATGTGAATGAGCAAGTACCATTTTATTTTATCGTTGGGTATATGTTCGGCGTTCATGAATACCTTCAGAAGATGAATCGATGAGATTGCCACTATGGACGCTGCAACTTTGTTTTTCAGAGAGCCTGCATCGAGCTTGCCCAGCCAGACCAGTTTTTCTTTGCTTTCATCCACATCCAGCTGTGAGACGAAGTTCTCATAACCGGAGATCATCACCATCACGATCAGTCCACCCACCAAGGTGATGTCAACCAGCGATAGAGTGACTAGAATGAGATCAACCTCTTTCATCGCAAGAATATTGGGCAAAATATGAAGTATTTCCTGAAAGAACTTTATACCCAGCATCACCAGTACCAGGCTTAGCCCCAGATAGATAGGAGCCATTATCCAGCGAGACGAATACATCATTTTTTCTAATATCTTTTCCATTAATAAATTCAATATCTTTGCAAGTGGATGAATAAACAATAGGATAGGGCAGTGATTTCAACCGGTCAATGCAATTATTTCATTACGAAAGATTAAGCGAGCAGACAAAACTTGCCGAAATTCAACTATAATATAGTTGATGGTTAGCAACCCTTGTCTGCCTGAATACCAATCAGCATGATTCGACGTTGCTCCGCCGCTTTGATTCGTTCTTCTGCACTTTGTTTATTTTTACCAATAACCGCATTTGCACCGGTAGTGGCAACAGCTGCACCAAGGCCACCTCCAGCTCACTCTACAAAATGGCCCGCGATACTTGCTCCCATACCGGCTATTTGACTGGATGTTTTGCTTGCGTTTGACTGATTAATGATACTGTCCATGTCACTAATTTCAGTAGTTATTTGCTCACGGCTCATTTGACTATCATTTGGCTTAGTGACAGTTATCACATCATTAGGCCCAGCATGAAGCGTTGTTGAAGCCAAAGCGAACCCAATTATTGATTGCAAGTTAATATAAGTGTTTCTGGTCCAACAACAAAGTTTAAACCGATGACAGAACTAAAAATCGCTCAAACAAAAGGAAGGTGGGGTGATGCCTGCGAGTGATTATATGACTGAACTTTAATTTTGTTCGAGTTGAGTTGAAAAACACAAGTACAAAAATGCCCTGAGTCAGGTTTTTTGTATCTTGTTGCCGGTCAGTCGCTGTGGAGGTGGCTTTTAATTTGTAGGTCGAAAAAAAGCCCTGTTATAAGGCTCAGCTGAATATCCTCACCTAATAAGGGATCATGATTTCATTTCTTCGCATGAAGGGCAGGGTCCAGGGCGGGTTGTATCGTGCGAGTTGAGCGAGACCATTAGCAGACAACCCTTTGCTATTCATCCAGTTAATTAGCTTAGCAGTTTTATCAGCAATCTTTGTTTCATCTGTGAAGCCTGAAAAACGTATCACAGCATATTTCAGAGCAGGAATTTGTCGGAGGTTAACTTCCTTCTTATTCGGTGTTGGCAGGCTGTCCAGAGTGTATTCCCTAGGCATAACAAAATGAACGCGCCATTTACCTTCTTCTTCTTTAATAGTGACTGGTTTGGTCATATTTATTTTTTCCGAACGGGGCTCTATCGTCACCGGGGCTGTCATTTGAATTTCTTCTTTGGTGCCATTACTGGCTGTGTTATTGCCAAAAATGAAATCAGCTATCAATCTGAATCCCTTGCTCGAAGCTTCATCCATCTCTCCTGAAACGAGTACTTCGGCAACTATCATTGCATCGTACTCTCTCAATTCATATTCGTCTGCTTGTTCGATGACGGTATAGTTGGGTTCTTCAGTTGCCATAGCAGTCGTACTCATCAGTAATAAGAAAACACACAGCGTTTTGATGAACATATTGGCTCTCAGGAATTTATCTAGTCAGATACTATGAACTCAAGGGTGAGCGATAGTTTCAAAACAGGAGGATAAATCATGTGCCGTTCAGCAGCCGGTTTCATATTCATCTAGTTCGATGGGATTAGCAACGCCTGCTATAATACCGAGCCAAAGCCCCCGTAGCTCAGCTGGATAGAGCGTCCCCCTCCTAAGTCCTTCCGGCGTAACACCGAAAGTGCGCGACTGGCAAGGTAATCCTATGAATTTGTTGAGTTTGTAGCTGAGTTACCGGCTACCTTCCGGCTCAAACTCATGCTCAAAGCCCAAAAAAGCCTGCCTACAGTCTGTTTAGTGCCATTTGTTTAATGGCGGTTTTATGTTTTTTATTGATTTTACTATGTTCAGTTTAGCGTTTAATATTCAATGTCTTGGTTTTGGCTTTATCTATAAGTCATCAAATATCTGTTTCTATCCTTACTGCACATACTTTGTATTCCGGTATTTTGGCAACAGGATCTAGCTCATTAATCGTTAAATTATTAACGTTTGCTTGGTCTGGGAAGTGAAAGTTGCCAAATATCAATCCCAAAGGTACACGATCACTTATATTTGCTCTGGCAACCATATATCCTCGTCTGGAAACGATACGAATCATTTGCATTTCATCTATCCCCAATCGGCTGGCATCTTTTAATGAAATTTCCACTAATGTTTCCGGATATAAAGCCAACAGTGGTTGGGAACGTCTTGTCATTTCGGCTCCATGCCAGTGATATAAAACCCTGCCCGTAGTCAGACATAAGGGGTAGTCCTCATCTGGTAACTCTTTTGCTGACAGGTGCTCAGTAGCATGGAATAAGCCTTTTCCTCGACTAAATTCTTTTACATGCAGGATCGGAGTTCCCGGATGGAGCTTATCCTTAACTGGCCAATGTAATTGTTCGCCTTGATGTAGTCGCGCATGGGAAACTCCTGCGTATGATGGCGTTAATGCCGCTATTTCGTCCATCACTTGAGCGGCTGATTGATAATCCCAGTTGGCAAATGAACCGACTGGTTTTTGTTGACGGTGGGCTAGGATACGCTTGGCTAGTTCGGCTGTAATTACCCAGTCTTTTTTTGCTTCTCCTGGTGAAATGACTGCATCATGTATTAATTGAATGCGCCTCTCGGTATTAGTGAAAGTTCCTTCCTTTTCTGCAAATGTGACGCCGGGTAACAAAACGTCGGCATAATCTGCTGTTTCCGATGGAAATATCTCCTGTAAAACCGTAAATTCGGCATTAGCCATAGCCTGACGAACATGATTGACATCGGGATCTGACATGATGGGATTCTCCGCCAAGATATAAAAACCTCGGATAGAGCCTGTTAATGAATTATCTACCATTTCCGTAATAGTCTGTCCCTGTTTCTGACTAAATAATTGAGCACGATTGGAAAGTGCCCAAGCATTAGAAAACTTACTAAGGCTATCTGGGTTCGTTACTTGTTGATAACCAGGGAAGACATTGGGCAAGCAACCTAAATCACACGCGCCTTGAACATTATTCTGACCACGTAAGGGATTCACTCCAGCTCCGGGGATCCCCATGTTTCCAGTAAGCATTTGAAGATTAGCAAGGCTTAAGACATTTTGTACCCCGACAATATGCTGGGTAATACCCATTGCCCAGATCACTGCCATCGGTTTAGTTGTTCCAAGGATTGTCGCAGCTTCAACAATCGCATCGATCGGCACACTGGTGATTTGACTGACATACTCCGGTGTATATTTGCTTAATGATTCGCTTAAGGTCTCATAGTCTTCCGTACGTGTTTTGATGAAATGATCATCCTGCCAATCATTCTTAATGATCAAATGCATGATGCCGTTAATTAAGGCAATATCAGTACCGGGTTTTTGACGTAGATGGAGTGTTGCGAACTCGGTGAGATCGATGTTTCGAGGATCAGCGACGATCAATTTTGCTCCACGCTGATGGACTGCTTGGCGAATCATGGAACCAAAAACAGGGTGTTGCTCGGTAGTGTTGGAGCCTATGACAAACAAAGCTTGAGACTGCTCGGCAACATCGGCCATGGTATTAGACATGGCACCAGAACCGAAAGATGCCACAAGACCGGCAACCGTTGAGGAATGACATAGCCTTGCACAATGATCAATATTATGTGTTCCGATAACCTGACGGGCAAACTTTTGCATCAGGTAGTTTTCTTCATTAGTACATTTGGCAGATGAAAATATAGCTAATGAATCTGATCCGGATTCATCAATAATACGACTGAACCTCTGGGCTACAATGTCTAAGGCCTGCTCCCAACTTACCGCCACCCACTTGCCGCGGTCATTCTTATCCGTCCTTTCTGCTCCCTGTAACAACCACTCCCTTACCATAGGTTGTGTCAAACGATCGGGGTGGTGGACAAAGTCAAAACCATATCGGCCTTTCACACAAAGATGCATACCGTTCACCGGTGCATGGGGATTAGAAGTGACATATTGAAGGTGCCCATCCTTGATATTCAGATCGAAGTTACAGCCGACTCCACAGTATGCACATGTGGTCATCACTTTTTCATCGGTTTCCAAACCAAGCGGTGCATTTCGATCTGACAAGGCATCTGTTGGACAATACGCGACACAAGCTCCACAGGATTCACAACCAGCATCCAGCATATGTTCGTCCATGCCGGCAGTGATTTTGGTGTTATCTGACCGCTCCGACAGGCCCCAGACAAAACGGCCCTGAACGTCATTGCAGGCACGAATACAGCGCGTGCATAAAATGCATTTATTTAAATCAACTCGGATAGCAGGGTGAGGGTCACTGTCTGCTGAGAAACGTGGTTTTTGACTTTTTAGTGTTGGTGTCAATTCATAACGCCGAAGCCAGTAACCTAACTCTGTATGCTCAATACTACTGGCATCAAAGTCACTGTCGACATAATGTTCCAGCATCATGGATAAAATTACACGGCGATCTTTTTCCAATGCTTCCGAGTTAGCTGTAACCTGCATACCATTAGTAACAGTTATTTCACAAGCGGGTAAGGAAATACGGCTACCCTGAACTTCTACAAGACAGGCGCGACACGAACCGGTACAGCTTAGGCCGGGGCTGTAACACAATGACGGTATTTTGATTCCTTCCCGGTAGAGAATATCAATGAGCAATTCCCCGTTTGTAGCCGTTACAGAATGTTCATCAACCGTTAACTGTATTTTTTGAGTAGATTCGTGACTCATAAATCATATTCCTTCGTCTATTCCTAATGGTTCTACTGAGTTAATTTTCTATTTTAGGTATTTGACAAGGGCTTTTCCCGATAAGATCTTGCTCAATAAACGTTTTTGTTCAGTGTATTACCTTAAGATACCATATTGCATCGTGTATAATTATCGTGAGTATTTATTCTTGAAAATTAATTATCCCACAGCCTGTTTTGGGTCGATACCGGCCCTATGTGTTGAAGAAGGGAAGCATACTTAGTACCAGTTTTGTTACTGGTCTCAACTTCTAATTCAGGAATACTGTTCAGCTGCCGTTCGGAAGGCTTTCAATTCGTCGGTGGAAAACAGCCCTGTTATAATGCCTGCCGGTTTGCCCTCGTAGCTCAGCTGGATAGATCGTCCCCCTCCTAAGGCGTTTATGCCTTAAAACATAAAGCCGTTTTGTGTTGCAACTCGAAATTTATTGATAGTTTTTAGAGATATTTTAAGTTGAGCATTAATCAGGTTATAGATAACTTGCCCTATCGACTTTTTGCTATAAAAAAAACAAAAAACTGTTTATAAACTGTGCATATCAAGATTATGGAAATAGTGGGTAGTTTGCTGCTTGAGGCAAACGGTGACGCTTGTACCAGGTGAATGGTTGTTCTCGACAGAACCCGGCGTATCGGCCATCTCTAATTTTTTATCCCCACTGAATGGTCATACCAGTTTTACCGCAATTAATTGGAGGCTCGAAAGGTGATAGTGCATACAGTTTCCCTGAGTAGGTAGTAACTTGATTATTAAATACCAGTGCCTTAGAAGACACCCCCCCTGCCGGTAATAGTCCAGTTACCCGAGTAATAATACAAAGCAGATGTTTATTGATGGATATTTAAACCAAGTTAAGCATTTCCCCACGAAAAACACAGAAGTGTATTGTTTGTAACCTATTGAAATATAATATAAAAAACACCAAAGATAAATAAAGACAAATTGGGTGTTCTTTAGCGGAAAAAATATTCCGCTGATTATATTTTTTTATTCTGGATATGATTTATTTTAGTTAAAAAAAAGGGCAGGCTATGAAGCAGCCCTCTAGCTAGAATTCACTTTAACTTCACACGCCACCGGTATGATAAAAAAGTAGTACTTATCCCCTAGCGATTTCTACTATCTCCCACTTTAAGTAATATCACCTAAGTCATTGACGACAAAAGAGGATTTTGTTGATTTACATGCTTGACACCACTAAAGGGCACTCATATAGTGTCGATAAGTGGGTAAAAGTGGATCAAAGTGGATCTATAAATTTTCTAGGGGTCAATAGTGTTTCGAGGCGTGGCAACTTTCAATTTGGATGCAAAAGGACGGATGGCTATTCCAGCCAAGTTCCGCAAGCATCTTGATGTCTGTTGTGAAGGCAGGCTCGTTATCACGATTGACCACTCTGACCATTGTTTACAGTTATATCCGTTACCCGAATGGGAAGCAGTTGAACAAAAATTAACAGGTTTGCCAAGTTTAAACCCACAAGTCCGTCGTTTAAAGCGGATGTTGTTGGGCTATGCCACTGAATGTGAAATGGATAGTAATGGACGGGTTTTATTACCGTCGAAGTTACGCGAGTTTGCCAGTTTACAAAAAAGTACAGTGATGATTGGTCAGGGAAACAAGTTTGAAATTTGGGATGAACAGACATGGAATTCCCAAATGGATGAATGTTTAGAAGAAGATTTTGACGGTATTTTACCAACTGAGCTAGAAAGCCTTTCCATCTAGGGGTAAAAGATGACTGGGATCGATTCAGAACATTTGCCTGTACTGTTAAATGAGGCAGTAGACGCCTTGGCAATAAAAGCAGACGGCATATATATCGATGGCACATTTGGCCGTGGCGGCCACTCTCGCGCTATTCTAGCCCAACTTTCTTCTCAAGGACGTTTGCTCGCTTTTGATAAAGATCCTTCTGCACTTATTGAAGGGGAACGGCTGGCAGAGAATGATCCACGATTTGAAATTGAACAATGCTCGTTTACGGAATTGACGGAACAGGTCAATAGCCGCGTATGGCAAGGTAAAGTAGATGGTGTGTTGCTAGACATTGGTGTGTCATCACCACAGCTGGATGAGGCCGAAAGGGGCTTTAGCTTTTCTAAGGATGGCCCTTTGGATATGCGAATGAATCCTGATGCAGGCGTTAGTGCAGCTCAGTGGCTGGCAGAAGCCGAGATGACGGAGATTGCTAACGTATTAAAAACATTAGGAGAAGAGCGGTTTTCAAAAAGAATTGCCCGGGCTATTGTCGAAACGCGTGAACAGTCACCGATTACCACGACTAAACAATTGGCCGCGTTAGTAGCAAAAGCCAGCCCAACTCGCGATAAGCATAAACATCCAGCAACGCGGACATTTCAGGCTATTCGAATCTATATAAATAATGAGTTGGATGAATTAAGGGATGTGCTTGATCAGGCATTAGGTGTTCTGAATGTGGGTGGTCGTCTCGCGGTGATTAGTTTTCATTCATTAGAAGACAGAATTGTAAAACGTTATTTTCGTGATCAGGCAAGAGGTGATGATTTACCTCCGGACTTTCCCGTGACTGTTGATCAGTTGAATCCAAAAGTAAAACTGATTGGTAAAGCGGTTAAGGCAGGTGAAACTGAGATTGAGCGTAACCCAAGATCACGTAGCGCCGTGCTGCGAGTTGTGGAAACAGTCGTATGACGATGATTAATTTTAACCAACGCATTCAGCAAAATTTTGCCATGCTCGTCATGATCGCGCTAGTCGTAGCAACAGCAATTTCTGTGGTTTATGTTAAACATATTAGCCGTGTTGAATTTGTCGCATTACAAAAACTGGAACGTCAGCGTGACCAGCTAAATGAAGAGTGGGGACGCTTGTTATTAGAAGAAAGTACTTGGGCCGGGCCTGGCCAGGTGGAGCAGAAAGCGCGTAATAAGCTGAGTATGATTGTGCCAAAACCAGAACATATCGTGGTGGTGGAACAGTGAGTCGCTCCAGAAAAACTATAAACCACGTTGCAGTCTGGCGGCTGAATTTGCTGCGTATTATTTTTGTAACCTTGATTTTAGTCTTAGCATGGCGGGTTGCTGATATTCAAGTGATGCATCCTGATTTCTTGCGTTACCAAGGTGATGCACGCCATTTACGACAAGTGCCTGTAGTTGCTCATCGTGGGATGATTCTTGACCGTCATGGTGAGCCGTTGGCAATTAGCACACCTGTACATTCAGTCTGGGCGAATCCACAAGGGATAGACCTTAATAAGGAAAAACTTGCTCAACTTGCCGCGATTTTGAACATTAATGTTCAAAGCATAGAGAAAAAAATAAAGGCTAATCAGCAGCGTGAGTTCATTTATCTCAAGCGCCGTGTGACACCAGAAATAGTGGCAAAAGTTGAAAGACTGGATTTGACTGGCGTTGAATTGCAACGTGAATATAAACGTTATTATCCCACCGGTGAGGTATCAGCCCACTTGGTAGGATTTACTAATGTTGATGACACTGGCCAGGAAGGGTTGGAGCTGATGCATGATGCCACGCTAACTGGCGTGCCAGGGCTAAGACGAATGGTTCGTGATAGCCGGGGCAATTATGTTGAAGGTGGTGAGTTGATTCGGGCTGCGAAAGCGGGGGAAAACATTCAATTAAGTATTGATCTTCGCATACAGACCTTAACCTATCAGGCATTGAAAAAAGCGGTACAGCAACATAAGGCGAAAGCAGGTACGGCTGTGGTGCTAGATATACAAACAGGTGAAGTATTAGCAATGGCTAATCAACCTGCATTTAACCCAAACAATCGTCATGGTTTGAAGGCCAGTGATTTTCGTAATCGTGCCGTCACTGATTTATTTGAACCTGGCTCTACCGTCAAACCATTTACTGTGACCAGCGGCATAAAATCAGGCAAATTTGATTTAAATACCATTATTAATACCCATCCAGGCGTGTTCAAAGTGAGTGGTCACCCTATCCGTGACTTTAGAGATTATGGCGAAATTAATCTGGCAACATTGATCCAAAAATCCAGTAATGTCGGAGCGAGCAAAATTGCACTCGATTTAAAACCAATTCAATTTTGGCAAGACTTCGCGAGTTTTGGTCTTGGTGAAGCTACTGGTGCCTACTTCCCTGGTGAGGCGATGGGAACAATGCCCGATCCGCAATCCTGGCGGACACTTGATCGAGCTTCAATGGGCTATGGTTACGGTCTATCCACGTCTGCATTGCAATTAGCGCGCGCTTATATGGTGCTGGGCAGTGGTGGTATTTTGAAACCGGTTACTTTCCTCAAAACGAGTGAGTCGACACGAGGACGAAAAGAGTTTTCTACCGACATTATGAATCAAGTACTGTTGATGATGGAAAAAGTCGTGGAATCAGGTGGAACAGGAACGAAAGCAGCGGTAGCTAATTATCGTGTGGCTGGCAAATCTGGTACGGCCAAAAAAGCGACAGCCGGTGGTTATGCTGATCATCGTTATCAATCGGTGTTTGCAGGCATTCTGCCTGCCAGTGCCCCTCGTTTAGCGATGGTTGTGATGGTCGATGAACCGACAAACGGTGAGTATTATGGTGGCGCCGTTGCTGCTCCCGTGTTTTCGGAAGCAATGACAGGGGCAATGCGTTTGTTAAACATCATGCCGGACAATCTACCGGAGCATCATATTCAGGTGGTAAGTAAATGATGACGGCATTACCACAACAGCGCACATTAAAACGCTTGCTAGAAGGCATGTTGGATATGTCACCGCAGCTTGCTGCTCGTCAAGTAAATGGTTTAACACTTGATAGTCGTAAAGTTGGAAACAACGACTTGTTTTTTGCCTTAGCTAAAGATAGTTCGCAACGTTCAACACATCTTAAACAAGCAGTCAGTCAGGGATGCGAGATTGTACTGTTTGATCGTGATCATGCATTGACACAGCAGGATGAAGTATTACTGAAAGAAAATGTATTGGCCTTAGCGATTGTTGATCTGGCTGATAAAACTGCAGAAATAGCAGCGCGTTTTTATGGCCATCCATCCTTGTCATTGACTGTGATTGCGGTGACGGGGACCAATGGTAAAACATCGGTTAGTCAGTTCATTGCACAATGTCTGGAAAATGCAGGGCATGCTTGTGGTGTGATAGGAACCCTAGGGGTGGGCCGTGTAGGTAGTATGGAAGATACTGGCATGACAACCCCAGACCCTGTGACCGTGCAGGCGGTATTGGCTGATTTTTATCACCAATCCATTTCTTATGTGGTGATGGAAGCATCGTCACATGCTTTAGAACAAGGGCGTCTCAATAGTGTCGCAATAGATGTGGCTGTATTGACTAATTTAAGCCGAGATCACCTTGATTATCATAAAGATTTAGCAAGTTATGCTCAGGCCAAAATGCGTTTATTTGCATTCAATAGTGTGACAACGGCAATTGTTAATAAGGATGATCAGTTTGGTCAAACGGTATTCGCTGAATTAGTTCAGCGTAAGGATGTAAACACTCTGGATTATGGCTGTCAGGATAAAGCGAGTTTGTCGGCAAATACTATTACAAATTCATTGGCAGGTTTGAGCTTTATGCTCAAATATGGACAGCAAGCAGCAAGAGTGAACACCACCTTACTCGGTCATTTTAATATCGAAAATCTGTTAGCCACAGCAGGTGTTTTATTGAGTTTAGATTTCAGCCTTGAAAAAGTTGTGGCTTGGCTAAGCCAATGTCAGTCGGTAGATGGCCGTATGCAAAGTTATTGTAATGAAGGTACGGCCCATTTTGTCATTGATTTTGCTCATAGTCCCGATGCTTTAGCACAGGCACTGTCATCCTTGCGACCGCATTTACCCAATGATGGCAAGTTATGGTGCATTTTCGGCTGTGGTGGCGATCGTGATAAAGGCAAACGACCATTGATGGGTGAAAGTGCTGAAAAATGGGCTGATCATATTGTACTGACATCTGATAATCCACGGAGTGAGGATAATGCCAAGATAGCTAGCGATATTATGGCCGGTATTGCTAAACCAGAATGTGTGCACATTGAGCATGATCGTGAAAAAGCGATTGCTTATGTGGCCAAAAAGGCAACTCATGCCGATATTGTGCTGGTGGCTGGTAAAGGCCATGAAACATACCAAGAGTTTCAGGGAATTAAAGAAACCTTTAGTGATCAGCAGGTCGTTTTAAAAGTAATTGGTAAAGAGAATGATGATGTTACGTCATTAACGTTGACGTTAGCTGATTGTGCAAGCGTATTGAACTGTGACCCACCGCAAGGTCAAGCAGTGATTACCGGTGCCCAGATTGATAGTCGCAAAGTGCGTAAAAATGATTTGTTTGTTGCTTTAACAGGTGAACACGTTGATGGTCATGACTATATTGCACAGGCTAGACAGGCAGGTGCCAGCGCAGCATTAGTGACGCATTACGTCGATGACCAACTGCCACAATTAGTCGTCAAGGATGTTAAGGAAGCGTTTGCTAAATTAGCAAATTATTACAGAACGCTGAGTGGTGCTGTTGTTGTAGCCATAACAGGTAGTAATGGTAAAACGACGGTAAAAGAGATGGTGGCGAAAATTCTTGGTCAATCGCATCAGGTATTAGCGACGGAAGGCAATTTAAACAATGAATTGGGCGTGCCTCTGACCTTATTCCGTCTGCAGCGAAAGCATGACTACGCTGTAATAGAAATGGGGGCAAACCATCCGGGCGAAATAGCAAGATTAGTGCGTATTGCTGAGCCTAAAGTGGCCCTGATTAATAATGTTGCTCCAGCACATCTTGAAGGTTTTGGCACAATAGAAGGTGTCGCCAAGGCCAAAGCAGAAATATATAGCCAGTTAGACAAAGCTGGTACCGCAATAGTCAACGCCGATATGCCATTTTTATCCCAATGGCAGTCACAGCTCCATGATACAAAAATGGTGACTTTTGCTTTAGAGAATAAGGCTGATATACACGCAGATCTGATTCAGCTGGATGAAAATGACAGCCATTTCACTGTAATCATGGCGAATGACTCATTCAACGTAATGTTACCTCTACCCGGCATGCACAATGTGGCTAATGCCTTAGCAGCGATAGCTGTATGTGATGCCTTAACAATATCGGTCAAGGACATCATTTCTGGTTTAGCAAATGTAAAAGGTGTGCCTCATCGTTTGCAGATACGTCAGGCGAAAGGACAAGCGTTATTAATTGATGACAGCTATAACGCTAATCCAGGCTCATACCAGCAGGCGCTGAATACCTTAAGCAATTTTTCCGGCAAGCATTGGTTGGTATTAGGTGATTTCGGTGAATTAGGTAGTGATAGTAAGCAAGTGCATTATCAGTTAGGAAAAGTAGCCAAAGATGCAGCGATTGATCGTCTGTGGACAGTTGGAGAACAAAGCCAACTGGCTTGTGATGGCTTTGGTGATGGTGCTGAACATTTTACTGATGTGACGGAATTACAGCGTCGCCTCGAAACTGAATTAAGAAAGGGTGTGACATGCTTAATCAAGGGGTCACGCTTTATGCAACTGGATAAGTTGGCCGACGCATTGGCTGTGGCGGGAGAAAATTAATGCTATTAACACTGAGTGAGTATTTAAGTCAGTTTCATAGTGGGTTTAATGTATTCCAATACATCACATTGCGTGCAATCTTAGGTGTAATAACGGCATTAGGCATTGCGTTAATTATTGGGCCAGGCATGATTCGTCATCTGACGTTTAAACAAATTGGTCAAGTAGTTCGTAATGATGGGCCCGAATCACATTTGAGCAAAACGGGTACACCAACCATGGGTGGGGCATTAATTCTGGTGGCTATTGCGATCAGCACGCTGTTATGGGCGGATTTATCAAATCGTTATGTCTGGGTTGTACTTACAGTTACTTTATTATTCGGTGTGATCGGATTTATTGATGATTACATCAAACTGGTTAGGCAAGATTCTAATGGATTGATTAGTCGTTACAAATATTTGTGGCAGTCAATTGTTGGCGCTGGGGCGGCAATATTTTTATATATGACAGCCACTGTACCTGCTGAAACAGAACTTATTATTCCGTTCTTTAAAGATATCGTGATTCCACTTGGCGCTTGGTATATGTTGCTCACTTATCTCGTTATTGTGGGCAGCAGTAATGCTGTCAATTTAACGGATGGTTTGGATGGACTGGCCATTATGCCTACCGTCATGGTCGGTGGTGCGTTAGGTATTTTCAGTTATGTCACAGGTCATTTTGAATTTGCAAATTATTTGGCAATTCCTTTTATCCCTGAAGCAGGCGAGCTCACCGTTTTTTGTGCGGCAATTGTCGGCTCCGGTTTAGGCTTTTTATGGTTTAACACCTATCCCGCTCAGGTCTTTATGGGTGATGTAGGTGCCTTAGCTCTGGGAGCGGCATTAGGTATTGTGGCGGTATTGGTTCGTCAGGAATTGGTCTTGCTGATTATGGGCGGCGTTTTTGTTGTGGAAACGCTATCAGTTGTGATGCAGGTGGCTTCGTTCAAATTACGTGGAAAGCGCGTGTTTTTAATGGCACCGATTCACCACCATTATGAGCTGAAAGGTTGGCCTGAACCTCGAATTATTGTGCGGTTTTGGATCATCACCGTCTTTTTAATCCTTATTGGTTTGGCAACCCTGAAATTGCGATGAATAGTATGGTTGAAAAAATAGCACAAGCTGAATCCTTTTTGATTATTGGCTTAGGTCAGACAGGCTTGTCGTGTGCGCGTTTTTTAACAGCCAAAGGACACACTGTTGCGATTATGGATACGCGTGAAACACCACCTGAACTAGCTACGCTGCAGAGTGAGATGCCTGAAGTATTAGTTCACACTGGTGGTTTAATTGTTGATTGGTTGCTGAAGTCCGACACCATCGTGTTAAGCCCGGGTATTGACCCTCGATTACCAGAAATCAAGGCGGCACAAGAGCAAGGCCTAAACATTATTGGCGATATTGAATTATTCCAGCGTTATATCCATGAGCCTGTGATTGCGATCACTGGATCAAATGGTAAAAGCACAGTGACAACGATGATAGCTGAAATGGCAGTATCAGCGGGAAAACAAGTCCAGGTCGGTGGTAATTTGGGTGTGCCTGCTTTGGATTTAATTACAGTACCAGCACCAGACTTTTATATTCTTGAATTGTCCAGCTTTCAATTAGAAACGATTGACTCACTCAATGCACATGCTGCAGTGGTTCTGAATGTAACCGCTGATCATCTTGATCGTTATGACGATGAAAAGCACTATCAGAGTGTAAAAGCGAAAATCTATAATGGCGCGACCAAGATGATAATCAACCTTGATGAACCATTATCTCAAACTTGGCTGGATGCAAACCGTGAGCAGGTTGCTTTCTCCCTTTCTGCACCGACAGGTGATGATTTTGGGGTAACCATCCACAACGGTGAACGTTGGTTAGTCAAAGGTACTACACGGTTACTGGCCTGTAACGAATTACAATTATCTGGTGATCATAATGTAGCTAATGCACTGGCTGCACTGGCCCTGGGCCATGCAATGGGGTTAGAAATGACGTCTATGCTGACAGCAATCAGTCAATACCGTGGGTTAGCGCATCGTTGTCAACAAGTCGGATGGACAGCTGGCATCGATTGGCTGGATGATTCTAAAGCTACAAATGTCGGTGCATGTATAGCTGCTATCAAAGGCTTGAATAAGGATGGCCGCATTGTCCTGATTGCTGGCGGTGTCGGTAAAGGGCAAGATTTTTCAACATTAGGCCCTGTTTTTGCGAAAAGTTTGAAAGCGATCGTTCTGATTGGCAAAGACGCTGAGCTGATTAAAAAGGTTGTCCCCGAAAATATCCAGAGTGTACTTGCTGTCAGCATGAGAGAAGCAGTCTCAAAGGCTGCCAATTTGGCGACAAAAGGTGACACGGTTTTATTATCACCTGCTTGTGCCAGTTTCGATATGTTTAGTAATTACGCAGAACGAGGTGATGTATTTGCAAGCTGTGTGGAGGACTTGAGCGATGAGTAAACACAGCAATTACACGTTCGATAACTGGTTGCTTTTCTCCTGTGGGACCTTGCTAATTATCGGCCTAATCATGGTGGGATCTGCCTCGATATCGATGGCTGATAGCAAGCTTGATCAACCATTATTCTATTTTAGTCGGCAGCTTGTTTTTGCCGGTATAGGGTTGTTAATCGCCGCTTATGTGATGACTGTTCGATTAGCAGTATGGCGACAGCTGGCGCCACTATTATTAACCGTAGGTGTATTGTTATTGATTATGGTGCTGATCCCGGGTGTTGGTCGTGAGGTCAACGGTAGTCGTCGCTGGCTGCCACTTGGACCGGTAAACTTACAGGTGGCCGAAATCATCAAGTTGTTTTCCATTATATATGTTGCAGACTATCTGCAACGGCATTACGGTCAATTACACAGTTCTTTCTTTAAGATCTTTGGTCCCCTTATTCTGCTTGGCGTAGCAGCATTTTTATTGTTGATGCAGCCTGATATGGGCTCTGTTGTAGTTATTCTATCAACCGTGGTAGCCATGTTGTTTTTAGGTGGGGCAAGATTAGATGTCTTTGCTGCTTTGATGACAGTACTAACGGCACTTTTTACCGCGCTGGTTTGGTTTGCACCATACCGTATGCAACGCTTACAGAGCTTTATGAATCCCTGGGAAGATCCTTTCGGTAGTGGTTTTCAGTTAACACAGGCACTCATTGCGTTTGGTCGTGGTGACTGGCTAGGTGTTGGACTCGGTAGCAGCATGCAGAAATTATTTTATTTGCCAGAAGCACATACCGATTTTCTCTATTCCATTTTGGCTGAAGAATTAGGCCTTTTGGGTACGCTTACTGTTTTGTCCTTGTTTGGCATATTTATATGGCGAGCATTGGCAATAGGACGAGCAGCCGAATTATCTGGTCAAATCTTTGGATCACAAGTCGCATATGGCATTGGTATCTGGATTGGATTACAGGCTTGCGTCAATATGGGTGTCAACATGGGGGTGCTGCCCACGAAAGGACTTACCTTACCACTCATGAGCTATGGCGGTAGTAGTTTAGTGCTTAGCTGTATTGCTTTAGCCCTGTTATTCCGCGTTGATTTAGAAACGCGTTTCCCTGAACAGGCAGCACAGAGGGTAAAACGCTAATGAAACGAATTATGATAATGGCAGGCGGAACAGGGGGACATGTGTTCCCAGCCCTCGCAGTGGCAAAAGTGTTAAAAGAGCAAGGCGTCTTTATTTTCTGGATGGGAACGTCACGTGGTATTGAGGCACGATTAGTACCAGAGTCTGGTTATCCATTAACAACGATCAGTGTGAAAGGCCTGCGTGGTAATGGTGCTCTAGGCTGGTTGATGGCACCCTTTAAATTGCTTAAAGCTGTTTATGAAGCAATTAGGGTGTTACGCGTTGTTAGGCCAGAAGTGGTTTTAGGTATGGGGGGCTTTGCATCAGGGCCCGGTGGTGTTGCAGCATGGTTGTTACGTATCCCTGTGGTAATACACGAACAAAATGCGATTCCAGGTTTAACCAATAAAATCTTGTCACATCTTGCTAAACAGGTGCTACAAGGTTTTCCAAATAGTTTGGCGGGTGCTCGCTGGGTGGGTAATCCTGTTCGCAAAGAAATTGCTGATTTGGCAGAGCCTAAACAAAGAACGAATGATAATGATGCGTTTAATATTTTGGTGCTAGGCGGTAGTTTAGGGGCGAGAGCCTTAAATACCATTGTTCCACAGGCATTAGCTGAACTGGATGCAACAAAGCCTATCGTGGTTAAACACCAATGTGGTGACAAGCACATAGCAGACTGTAAGCAAAACTACCATGAAGCAGCCATTGAGGCTGAGGTTATGCCCTTTATTGACGATATGGCAGCCGCTTATCAATGGGCCGATTTAGTGATTTGTCGGGCCGGGGCACTGACATTAGCAGAAGTGGCGGCAGCAGGTATTGCGTCGATATTAGTGCCATATCCCTATGCAGTTGATGATCATCAAACCTATAACGCTGCAGCATTAGTTGAGGCGGGCGCTGCAATATTGATTAAAGAACGGGAATTATCTGCCAGTCTGTTAGCACACAATATCGGCGTCCTTTTTGACAATAGGCCACGTTTATTAGCAATGGCAATGGCAGCGCGTGAACACGCAAAACCAGAAGCGGCAGCAACGATCGCAGAAATATGTACGGTGGTAAGCCATGGATAAATTAACATCAGCAATGCAAAGTCGCATCAAACATATCCACTTTATTGGTATCGGTGGCGTTGGCATGGGTGGTATCGCAGAAGTGTTATTGAACCTTGGATACCATGTGTCTGGTTCTGATATCAAAGAAAATGTATTGATTGGACATCTTCGTCAATTGGGTGCAGCTGTGATGATTGGCCATGATGCCAGACATTTAGTCGGTACAGATGTTGTGGTGGTCTCAACAGCAATTGCAGAGACAAACCCTGAATTAGTGGCAGCAAGAGAACATCGAATTCCAGTAGTACCAAGAGCTGAAATGCTCGCTGAACTAATGCGCTTTAGTTATGGTATTGCTGTAGCAGGCACGCATGGTAAAACAACCACGACAAGTCTGGTCGCCGCTTTGTTAAGTGAGGGCGGATTTGATCCCACCTTTGTGATTGGCGGTCGTTTAAACAGTGCTGCCAGTAATGCTCGGCTTGGTAGTGGTCGTTATTTAGTTGCCGAGGCTGATGAAAGTGATGCGTCTTTTTTGTATCTTCAGCCAGTGATGGCCGTAGTGACAAATATTGATAAAGACCACATGGCAACCTATGAGGGTGATTTCAATAAGTTAAAAGCCACTTTTCTCGAGTTCTTACACCATTTACCTTTTTATGGTTTAGCCGTGATTTGTATTGATGATCCGGTGATTCGTGACGTACTGCCTGAAATCACTCGCCCGGTATTGACTTACGGCTTTGCCGAAGATGCTGATTTCAAGCTATCAGAGTTAAAACAAAAAGCAGGACAAAGTCACTTTACTGTTTCAATGAATGACGGCGAAGAAACATTTGACGTATCGCTGAATATGCCGGGAACACATAATGTGCTTAACGCCACGGCTGCCATAGTTATTGCACGAAATCTGGGTGTGTCGGCTGAAGATTGTCAACGGGCATTGAACCAATTTTCTGGTATTGCACGTCGCTTTAATATTCTAGGTGAAGTACAGATCAATGATGCCAAGGTGTTGATGGTCGATGATTATGGTCATCACCCAACAGAACTGACGGCGGCGATAGCGGCTACCAGAGCTGGTTGGCCTGATAGACGGTTGTTTGTGTTATTTCAACCTCATCGTTATAGCCGAACAAACGACTTGTTTGATGACTTTGCACAAGTTTTATCGACTGTTGATGGTTTGATGATGCAGGAAGTCTATCCAGCAGGTGAAGCTGAAATAGTCGGTGCAGATAGTAAAAGTTTGTGCAGAGCGATTCGACTGCGTGGACAAGTTGATCCGATTTTTGCTGAGGATAAAGGTGCAGTATTTGATATTTTGCCTGGTTTGTTAGCGGATGGTGATGTCCTGTTAACAATGGGGGCTGGGGATATTGGTAGTACAGTCCGTGAATTTTTTGTGAATCATGGAGGTATTGAGTAATGCCTGAACAATTCACAAACCTTCGTGGTGATCTTCGGCGCAATGAGCCATTATCAAAATATACATCTTGGCGTGTTGGTGGTATTGCCCAGTATTTCTATCGCCCGGCAGATAAAGCGGATTTAGCAACATTCATGGCGCAGCTAACACCGTCTGAACCTATTTTATGGTTAGGACTTGGCAGTAATTTATTAGTGAGAGATGGTGGCTTTGCCGGTACCGTCATTGCAACAGCAGGCTTATTACAAGATATCACTGTTGAAAAAAACACAATTCAGGCTGATGTTGGTGTCTATTGCAGTAAGTTGGCCAAGAAGGCGGCTAAAGCAGGCTTAACCGGTGCCGCATTTTTGGCAGGTATTCCCGGTACATTAGGCGGCGCACTAGCAATGAATGCCGGTGCTCATGGCGTCGAGACGTGGTCATTGATCCGGGATGTAACGACAATAGATCGTCAGGGCCAATTTAAACAACGTGCTGCTGTTGATTTTAAAGTGAGCTACCGCGAGGTGAAAATGCCTGCTGATGAATGGTTTATATCAGCAACGCTGGATTTGCAGCCCGGTGATCAAGAGAGTGAAACAGTACAAATTAAAGAGTTATTGCGAAAACGTAATGCCAGCCAACCCACGAATCAGCCTTGTGCCGGTTCTGTGTTCCGTAACCCCGAAAATGATTTTGCCGGTCGACTAATTGAGCAGCAAGGCCTGAAAGGGTTGTCTGTCGGGGGAGCAGAAGTATCAGAGAAACACGCTAACTTTATTGTCAATACTGGGACTGCTACGGCAGCTGATATTGAGACGCTTATTGAGCTGGTTCAACAAAAAGTGGAGCATGCCTATGGCATCCGCTTACAGCCTGAAGTCCATATTGTCGGTGAGGTGTTGTAATGGTGACCACAAGGGATTTTGGCAAAGTTGCAGTCTTGATGGGAGGACGTTCCGCTGAACGCGTTATTTCACTAAAAAGTGGTGAAGCCGTGTTGGCAGCCCTATTACGTCAGGGTGTGGATGCCTATAAAGTAGACGTGGGTTTAGATATTGGTCAGCAATTAGCACAAGGACAATTTGATTGTGCTTTTAATATCTTGCATGGCCGAGGTGGTGAAGATGGGCAAATACAAGGTTTATTGACATCCCTCAATATTCCTTTCACAGGCTCTGATATTACTGGTGCTGTGCTATCAATGAATAAAACACTCAGTAAAGTGATGTGGCAACAACACAGCTTACCCACAGCTGAATTTGAAGTGGTAGATAAACACACTGATTTGCCATCACTTGTAACCAAACTCGGACTGCCGATATTTATTAAGCCTGTTAATGAAGGATCAAGCATTGGCATGTCAAAAGTAGCCAGTTTGGTTGATTTGGCCCCTGCGATTGACCTTGCCCTGCAATATGACAAAGAAGTCATTGCCGAAAGGTGGATAAATGGCGAGGAGTATACCGTGGCATTGGTTGGCGGTGAGAGTTTGCCAGTGATTCAGTTAAAAACACCCAATGATTTTTATGATTATGAGGCTAAATATACAGCGAATACCACACAATATATTTGCCCTTCTGATTTAAATCCTCAAGACGAAAAAGTGTGCAGGGACTTGGCGGTAAAGGCATTCAATGTCTTGCGAATGTCAGGTTGGGGCAGAATTGATTTTATGCGTGACCAGACGGGTCAATTTTACCTGCTGGAAGCTAATAGTGTGCCAGGCATGACGGATCACAGCTTAGTGCCGATGGCGAGTCAGCAGGCTGGGATGAGTTTCGATGAACTTGTCATCAATATTTTAGTAAGTAGTTTGGATTGCCATGATAGCTAAGACAAAAAAACAAGGTGCAACACGTAAACCTGTTCGTCAGGCAAGACAACCGATTGCATGGAAAAAAGTGATGCAGCAAACAGCGTTGATATCGACAGTAGTCGCTATTATTGCAGCCGCTTTTTACATACAACAGGATGATACGTTACCTATTTTGCATGTGACATTGGAAGGGCCATTTTCTCATGTAGATAAAGCAGCGTTGGTTAAGGCTGTGGCACCGTATGCTAAAGGTAATTTTCTGCGTGCTGATGTGGTGAAAATACGTGAAGCTGGTGAGGCGTTGCCCTGGGTATATAGCATACAGGTTAAACGCGTCTGGCCTGATAGCTTGCATTTGTCTGTACAGGAACAGGTTCCAGTAGCGAAATGGAATAAAGACACACTGGTTAACCCTCAAGGCGATATCTTTCCAGTTGCAAGTCGCTCACTACCAGACAATTTAGCTGAGTTAAAAGGGCCTGAAACCAGCCATAGTTTGATGACAAAACGTTATTTGTCGATGCAAAAACAATTAAATGACCATGCCTTGGCTATCAAAAAAGTGATGATGGATCAACGCCGTGCCTGGACGTTGGTATTGGCAAATGATGTGCGTGTTGTATTAGGTCGCGCCGATAGCGAGCAGCGGTTTAAACGGTTTGTAGAACTTTATCAACATAGTTTGAAGAAGTATCAGCCGCAAATTGCTGAAATGGATATGCGTTACCCAAATGGATTGGCAGTAACTTGGAAATCGGGACAACAACCAGACTTTAACGGAACTGTATGATGACGAAGAAAAAAGATAGAGATTTAATTGTCGGTTTAGATATAGGCACATCAAAGGTCGTTGCCATTGTTGCTGCCCCTATACCTGATGCTGGTCCCAACGATAATAAATTAGAAATTATTGGTATCGGGACTCACCCTGCTCGTGGCATGAAAAAAGGTGTGGTTGTTAATATCGAATCGACAGTGCAATCAATCCAACGTGCTGTTGAAGAAGCTGAGTTGATGGCAGGGTGTCAAATTCATTCTGTTTATGCCGGCATTGCAGGGAGCCATATTCGTAGTCTTAATTCCCACGGCACAGTCGCAATTCGTGATAAAGAAGTGACTCAAGGTGATATTGACCGGGTATTAGATGCTGCCAAAGCCGTTCATTTTCCAGGTGATCAGCAATTACTTCATGTCATGCCGCAAGAGTACATCATTGATAATCAGGAAGGCATTCGCGAACCCATTGGTATGTCAGGTGTAAGGCTGGAAGCTAAAGTACATTTAATTACTGGAGCAGTGAGTGCCGCACAAAATATTACCAAATGCATAGAACGTTGTGGCTTGATAGTTGACGGCATTATTTTAGAGCAGATGGCATCAAGTTATTCCGTACTCGAACAAGATGAAAAAGAACTTGGCGTCTGTATTGTTGATGTTGGTGGTGGCACAACGGATATTGCGGTGTATGTCGATGGTGCAATCCGTCATACCGCCGTCATTCCTATTGCAGGTGATCAGGTTACTAACGACATTGCAGTTGCGTTACGCACACCAACTCAATATGCCGAAGAAATAAAAATGAAATACGCCTGCGCGTTGACTCAATTAGCACGTGATGGTGAAACCATCGAGGTTCCAAGTGTTGGTGATCGACCGTCACGGCAATTAGCCAGACAAACACTCGCTGAAGTTGTTGAACCGCGTTACGAAGAATTATTGATGTTAGTTCAAGCTGAATTACGTCGTAGCGGTTTTGAAGAATTACTAGCGGCGGGCATTGTGTTGACAGGCGGCAGTTCAAAAATGGAGGGGGTGATTGAATTAGCAGAAGAAGTTTTCCATCTACCCGTTCGTTTGGGGATGCCACAACATGTGGGCGGCTTGGTAGAGGCTGTACGTAATCCCATCCATGCGACAGGTGTGGGTTTACTGTTATTTGGCAATGAGAGTGAAGAAGCAGGGCACGCAGATGCGAAAGTAAGTAGTGGCTTTAAAGAAATGTTAGCAAGAATGCGAAGTTGGTTTCAGGGCAACTTTTAGGATTATACGATTATTTATTTGACACTGATTAAGTGAAAAATGGGAGAACAACATGACATTTGAATTGATAGATACATACACACAAAACGCCGTAATCAAAGTAATTGGTGTCGGCGGTGGCGGCGGCAACGCTCTTGAGCACATGGTTTCTAACCAAATCGAGGGCGTCGATTTTATTTGTGCAAATACTGATGCTCAAGCATTGCGTAATAGCTCTGCTACTACCCAGCTACAGTTGGGAACAGACATTACAAAAGGGCTAGGAGCCGGAGCGGATCCGGATGTCGGTCGTCAAGCAGCTTTAGAAGACAGAGAGCGTATTACAGAAGTTATTAGTGGTGCGGATATGGTATTTATCACTGCCGGTATGGGCGGTGGAACCGGAACAGGTGCGGCACCCGTAGTGGCACAAGTTGCAAAAGAAATGGGGATCTTAACTGTCGCGGTAGTGACAAAGCCTTTTCCATTTGAAGGTGGTAAACGTTTGTCTGTGGCTAAAGCAGGCTTAGAAGAACTTAGCCAACATGTAGATTCATTGATCACAATTCCTAATGAGAAGTTATTGGCTGTGTTAGGTAAAGACATGAGTTTACTCAATGCCTTTAAATCGGCTAATGATGTCTTACTAGGTGCAGTACAAGGTATTGCTGAGCTTATTACTCGCGAAGGTATGATTAACGTTGACTTTGCAGACGTGAGAACAGTGATGTCAGAAATGGGCATGGCTATGATGGGTACTGGTCAGGCAACAGGGGAAAACCGCGCTGTCGAAGCAGCTAAACACGCAATATCTAGTCCTTTATTAGAAGATATCGATTTAGCAGGTGCGAGAGGTGTTCTGGTTAATATTACTGCTGGTCTTGATATGACGATTGGTGAGTTTGAAGCGGTCGGTAATACCGTCAAAGAGTTCGCATCTGAAGATGCAACAGTTGTAGTGGGGACTGTTATTGATCCTGATATGTCTGATGAACTTCGAGTTACAGTTGTTGCGACAGGTCTTGGTGCAGAACGCATCGTTAAAGGAGAAATACCTGCACAACAAGAAGCGCCGCAAATGGAGATCGTTAAAAAACCGGTCGATATTGATTACGATAAACCGACTGTGTTAAGAAATAGTGAAGAAAAAGCGCAACAAAAACAGGTAGCCAATGGTGAGGTAAACATGGAATATCTTGATATACCAGCATTTTTGAGACGCCAAGCAGATTAAAACAGCATAAGAAATAGCTGGGCAAGTTAGCTTGTGATAATATGGGACGATCGTCTATTAGAGGAGATTAAGCAGCGTGATAAAGCAGCGGACATTGAAAAATGTGATTCGTGCGACAGGCGTGGGGTTACATAGTGGCGACACTGTTTACCTGACCTTGCGTCCGGCTGCGCCTGATACTGGTATTGTGTTTAGACGTGTTGATTTGGACCCGGTTGTTGAAATTCAGGCAAAAGCTGAAAATGTGGGTGAAACTGCACTGTCGACGACATTGATTGAACATGGCCATAAAGTCTCGACAGTTGAGCACTTATTATCTGCATTTGCAGGGTTAGGTATTGATAATGCCTATATTGAGCTGAACGCAGCTGAAGTGCCAATTATGGATGGTAGTGCAGGACCTTTTGTTTTTCTCGTGCAATCAGCAGGTATTGAAGAACAGATGGCAGCAAAAAAATTCATTCAAATTAAAAAAACTGTTATTTTGGAAGATGGTGACAAATGGGCGAAATTTGAGCCATTTTCCGGTTTTAAAGTTAGCTTTACTATCGATTTCCAGCACCCGGTATTTACAGACCGCCCGCAACAAGTTGAAGTTGATTTCTCCTCAACATCCTTTGTTCGTGAAGTGAGTCGTGCCCGTACGTTCGGTTTTATGAAAGATATCGAGAAGTTGCGTGAAAACAACCTTGCTCTAGGCGGCAGCATGGATAATGCTATTGTGGTGGATGATTACCGCGTCGTTAATGAGGATGGCTTACGTTATGAAGATGAGTTTGTCCGTCATAAAGTGCTGGACGCTATCGGCGACCTTTATTTGTTGGGTCATAGTCTGATAGGTGCTTTTAGCGGACATAAATCGGGACATGAAGTTAACAATAAGCTTTTAAGAAAACTGTTAGAACAAGAGGATGCTTGGGAATTAGTGACTTTCGAAGATGAAAAGGACGCACCGATTTTATTTAGCCGCCCGGCCTCTTCTATTCTTGCTTAGTTGCACGTTTAGCTAGTTTCTCCAAGGCCAGTTTTAGTGGCCCGTCTTCTATATCATCTGCGGTTTGTTTAATCATAGACGCCGATGATTTAGACAGTGATAAAGTATGTGAACTTTGTTTGTTTTGGTGAGGTCTGTAACTAGGTTTGACCTTGACAGAAATGGCTTTAATATTCGTTTCAAGTTCTTTTGAAAGTGTTTTGCACAAGTTGGGAGCTTGGAAGCGGATAAGACTGGCATAAGCGGCATTATCAGTATGAATGATAACTGTCTCGTTTTCGATATTAGCCAGCTGACAATGCGCAGAAAACTCGGTTGGTAGTATATGTTGAAATATAAGGTTCAACTGCTCTAAAAATTGAGCGCGTTGCGTGAGTTTAAAAAGCAATGAGTTCTGTCGGCAAATGGCATTTATTTGTTCGGGCTGTTTTGTCATATTTATAATGATAAATCGTTAAGAGGAATGGTATGCAGATAATTATTATCTCGCCTAATAATAAAACTCATAAACATTGGCATTTGTCGCCTTTAAAAATAGCCATACTGGCATTGGCTACATTAACAGTTATTGGTTTTTTAGTTGTTAATACCTATCAATGGTACAAACCAACGGATAACCCTAATGTTCCGCCTGTTGTTAACATCAGTCAACAATCTAAACAAAGTAATAAGCATGAGCAAGCACAAGCACAAGTGGAAGCTTACTATGCAAAACGTTTAGGTAGTTTGCAGGCTGAGGCGATTCGCCTGCGAGCACTGACTAAGAAACTGGCTGAAATGAGTGGTCTGGATAGTAGTGATGCTATGTTTGAGTCTTCACTGGCTCAAGGTGGTATCGACCATCAAAGTCAAGCCATGGATAAGAATGATTTTGAAGATGGCTTTGGCCAGCTCACCTCCAGTTTTGCTGAACAGTCGTTACACTTGGGTTTGCTGCAGGACTACATTATCACTGATCGTGGTATTCAGTCAGCTATCCCGACAGGACGCCCAATTAATGACGGGTGGATTTCATCTTATTATGGCAATCGGGTTGACCCATTTAATGGCAAAAAGGCATTTCACAGCGGGTTAGATTTTGCGGCCAAAGAAGGTAGTGAGGTCATGGCCGCTGCCGAGGGTATAGTTAGCTGGCATGGCAAGCGTGGCGGTTATGGGGAAATGATTGAAATTGATCACGGCAACGGCTATCAAACACGTTACGCTCATAACAAGGAGTTAACCGTAGGTTTAGGAGAGCGGGTTAAAAAGGGACAAACGATTGCGAAGGTCGGATCAACAGGCCGTTCAACAGGTCCTCACGTTCACTTCGAAGTTCTTAGGGATGGCAGAACAATTAATCCCTATAATTTTGTAAAATAGACTTGTTTTTGTAAATATCATCGCCATTTATATAGTTCTTAGACGTTGTTTGTTCTAACAGTTATAATCAAGCGTTTGTTCCCATAGAAACTCGGCTCAGTACAAGGTAAATAAGCAGTATGGTAAGTAAGTTGTTCGGTAAGATCTTAGGTAGTCGAAATGATCGGGTACTTAAAAAGATACGCAAAGTCGTTAAGCAGACCAATGAGTTTGAATCAGTTATTGAACAGCTAGACGATACGGCGCTTAAAAACAAAACCATAGAGTTTCGCCAACAACTTTCTGAGGGTAAAACCTTGGATGACATACTGCCGGAAGCTTTTGCTGTCGTGCGTGAGGCTGGTCAACGAACGTTGCAGATGCGACATTTTGATGAACAGTTAATCGGTGGCTATGTACTGCATAATGGCAAAATTGCCGAGATGCGTACGGGTGAAGGTAAAACATTAGTCGCAACCCTGGCCGTTTACCTCAATGCACTGGAAGGCGAAGGCGTTCACGTCATTACTGTTAACGATTATCTCGCTCGTCGTGATGCTGATTGGATGAGCCAGTTATATAGTTTTCTTGGCCTGACCACTGGCGTTATTGTCGCGGGATTGAGTAATGAAGAGCGTCGCGCCGCCTATGCTTGCGATATTACGTATGGTACCAATAACGAGTTTGGCTTTGATTATCTACGCGATAATATGGCTTTCAGCTTAGAAGATAAGGTACAACGGGAGCTCAATTTCGCCGTGATTGATGAGGTTGACTCCATCCTCATTGATGAAGCACGTACGCCATTGATTATTTCTGGGCCTGCTGAAGATAGCTCAGAGCTTTATAAAAAAATGAACACCCTGATCCCCAACCTCACAGAGCAAATTGGCGAAGATGAAGAGATTGAGGTTGAAGGCGATTACACCATTGATGAAAAGAGTAAACAAGTTCACTTTACTGAAGCAGGCCATGAAAAGATTGAGCAGTTATTAACTGACGCTGATATTCTTGAGCCAGAAGCCAGTTTGTACGATGCCGCTAATATCAGCTTAATGCATCATGTTACGGCAGCTCTTAGAGCACATGTCTTATTTCACCGTGACGTTGATTATATTGTGAAAAACAATCAGATTGTGATTGTTGATGAGTTTACCGGACGTACTATGGAAGGACGTCGTTGGTCAGAAGGCTTACATCAAGCGGTAGAAGCCAAAGAAGGCGTGCCCATTCAAAATGAAAATCAGACTTTAGCGTCGATTACTTTCCAGAATTATTTCCGCCTGTATAGCAAGTTATCAGGTATGACAGGTACAGCAGATACTGAAGCTTTTGAGTTGCAATCTATCTATGGGCTGGAAGTTATTGTCATTCCTACTCATCGGGACATGGTACGGATTGATATGCCTGATCAGATTTATCTGACAATGCAAGAAAAATATCAAGCCATTGTTGAGGAGATTAAAGACTGTGTAGAACGCCAGCAGCCTGTTTTAGTGGGAACCTCATCAATTGAAAGTTCAGAATATATACATTCATTGCTACAAGAAGCCAAAATTAAACATGAAGTGCTGAATGCCAAGTTCCATGAAAAAGAGGCGTATATCATTGCTCAAGCAGGCCGACCTGCGGCTGTCACTATTGCAACTAATATGGCAGGGCGTGGTACCGATATCGTGCTTGGCGGCAGTTTAGAAGCTGAATTGGCAGAATTAGGCGAAGAAGCAACGCAGGCAGAGAAAGATGCCATTATTGCTGCCTGGAAGTCACGGCATGAAAAAGTACTTGCCGCTGGTGGACTTCATATTATTGGTTCCGAACGCCATGAATCACGCCGGGTTGACAATCAATTACGAGGCCGTTCAGGTCGTCAGGGTGATGCAGGTTCTACCCGGTTCTTTTTGTCTTTAGAAGATAGTTTGATGCGTATTTTTGCCTCTGAACGCATGGCCGGCCTGATGCAAAAATTAGGCATGGAAGAAGGTGAGGCGATTGAGCATAAGTGGGTATCACGTGCGATAGAAAATGCACAGAAGAAGGTGGAAGGACATAACTTCGATATTCGTAAGCAAGTGCTGGAATTCGATGATGTGACCAATGATCAACGAAAAGTCATTTATCAACAACGGAATGAGTTAATGCAGGCTGACGATATGGCTGAGGCTGTTCGTTCTATGCGTGAAACCGTGGTGGATGATGTGATCAGCACTTATATTCCGCCGAATAGTATTGATGAACAGTGGGATATTGAAGGGCTTGAACAGGCATTACACGATGAGTTTGCAGTTGACCTTCCTGTTGCCCAATGGCTGCAAGAAGATGATGAGTTACATGAACACGCATTACGTGAACGTATTATAGAAGGTGTACAAGCTGCCTGTGATGCTAAGGAGCAGATCACAGGTAGTGAGTTAATGCGTCACTTTGAAAAAGCGATTATGCTGCAAACATTGGATCAGCAATGGAAAGAACATTTAGCTCAGATGGATTACCTTCGTCAAGGTATCAATCTGCGTGGTTATGCACAAAAAGATCCAAAACAAGAGTATAAACGTGAAGCGTTTGCCATGTTCACAGAGATGCTGGAACGGATCAAACATGACGTTATCTCCCTGATTTCACGTGTTGAATTGCGTGCACAGGAAGATGTTGAGGCCGTTGATGAACAACGTCGGCAATCTGGTGAACTTGAGCTACAACATGATCAGGTTGATAGCATGGCAGGCGACAATGTTGCTGACAAGGAACCAGAAAATAAGCCAGCCCAACCGGTGACCAGAAATGGTCGTAAAGTAGGTCGTAATGAACCGTGTCCATGTGGGTCTGGTAAGAAATATAAACAATGTCATGGGGCATTAAATTAATGCCAGTTAATCTCCGGCCTCCTGGTCCTGATGATGGCCTGGTGATCCCCGGTGTCAGACTTGCCGCGGTCAATGCGGGTATCAAAAACAATGAAAACGTTGATCTGGTTTTAGTTGAATTAGCTACCGGAAGCAACGTATCTGCGGTTTATACGCAAAATGCATTTTGTGCTGCCCCCGTCATTATTGCTAAACAACATCACACTGAATCATCACCACGCTATTTATTGATTAATTCGGGTAATGCTAACGCGGGTACCGGTGAGCAAGGGTTGGCCGCTGCAAAAGTATGTTGTCAATCGGTCGCTGAAACAGCTGGCGTGCTGACTACATCAGTCCTGCCTTTTTCGACAGGCGTGATTGGTCAGACTTTACCCGCTGAAAAAATCACAGCGATGATTCCAAATCTCTATCAATCTTTAAGTGCAGACAGTTGGTTACAAGCTGCCCACGGTATTATGACCACTGATACGGTGGCAAAATTGTTGTCCAAACAGATTGAGCTGGCGGGCAAAACCATCACTATCACGGGCATGGCCAAAGGGTCAGGTATGATACGTCCTGATATGGCAACGATGTTAGCTTATATAGCCACTGATGCAGCCGTTGACCAGGTTACACTTGATGCCATGCTGCAGCATGCTGTTGAACAATCATTTAACCGCATAACGGTAGATGGTGATACGTCGACTAATGATGCCTGTGTGCTGATTGCAACAGGGCATGCTGACAACGATATCATCAAGGATATCAACTCAGATTACGGGCAACAGCTTCTCCTCGCTATTACAGAACTGTGTCAATCTCTGGCACAGGCTGTTATTCGTGATGGGGAAGGTGCTACCAAGTTTATTGAAATCGAAGTAAAGCAAGGTCGTAATAAAGAAGAGTGCCGTCACGTCGCTTATACTATCGCTCATTCACCACTCATTAAAACGGCCTTTTTCGCATCAGACCCAAATTGGGGCCGTATTCTGGCTGCGGTAGGTCGAAGTGGTTTGACAGACTTTGATCTTACTAAAGTCGATATTTTCCTTGGTGATGTTTGTATTATTCGTGCCGGTGAACCGGCAGAAGACTACACTGAAGCAGCGGGACAAAAGGTGATGGACGAAACTGAAATTGCCATCACAGTGTCACTCGATCGTGGTCAGGAGAGTGACAAGGTTTGGACATGTGACTTTTCTTATGATTACGTTAGAATCAATGCGGAATACCGTAGTTGACTAAGTAAAAAGGTGATAGTGGATCGTGGCGGATAATCAGATTACCAATTTACGAACATTTCTCCATCATAGCGGTGCCCAATACCGGGTGTTTGATATGGGACGCCGTGTCATCAAGTTAAGCGCACAAACGTTTATTGACTTTGAGGATGCAGTAAAGCCATACCCTTATCCGCTTCAACGAACAGCACATATTGGCATTATGTTCTGGAACCCTGAGCATGCCGATCAACACTACATCTGGTTCTTAAAATTTCCTCTCGACGAGCAAGGGTTATTAATACAGCCGGCACGTGATGAGTTTTTGCTTATGTTGCTCGATAGAGTTGGTGAAAGCATGCTTGCTTCGGCTGATGGCCAACAGCTTGAAGGTGCTTTGAAAGACAGTCCTTACGCATTTAAACCAACGGAAGATAAAATGGCAGCGTTTAATGCTCAGGCCACCTATTGCCTGGGATTGCCTGCTTCCGACTATTATCGCGATGCGCTAGCTTTTTATATAGGTGAACGCGATATCGCCGACTGGCCGACCTTAGGTAAACAGGGTGTGGCTGATGTTGCCAGTCGTCTGGATGATGGCGGTGAAACGTTGGGCTTAATTGAAACAATTCCCAAATTACCGGATGAACCTTTTTTTGTGCTCAGTAACTTTTTAGAAAATGTTGATCCAGAGGCCGGCATTGTAGAAGTGCTGGCACAGCGGCTTAATGCTGAGTTGCAGGAAAAGCATGCTGATATAAACCGAGTTTGCGCTTGTCTGCGCGCCGCCTCTAACAGTCATGTGACGGGGTTAGTCGATCAAATGGTTCTGAAAGTTTTAAAACATAACTGTAGCCAGCATATCGAAGTATTGGCGACGGTGTCTGGCCGTATATGGCGTGTTTTGAACAATCAGACTACCTGCCAGTTATTTGTAGAGCGGCTTGCAGAAAATGATCATGGCTACGATGGTTTTAGCCTTTTATTAGCCGATGCTATGTATATGCCCGGATTACGCGAACCGATTATGAATGCCTTACGATCACCAAAACGCTCTGCGTTGTTGGCGCGGCGTGTTGGCCGGATGTTTGGTCAACAATAATCAATCATCTATTTGCTTAAGCCATTCCTGCTCTGTCACGATATCGCGATTGTTTTCCACGCGATCGAGATAGATAAGACCATTGAGGTGATCCAGTTCATGCTGAAAAACCCGCGCTAAGAAACCGGAATATTCAATGTCAATTTGCTGGCCACAACGATCGGTATAACGCGTCATCACAGTTTGATGACGAGGCACAAGCGCACGAAAGCCTGGCACACTTAAACAGCCTTCCCAATCTTTAACCATGGTTGTTGAAGCCTTAATAATCTGTGGATTAATCACGGCAGTCGGATCCATTAAGGGGGCATAAGGGTAACGGTTATTGGGTTTGGATGACATAATAAATAACCGTTGTGAGATATCGACTTGCGGCGCAGCAATCCCCATGCCTTGTACTTCTTCAACATATTGCAATAAATCATCGATCAGCTGTTGTGTTGCATCACTCTTTACCTGCTCGACTGTTTTAGCCGTCAAACGCAGATGAGGATGCCCTAATTGTAATAAGGTGAAATGTTGCACTATTTTATTCCAGTAACACATTATCAGTGCGAAACCAGCCAGTAACACTGTATCGGTCGCGTTTGGCTGGCAAGACTTCATGAGGAAATCGTTCGCTTAAAAACAGTACCAGTGTACCCAACTCTGGCTTAACCTTGTACAAAACCTGGTCACTATCAGCGTGATAAAGAACTAATTCGCCACCGTCCTGTGCAGACCAGTCGGGATTTAAGTATAAAACAACAGAGATAAGACGGTTAGAACTGCCTTTAAAAGCATCGAAATGACGTAGATAAAAGTCACCAATCTCATAGTGGGCAAAATGGGCTTCAAAATCACGTAAGCCAATAAATAATTGCCGATTCAGTTCTATGCGGCACTCTTCCATAATCGCCAGATAGACCTCCTCAATAGGATGCTCTTCAGACAACCAGCGCGTTTTATCTGTTCTGATCTGCTCATTGATTTGCAAGTCAGTTTCACGGCCTATACCAGCTACAGTAAATGCTTTATTTGACAGACTATGAACATAATCATAGAGCTGAACAGTCATGGCATAAGGCAAGAATTCAGGGAGTATTAAATAACCATCTGCGACCAGCGCATCTGCCATTTTTTGATATAAAAGGGGATCGATCATGAGTAGAGGAAAGTCCAGTATTTAGGCGAAGAACCAATAAGCAACAGCAATGGCTGCTGTGATGCCGGCAAAATCAGCAGCTAAACCACATGCCGCTGCGTGACGGATTTTTTTAATACCCACTGAACCAAAATAGACGGCCAGTACATAAAATGTGGTTTCAGTACTGCCTTGAACAATCGAAGCCAGACGACCAGCAAAAGAGTCAGCACCATGAACCTGCATAGTATCGATCATCATGGCTCGGGCACCGCTACCGCTAAAGGGTTTCATCAGCGCTGTCGGCAAGGCATCAATAAAACGATCATCCATATTAAATGCCAGCACAACGTGGCGTAAACCACCCGCCAACAGGTCGAGTGCTCCACTGGCTCGAAAAACACCAATGGCAACTAACATGGCAACCAAGTAAGGAATGATCTTAATGGCCGTTTCAAAACCTTCTTTGGCGCCATCAATAAACGCTTCATAGGCATTCACCTTTTGAATAATTGCCCCGACAATGAAGGTGATAACAAGCGAGAATAAAGTAATATGACTAATCAACGCTGATTGCGCCAACATGTCAGCCTGTGACAATGTCGAAAAATAAGTCAGTAGGCCAAAAACAATTGAACTAAAGCCAATAAGATAAGCCAGTATGACCTTATCGAATAAGTTGATTTTCTGCACACTGGCGACAACCAATAGCCCAACCAGTGTCGAGGCGTAGGTGGCCAGTAAAATAGGTAAAAAAACATCGGTCGGGTTTGCGGCGCCCATTTGTGCCCGATAGGTAAAAAT
>QGCW01000013.1_pt1 | contig 55883 bp, 51 predicted proteins | sample 4702261 | NCBI WGS metagenome assembly QGCW01 (sample SAMN08941162, study PRJNA450518) | Sediment metagenome, whole genome shotgun sequencing project. | biome: grassland soil; feature: grassland; material: soil; isolation source: soil 14 days enrichment with methanethiol ...
GTACTGAAGGCAACGAAGGTGCTGACTTTGTAGAAGTTGATTATTTAGCACCTGAAGTAACGCCAACCTCAGGCTTTGAAACAACCGGTGTTAGCGTCGAGTTTCCAGAGGTTGAAGAAGAATTATTAACTCTGGGCAACCCTCCTAGTGCAGATCCTGTGTTGACTAATGCTGATAGAGGTGATCTGCCTGAAGGATTGCAATCAGCTCTATCTGCACTGGGGTTTGGAGGTGAAGGTGGTGAAGGTGGTGGCTCTGGAACAGGCACGGGCGGTGGTATCTTCATTACTGGACATGATTCAGATGAGCATTCTAATGGCGACTACATGTCTTCTGGCCTAGATTACTTGTTGTTTGGCCAAGCATCCACGCCTGTTGAACGTGCTGGAAAAACTGTTTCAATCATTGGTGATGGAAGTGATAGTTTCGTCTCACAATTAGAAGCTGATGGCTGGACTGTTACATACTACACTGATGGTGACCCAGATATCCTAGATGCATTTAATTCTGATGCAATAATGGTAGAGAGCGGGGCTGATAGCTCATTGGGAGCTCAGTTATTAGCATTAACGGATGATTTTACTGCATACATAAATAGTGGGGGCTCTCTCTATATTAATACCGATGAGGGTGCTGGCCAGTCATGGTATGACTTTGTACCAAATTTTGGTACGACAACAAATAATACAATCAGTACTGCCGGTGCTTTCACAGCCACAGCAGAAGGTCAGAATATTGGTTTAACAGAAGCCATTGTTGATGCTGATATTACTCATAGCTACTATACAGGTGTTGATACTAACCTATTTACGGTATTTGAAACATTTAATGAGACAGGTGACCCAGTAGCATTCGGTTCTAATAACATCACAATTGGTGACGGTGGATTCGAAACTGGAGCGAGTACTTTTGCAGAATTCACTGTCACGCTCAGTGAAGCATCAGATGTTGATGTAATTGTTAACTTTGTCACTGCAGATGGCACTGCGATTTCCGGTGGTTTAGGTGTTGGTGAAAACGATTATGGCTCAACATCAGGCACATTAACAATTCCAGCTGGTTCATTGACTGGAACCATACAGGTCGAAATATTCGGCGATAATGTCACTGAAATTACCGAACAATATTTTGTCACCCTTTCTGAACCTCAGAATGCCACTATTGCTGATGGCACAGGTATTGGAACAATCTTAGATAATGACACTGTTGATTTTGCGATTAGTTCTACACCTAGTATTAGCGAAGACTTACAAGAGACAGCGACTTTCACAGTTGACATGACAGGACAACTTGCTGCTGGTGTAACAGCTTCTGTACAAATCGACTTAAATGGGTCTCAAACAGCAACGGATGCAGTTGACTATGATGCCTTTGAACAAGCGATCATTGACGCTGCCGCGATAGAAACAGGCGTTAGCTATAGTGCGGCTACCAATACATTGACATTTGACAGTACATCGGATGGTACATTCGACTTCACTGTCGATGCAATTAACGATCAGTCTGTTGAAGGTATAGAAAGCATTGTTGCAGATTTGAGTAATGCAACTATTACTAATGGGGCAACAGCTACAATTAGTGCTCCAAGCACATCAACTGATATCACTGAAGCCGATCAAGCGATCACGATTTCGATTGCCGATACGCAAACTACGATTACCGAAGAAGGTGGTGAAACCGATACCTTCACAATCAGTTTAAGTGAAGCGATCAATAGTGGTAATACCGTGACCGTTGATGTTGATATGGCAACGGGAACTGATACCGAAGATGCAGACTTTACCACTGCAGCATTGGCATCGTTACAAGCGGCAGCGGATGCGACCACAGGCGTGAGCTTTGATGGCACAACGTTGACGTATACCGATACCTTTGTGGGCACTGACTTAAGCTTTGACGTGACTGCATTTGATGATGACTTACTGGATTCACCAGAAACATTGAATGTGACATTGAGCAATGCGACAGCGGTGAACGGCACAGCGACCGCAGCGGATTCAGAAGACGTCACCATTACGGATATTGACAGGAATGTGACTTTTGCAATATCGGTCGTTTCAGAAGAGGTTGCTGACGATACAGCATCACAACAAGCTACTATCACAGAAGAAAATGATCTCGATGATCTAGCTACATTCACTGTAACAATGACAGGTTTCCCATTAGCTGGTGCAAATACCGCTTCTGTTGATGTTGATTTTTCTGGTACCACTGTTGATGCTGACTTTGTCACAGCAGCTTTAGCTTCATTGCAAGCAGTGGCGGATGTAACGGATGGCGTGAGCTTTGATGGCACGACCTTGACATTTGATAGTGATTTTGTTGGTTCATCATTGAACTTTAGTGTTGAAGCCTTCGACGATACTGATGATGAAGGTCCAGAAGATCTCGTTGCGACGTTGAGTAATGCCGATGTTGATAACGGTAGTGCTTCAATTGTCGGCGGACAGGAGGCTGCTACGGTTGATTTATTAGATAATGATGCCGACTTCCCAGCAGGTCTTGCCTATTCTATTGCCGGTGGTGGTGGTACAGGTGCTTTCTTATATGGTATTGACCTAGCGACGGGTGCTGTATTCCAAATTGGTGCTGTTGTAGTCGATGGCAATGATAAAGGACAGTTCTCATCATTAACGCTCAATCCAAATGATGGCTTCCTCTATGGTTTGGTGGATCAGGGTAACTTAAATGGTTTTGCCCGCGTCAATGCTGCCACTGGTGAAGCTGAGCTGTTGTTCAGTGATTCATTGCTTAATACCAGTACTTCAGGTATGTCATTTGATACAGATGGTAATTTATATATTGGTATTGATGATGATATCTATATGGTGCCAGCGGTGGATGTAGATTCAGGTATGATTTTAGCTGATTTCACATTGGTTGCTAGCTTCACTAATGGTGGTGTAGCGATTGATTCGATGGCCTTTGATGGCGATGATACGTTCTATTTTGTATCAGGTTCTCAGGTATACACAATTACTGAGAGCGGTGGTATCGGTCAAACAGCAACAGCACTACCAAACCCTGTGGGCGATACTATTGATGGCTTGTCATTTGATGAAAGTGGTACTTTATGGGGCTCAGATAACTTAGGTACGATTTATCGGATTGATACCACAACAGGTACAGGTACATTGGTTGCGACAATCAGTAACTCTGATGTGACTAACTCGGGTATTCACTCATTGGCGATTAGCCAAGTTGAACCGGGTACGTATGTCACATTGGGTGAAGGTGCTGATAGTCATACTGAATACTATGCTTTTGGGACAATTGGTGCTCAAGTGATTGATGCATCACTAGTACCATTAGGTGCTGCAGATAGCACGGTAACAGTTGATTTTACTGGTAACCGAGTTATAGATATTTCTCAATCGGGTGGTGCTAATCAGGTCGATGAAATAGCGGTCAGGGTTGATGCTTCGGCAGATATTACGGTTGATGGTTTTGACCAAACAAATGTGTTTACCCGTGATGGCGACCCATCTACTGTAACTGTTACTGGTGCCGAGGGTGGAACGATTCAAACTGGTGAGGCGGATGATATTGTCAGTATTACATCGAATGCAGGATCAGGTGGTATTGACCCGGATGAAACCTACACCATTACAACTGATGGTGGTGATGATGTGATTACCCTTGATGACTTGGTTGATAGTTCATATATCATTCAAGCTGGTGAAGCGTTGGATGCGAGTGGTAACTTGACTCAAGATGCGTCTGATATTGATACTGTTGAGATTGATGGCAGTATTGACCTTGGAACCGGACTGTTAGATTTAAGTAATGTCGAAATATTAGACATTTCAGGAACTGGTGATAACACATTAACCTTATCAGCTGCAGATGTGTTGGATGCATCAGATGGCACTAATACCTTAATTATTCAAGGTGATAGTGGCGATGCATTAACCTCTACTGATTCATGGACCGCTAACGGTACAACACAAGGTGTTGATAACGTCACTTACGATGTTTATGAGTCAGGCCTTGCGACTATCTTAGTCGACTCAAGTACTGTTGATGTGACTGGCTTATCATCATAAGTCTGGATTCACAAACTTAAGAAAAGCCCCGATAGCTCGGGGCTTTTTTTTGTCAGTCAGTTTGGGATTTGAAAAACGGAAAATAGTGGCAAGCATTGCCGCTTTATTTTTGTTGTTTTACGCTATATGTTCTGTAACTTAATGAATTAAAAAGAATAATGTTTTGGCGTAGTTGATACGTTCTCTAGCTTAAGTAGGATTAAAGTTCGAGAAAACAATGGCGATAAATTTCGATTCCGCTCTCGTAGTCCATGCCAAAGCCCTTGAGCTCCGTTCGCAACGTGCTGAGACTTTGTATAGAAGTAAAAGAGCGCACCATCGGGTGCCTTTTTTATTTGATTGAAAGTAACTAATAGTTGGGAGTAGTGAGGGCGTTACTTAATTAATGTATTCAATCCACTTTGTTTGACGGCTAAACTTGCTGCATAGATATGATGTTGATAGTTTTTTTCTTTTATAATTAATGGTATTAACTGCCGGATACGTCGACTATTCATGCCAGGTTTAATGCGTCTGTCATAAAGTAACTTCAGCATGACATAATCTAATCCGGTCAAGTAACGATCAGCAGCGCGGTAATTGAAAATGGAGGGGAAAACATCAACACTTTGATATTGCATCCCTACTGCTTTTGTTAGCATTTCTGCAAAGGTAGTTAATAATCGACCATAAGCCCGTGCACGGTCTGTGGGGATTATGACGATGGATTGTTTTATCGCGCCAGTTTTAGTGGCATTAATACTTGTGGCTCCAATATTATTGCCTGATATTGCCCGAATGGTATTTAGGTCACGTAATTTGAAGTAGTTTTTTATATCACCTCTGAATTGTTTTTCGCTGGTTAAGACAATAGTTAGATTTGCCTTGTGGAGGGAATCAGCTGGCCTTATATCCAATCCCGTAATTTGCTGGAGTTGAGACAGATGGGTATTCACTATCTTTTCATGCAGAGCAATATCATCAATGTGGTGTGTTATCCGGTAATAGATGGGCGATTGCCATTTTTTTACCTTAGTACCATCATTAAGGGCAATTTTGTTAAAACTAGCCAGAATATAATGATCGGATTGCCAGTTTTCAGCATGTAGCTGAGAAGCAAAAGAGAGGGCAACAACTGAAAGAAAACTGAGTAATATGCGCATAACTTAATTAAGCCTCATGATCATTATTCAGAAATAGAGACGCAAAAGACAGGCCAAATAATTTTAATTGTCTGACATTAGATTAGTTTGCCCTTTTAAGTCAATGAGTTGAGTTGTGACAAACAAAAAAATGTTTTCTTTTAGGTGAGTAAAAGGTTTTACCAAGGCGGCAAGGCTTGCCGCTATATTTTTTGGTTAAAGCGGCATTTTTCCTGTAACACTATGAATTAAAACAGAATAATATTTTGGCATAGTTGATGCTTTCTCTAGCTTAAGTAAGATTAAAGTTGGAGCAAACAATGCCGATAAATTTCGATTCCGCTCTCGGAGTCCACGCCAAAGCCCTTGAGATCCGTGCGCAACGTGCGGAGATGCTGGCTGAAAATATGGCGAATGCCAACACGCCGGGCTTTAAAGCGCGTGATATTGATTTTCAGCAGGCATTAAAACTGGCAAACAGTCAACAAACGGCAATGCCGGTTGTTAAAACACAGTCTGGTCATGGCGAATTATCAACAATGAAAGACGTGATCTCTCCTGCTATTCAATACCGTAATGTGATGCAAGCATCACTGGATGGCAATACGGTTGATGAGCAAATTGAACAAGCCCAGTTCATGCAAAATTCACTGCAATATCAAGTTAGCCTCGATTGGCTTGGTGGCAAATTCAATGGTCTGATGAAAGCGATTAGAGGAGAGTAAGCGGATGTCACTTTTTAATATTTTTGATATAGCTGGCAGCGGAATGAGCGCCCAGTCTGTTCGCTTAAATGTCACGGCAAGTAATTTGGCCAATGCTGATAGTGTGAGTAGCAGTAGTGGCGGCACATATAAAGCACGGCAACCTGTTTTTCAGGCCATTCTAGATGATGCTCAAAATGGCTATGTAAAAGGTAGCGTAAAAGTAGCGGGCATTGTTGAAAACAATACAGTCGGCAGAAAAGAATATAACCCTAGCCATCCAATGGCAGATGACAAGGGCTATATCTATCATTCTAATGTCGATCCAATGGCCGAGATGAGCAATATGATGTCGGCATCCCGTTCTTATCAAAATAATGTTGAGATTGCGAATACGTCTAAGCAGTTGCTGTTACGTACTTTGCAATTAGGCAAATAGTGTCTGGAGTTGAATTATGGCAATAAATGGCATTAATAACGAGTTTTCATTCCTAAACAGAGCCGAGAATAAGGATGCTGATAAGGATAAGGATGCGGGTCAGTTGGCGATGGAAGATTTCATGTCGTTGATGACAACACAGTTGCAAAATCAAGATCCACTTAAACCAATGGAAAGTGGTGACTTCTTGGGTCAGATAGCGTCGTTCGGTACTGTCAGTGGTATTGCCGATTTAAAAGACTCATTCAGTAGCTTTGCACAATCAATGCAGTCTGATCAGGCTTTACAGGGATCAGCACTGGTGGGGCGTTCTGTGCTGGTACCTTCCTCAATAGGCACGATGACAGCTGAAGGTGGCTTAAAGGGTCAGATTGATGTCGCCGAACCGGTTACTGATCTTAAAGTGCAGATTTATACCCAGACAGGGGTTCCGGTGAAAACGATTGAGATGGGAGCAGCCTCTGGTAACACTGATTTTACGTGGGATGGTTCTGATGGCAATGGTCAATCAATCAGTCCTGGGGTCTATCAGTTTAAGGCTACCGGTACGATCAACGGTGAAAATACGGTGTTTGCTACGTCAACAATCGCGAAGGTTGAAAGTGTGCTTGTTGGTCGTGGTAGTCAAGGTTTAACAATGAATTTAGCTGGTATTGGCTCTGTGCCATTCAGTGAAGCAGAAGAAATTATCTAGGAGATAGGCTATGTCTTTTAATACAGCACTAAGTGGTTTAAATGCAGCATCAGCTGACTTAAACGTAAAGTCAAACAATATCGCTAATGTCAATACGACTGGTTATAAAGCGTCACGGGCAGAATTTGCCGATGTTTTTGCCGTTTCCGCTTTTGGTAGTAGTGATACAGCAATCGGTAACGGTACCGTGTTGAATAATGTCGCTCAGCAATTTGAGCAAGGTAATCTTGATTTCACTGATAATGCATTGGATTTAAGCATCAGCGGCCAAGGCTTTTTTGCACTGGCGCCTAATCAGACGAGTGATGAAGTTACCTATACACGTGCCGGTGCTTTCAGCGTTGATGACGAAGGGTTTGTTGTTAATAGTGCTGGTCAATACTTGCGTACCTTCCCTGTAAATGCCGATGGCACGGTTTCTTCTACTAGTATGGCAAGTACGTCAGCATTACAATTACCAAGCTCAGCGGGCACACCACAAGCAACAGACAATATAAATATAGCAGCTAATTTACCTTCAACGGCGGCTTCAATTGACCCTGCAGTGGATCCAATAGATCCGCTTGATCCTTCATCATTTACCAATTCAACATCGGTCACCATGTTTGATTCATTGGGTAATGAACATATTGTCACGTTGTATTATCAAAAAACAACGACATCAAATGAGTGGAATGTAGCTGCTTATATTGCTGGTGAAGACATCAATCCAGCAGGAAGCACAGCTCCGGTCCAGTTAGGCAGTACTGAAACGCTGACATTTGACCCAACTTTAGGTGGTGCTTTGGCAGCAGCAAGCACCACTAGTCTCAGTTTTAATTTAACAGGCACAGATTTTGTGAGTGGTGCGGCTGCCCAAGCGGTGACCATTAATTTTCCAGGCACAACGCAAAACTCCGGCGGCTTTAATGTCAGTAATCTTTCTCAGGATGGTTTCCCGACAGGGCGTTTAAGTGGTTTGGATATCAGTGATGATGGGCTAGTGCGGGCTACGTTTACCAATGGTCAGGCAACACCTTTAGGCAAAATTGCTATTGCCAACTTTGCCAATTCACAAGGGCTAAAACAAATTGGTAATACGTCATGGCAGGAAACACTTGAATCAGGCCAGGTACTCGCTGGTGAAGCTGGAACAGGGGTGTTGGGGTTGATTCAATCGGGTGCTCTTGAGGCTTCAAATGTGGATTTAACGGCTGAATTGGTTGGCTTGATTACAGCCCAACGAAATTTCCAGGCTAACTCAAAAGCCATTGAGACCAATAATGCCATTACCCAAACCATTATCAATTTACGTTAATGACCTTGCAGTTAATGACTTTCATCATCAGTTCAGTGGACTATAACTATGGATAAAATGCTCTATATCGCTATGAATGCTGCCCAGCAAACGATGGCGGCACAGGCAGTCAATAGTAATAATTTAGCTAACCTGAATACCACAGGTTTTCGAGCTGATTTTGAACAGTTTCGCAGTATGCCTGTTCATGGTGATGGCCTGCCATCTCGTGTTTACTCAATGACTGAACGACCCGCGACCGATTTTCAGGTGGGCGCAGTGCATCCCACAGGACGTGAGCTTGATATCTCTATTCAAGGTAATGGTTTTATGTCTGTCATGGGGCGCGATGGCCGTGAAGGCTTAACGCGGGCTGGTGACTTGAGAATTTCACCGACAGGCCAGTTAACGACAGGGACAGGGTTAGCTGTCATGGGTGAAGGTGGCCCTATTGCCATTCCTCAGGCGGAAAAAGTCGAAATAGGGAGTGATGGCACAATTTCTATTCGTCCTATTGGCTCAACGGCTAATGCATTAGCCCAGATTGATCGTATTAAATTGGTCAAACCAGAAATGAGCCAGTTGCAAAAAGAACAGGATGGCTTGATACGCATGAAGGATGGTAGTGATGTGCCGCCGGATGCCAGTGTGACAGTGGTCTCAGGCACGTTGGAAAGCAGTAATGTCAACGCTGTTAGCGCATTAGTGAAAATGATTGATTTACAAAGACAATATGAAATGCAGGTCAAGATGATGTCTGCGGCGAAAGAAAACAGTGCTTCTTCGGCACGCTTGTTGCAGATGGGTAATTAATCAGGCTCGACGCTAAATAATGAGAAATCGTAATGAATATATTTGAACTAGTAAAAACGAGGGGGCTAACACCATGAACCAAGCGTTATGGATTGCCAAAACAGGGCTCGATGCACAACAAACCAGAATGTCTGTCATTTCAAATAATCTGGCTAATGTTAATACAACAGGTTTCAAACAGGATCGAGCTGTATTCGAGGATTTGCTGTATCAAACTATTCGTCAGCCGGGCGCACAGTCATCAACAAGTACCGAATTACCTTCGGGCTTGATGTTGGGAACTGGGGTTAGGACAGTAGCCACTGAGAAGCAACATACGCAGGGTAATATTGTGCAAACAGGTAATGCGCTTGATATGGCCATTCAAGGCCGTGGTTTCTTTCAAGTGCTGATGCCAGAAGGCGATATTGCCTATACACGTGATGGCACCTTTCAGCTTGATTCCACAGGTCAAGTCGTGACTTCTAATGGTTATCCTTTAGAACCCGCGATCACTATCCCGGATCAAACACTCAGTATCACAGTTGGTACCGATGGTACGGTGAGTATCCAACAGGCGGGCCAAACCTCTGCAACAGTGGTTGGCAATATTGAATTGGCAGATTTTATTAACCCAACCGGGATGCAGGCTAAGGGCGAAAACCTGTTTACTGAAACATCTGCGAGTGGTCCCGTCGTTACCAGTACACCGGGAGTAACAGGGGTGGGCACCGTGGTGAGTGGCTCGTTAGAAACGTCAAATGTCAATGTTGTGACAGAACTGATCAATATGATTGAGACGCAACGTGCTTATGAAATGAATTCAAAAGCCATCTCAACAGCTGATCAGATGTTGCAGTACGCGAGCCAGAATCTTTAGTGATGTTTAGCGCGTTGGGAAAATCATCAATGAATACACTGTTACGTTGTCTCATACTGATGTCACTGGTTTTGTTGTCTGCCTGTATGTCTACAGCGGCCAAACGTGACCCAGCCTATGCCGCTGTGCGTCCAGTTGCCGTTGAAAAAGAGGTACGTCAGGATGGATCTATTTTTAATGTTGCTAATAATATTTCCTTATTTGAAGATTATCGTGCCCGTCGTCCTGGCGATATTTTGACAGTGAATTTGGAAGAAAAAACAGACGCGGAAAAAGAGACAGAAACGATTGTTAGCAAGAGCAATAACAACAGCATTACTAACCCCACCGTATTTGGCACGACACCCCAGTTCAATTTACCAGGCGCCTTACCTTTAGCATCAAATAAGGATAATAACCTTGCGTTTTCTCTGAGCTCAGATGCTGATTTTGAGGGTCAAGGTGATAGTGACCAAAGCAACAAGTTAACGGGTGATATCAGTGTGTCAGTGGTGGAAGTCTTGGCTAATGGCAATCTGGTTATCCGTGGTGAAAAAGTGATTACCATTAATCAAGGCAATGAGTATATTCGGATTGCAGGCATTATCAGCCCGCGTGATATTAATGCCGATAATTCCATTTCATCAAAACGTGTTGCCGATGCTCAAATTTCTTATGTCGGTGATGGTCCGACTAATGATGCCAATGTTATGGGCTGGTTAAGTCGTTTCTTTATCAGTGCGTTGATGCCGTTTTAAGAGGTAGGAATGATGAAAATAAAACTACTAATCCTGGCACTGTGCAGCTTTATCTTAATACCCAGTTTAAGTCAGGCTGAACGGATAAAAGATTTGGCATCCATTGCCGGGGTTAGAGAAAACCAGTTAGTAGGTTATGGGCTGGTAGTCGGGCTGAATGGTACTGGTGATAAAACAAAGTTTACCGGACAAAGTCTACGCAGCATGTTGAGAGAATTAGGTGTGACTTTGCCGCCCGGCACCGATCCGGGAAGTAAAAATGTGGCGGCCGTTTCGGTACACGCCGACTTACCAGCTTTTGCCAAGCCAGGCCAAACTATTGATATAACAGTGTCGTCATTGGGGGATGCAAAAAGCCTCCGCGGCGGTAGTTTATTGATGACACCGATGAAAGGGGCTGATGGGCAGATTTATGCTATGGCACAAGGTAATTTAGTGGTTGGTGGCTTTGGGGCAGAGGCAGGAGATGGTTCACGTGTCACGGTGAATATTCCAAGTGCCGGCCGTGTACCAAATGGTGCTACGGTTGAAAGAGCTGTCAGAAATGCGTTCAATGTTGGCGACCACATCATTTTGAACCTGCATCAAGCAGATTTTACAACAGCCAGTCGTTTAACGGATTCCATTAATCATACCTTGGGTAAGGGATCGGCTAAGGCTATTGATGCGTCGTCAATTAGAGTCAATGCACCGCGTGACCCCAGTCAACGCGTGCCCTTCCTGTCATTGGTTGAAAACTTGCAGCTTAACCCAGGGGAGGCGGCTGCAAGAATAGTAGTGAATTCGCGTACCGGCACTGTTGTTATAGGTCAGCATGTCAGAGTCAGCCCAGCAGCTGTTACACACGGTAATTTATCAGTGACAATTTCGGCAAACCCGGAAGTGAGCCAGCCTAATGCGTTTTCTGATGGTGAAACTGTGATTACCCCTAATTTTGACCTCGAAATCACAGAAGAAGATAGCCGGATGTTTGTCTTCAATCCAGGTATTTCTTTGGATGAAATCGTCAATGCTGTTAATCAGGTTGGCGCCGCACCGGGTGACTTAGTCGCCATTCTTGAAGCGCTTAAACAAGCGGGTGCGCTGCGTGCAGATCTGGAGGTAATTTAACCATGAGTTTAAGTGCGCCTGTTGCTCATTCTTCGGTTAATTTTGATGGTCTTGCTCAGTTAAGAAAATCAGCGGTTACGGATCAACACGATGAGCAGACGCTACGTCAAGTAGCCGGTCAGTTTGAAGCGCTTTTTCTTAATATGATGCTGAAAAGTATGCGTCAAGCAAGCTTGGGCGATCCTATTTTTAGTAGTTCACAAAGCGATATGTACCGTGATTTTGCCGATCAGCAATTAGCCATGAATATGTCATCACGCGGTGGTTTGGGTTTGCAGGATGTCATCATGCGCCAAATGGGAGGCCAGCTTGCGGATAAATTATCTGCATTGGATCACAATGACTCGCCACAAAGCTACAGTATGGATACGGTATCGCGCCGTCCCAATTTACCAATCGTAGAAAAGCCAAACCTAATTCAAGCACTTACTGTTCATCCGGCAGAGATTAATCAATTAACAAGCAATGATGAATCTCGGGTTGATGTGAATAAAGCAGACATGGCTATGCCTTTCAACTCGCCGGAAAGCTTTACTCATCGTCTGTGGGCAATGGCTGAAAAAGCGGCAGAGAAAATTGGCGTTAAAGCTGAGGCAATTCTTTCACAGGCGGCACTTGAAACAGGGTGGGGAAAGCACATTATTGCCGGTGAAGACGGCAAGTCCAGCTACAACTTATTCAATATTAAAGCGGGAAGTCAGTGGCAAGGCGATTCTGTCATCAAAAATACGCTTGAATATCAGGATGGCGTTGCGGTGAAAGAAAAAGCCAGGTTCCGAGCCTATGAGTCCTTTGAGGCAAGTTTTGCTGATTATATTCATTTATTGCAGAGTCAGCCACGTTACCGAAAGGCGCTAGAACAGGCTGCTGATCCGGAATTATTTATTGAAAGTCTGCACAAAGCGGGCTATGCGACAGATCCTGCGTATGCCGACAAAATTAAACGCATTATGAACAGTGATGTTTTAGCAGCACTATCACAGCCATCTTCATTGGGAGTAGCTTGATAATGACTGAGCAATTAGCAATATTGGAGATAACAGCATGAGTTTGCTAAACATTGGTAGTACAGCGCTCAATGCAAATCAGGCAGCGCTGTCTACAACCAGTCATAACATTAGTAATATTAATACCGATGGCTACAACCGTCAGCGTACAGAATTTGGTACTTCCCTACCAAATTTTGAAGGTTCGCACTATCTTGGTTCGGGGGTGCAAATTGAGTCGGTAAAACGCTTGTTTGATGACTTTCTAGCAACCCAGGTACGCGTATTTACTTCTCAAGAATCGCAATCAAACACTGTCTTTGAGTTTGCTCGGCAGGTTGATGATCTACTTGGTTCTCCTGAATTATCGCTGAGTTCTGGTTTTGAGGACTTTTTTGCCTCAGTCAATGAAGTGGCAAACGATCCGACATCCATTCCTGCCCGTCAGGTTATGTTGACTCAGGCTGATATTTTAGCCAATCGTTTTAACACCCTCAGTGAGCAACTTAGCGGGTTTAAGGATCAGGTGAACCTTAACCTGGAGCAGAATGTAAAAGATATAAATAATCTAACCAAAGGCATTGCTGATCTCAATCAGGCCATTCTTGAAGCATCCTCGAGCAAGAGTATACCGCCTAATGATTTACTGGATCAGCGCGACCAATTAATCAATGAATTATCGTCGCTAGTCTCAGTATCTACGGTCAAAGAGAGTGATGGCTCGGTGAATGTTTTTATCGGTAGCGGTCAAGCTGTAGTGGTTGGTAAAGTTGATGTTAGTTTGAGTATTGTGCCTAATGCCAGTGATCCGACTCAAAATGAAATAGGCTATGGCCCGAATCAAATTATGATTTCAAATCAGTTGTCCGGTGGGTCGATAGGTGGGTTATTAACGGTAAGAAACGATGTGATTTCAGCGGCTGAATCCGATATGGATGCACTGGCGGCTTCTGTTACCAATGTAATGAATGAACAACATCAAAAAGGGGTGACATTATCCGGGGCTGCCGGTGGTAATTTATTTTTGCCTACGGGTGCCGATGCGGCATCGATAAGGCTTGCCATCACAGATCCACGTGATATCGCAGTCGGACTTCCTGTACTGGCATCAAACAATGTGGCAAATACTGGCACAGCACAGATTGATATTGCCAGTATTGATGCGGCTACGCCACTGACCTTGCCGCTTTTAGCATCCAACATTACCTTATCTTACGATGCAACAACGCAGCAGTTTACGATAACAGATGGTGTTGATAGCTCGACATTCGCCTATGACCCAACACTGCAAAGTGGCTCAGATATTGATTTGTCCACAGCAACGTCTGGCTGGACAACCCCTGTTGATTTGACAGTGACGGTGTCAGGCGTTCCAGCTAATGGCGACATTATTACTATAGGCAATAGTTCTGCTAATGGTGATAACCGTAATGCTTTAGCGCTTGCAGATTTACAAGTTGCAAAATTATTGAACGGCAATAGTCAGTCATTTGGTGATTTTTATGGTGTGCTGGTAGCCAATGTAGCTACCCGTACCCAACAGGCAGAAGTGAGTCAGAAAACGCAGTCAGGTTTACTTAACCAAACTGTACAACGCTATGAGTCAGTTTCAGGGGTTAATTTGGATGAAGAAGCCGCTAATTTGATTAAGTTCCAACAGTCTTATCAAGCAGCGGCACAGATTATTAGTGTCTCCAACACAGTCTTCAATGCGTTGTTAACTGCGGTATAAGGAGAAACAGATGCGTATTTCCACCGCTTATATCTTTAATCAAAATCTCAATGCGATGCTTAATCAGCAAACGGAGCTTGCTGATTCACAGTTACAAATATCAACCGGGAAAAAGATATTACGCCCTTCCGATGATCCAGCGGCATCGGTCGATATATTGAATATTCAACGTGAGTTCAGTATTTCAGAACAAAATTTGACCAATGCTGATAAAGCAGAAAATAAACTGCGAATGGAAGAAGGGGTATTACAAAATACGGTCTCTGTATTACAAAAAATACGTGAATTAAGCGTGCAGGCACTTAACGACACTAATACACAAACAGATCGACAAGCGATAGCAGAAGAAATAAAACAATTGAATGAGCAATTGCTGGCCTTTAGCAATACACGGGATGCAAATGGAGATTATTTATTTGCCGGTTTTTTAAGTAACACGCAACCCTATACCTCAATCAATGCTGCATATTCTGGCGATAGTGGTCAACGCAATATACAGGTTGGTCCTGGTGTGCTGATTGAAACCAATGATCCGGGCAATAAGATATTTGAAGCACGTCATGTACAAACCACCGTCACTGATAATAATGTAGGACCAGCCAGTTCAGCTACATTGAATATCACAAAAGTTGGACAAGATAATGTTATCAATCCACCGATAGACATCAGTTTCTCCACTGGGCCTGACAGCTTAACGATTACACAGGGTGCTAATACCTATAACGTGACACCGTATGTTGCAGGTCAAGCGGTATCACTCAGTGATGTAGATGCCACTTTACCAGATTTTACGATTAGTCTTGATGGTGCGTTGGTTGATGGGGATAGCTATCAGCTCAATACTGTAAGTAACCCCAGTCAGAGCATGTTTCAAACTATTGACAGTTTTGTTCAATCCTTAGAAAGCAATCGTGTAGGTAGTAATGATTCACCTAATAACGGCGATTTTCTCACTAATATTTCGACAGCGATGGATAGGGTTGTCGATGCTCAAGCTAAAATTGGAGCAAGACTCAATGCGGTTGATCAGCAACGCGATATTAATGAAGGTCTGACCTTAAATCTGGAACGAACATTATCACAGATTCAGGATCTTGATTATGCCGAAGCAATCTCAACCATGACATTACAAATGACAGGTTTGCAGGCGGCACAACAATCGTTTAGCCGCATACAGGGCTTATCTTTGCTGGACTTTATCTGAAAGTAATAATGGTAATCATGAGCAAGGAAAAGGTAAAAATTATCAAAGGTTAAAGTGATGACTGAGAAAAAATAGTCGGACTCAGTGAGCAAAAATAACTATAAAAACAGCGATGGAATGGCAGGCATGCCTGCTATCACTGGTTCATTTACAAATAAAAGAGGAAACAATTATGGCGGCAGTAATTAATACGAATATTTCGTCTCTCAACGCACAGAGAAACTTGGCAACATCGCAAGATGAGCTCGCGATCTCTTTGCAACGTTTATCATCAGGTTTACGTATTAATAGTGCTAAAGATGATGCGGCAGGCCTTGCAATTTCAGAACGCATGACCACGCAAATCCGTGGTACCAATCAAGCGATGCGTAATGCCAATGACGGTGTCTCACTTGCACAAACAGCAGAAGGTGGGCTAGGTGGAATAGGTGAGGCTTTACAACGTATTCGTGAGCTTGCTGTTCAGTCTGCTAATGCAACCAACAGTGCTTCAGATCGTGCGGCATTGAATGTCGAAGCCCAGCAACTAAAAGATGAAATTGACCGGGTAGCAACACAAACAACCTTCAATGGCGTCAACTTATTAGATGGCAGCTTTACCAACCAGCAATTCCAGGTAGGACCAAATGCCAATGAAACGATTACAGTCAGTGATGTTATCAATGCACAAAGCGATGCTTTAGGTACATCGACCACGGCCAATGTCACAGGTGCTGCGGCGACCACTTTTACTGCAATCACAGCGGGTGATTTAACCATTAATGGGGTGAGTGTGGGCGCAGTTGATGCCGACACATCAGCGACAGAGCGTGCGGCAGGCATTCGTGATGCAATTAATTCAGTAGCCGATCAAACAGGTGTTTACGCGACCAATGATACGGCTACAACAATCACACTGACATCAACCGCAGATATTACGGTCGGTTTGGCGAATACAGCGACCACTGCCACGACAGGGTTGACAGCGGCAACGACAGCGACTGCAACAACAACTGGCTTTTCAACACTTGATATTTCGACTGTGTCAGGCGCTAACACCGCTATCGGTTCGATGGATGCTGCATTAACTTCTGTCAATACAGCACGGGCGACACTGGGTGCGGTTCAGTCACGTTTTGAAAGTGTGGTATCTAATCTGGCGATTAACGCTGAAAACTTAAGTGCTGCCCGCAGTCGTATCCGTGATGCTGATTTTGCGGCTGAAACAGCGAATCTGACACGGGCGCAAATATTGCAACAAGCAGGTACGGCGATGTTAGCGCAAGCAAATACAGTACCGCAAAATGTACTGAATCTATTAGGATAAATGATAGAGTCACGACTCCCTCTTGCAAGAGGGAGTCGTGATCTAATTGATAAAAATTAGCGACCTAAGTCACATTTTTTAAATTAGTTTCTCAAGTTTTATGTTGTGAGGACGCTAAAGCCATTGAAAGCAGTAAATACACCATTTCGGTAGTATATCTGCTCAAGTTAGGAGAATAGTAACAATGGCTGTAATTAATACAAATGTCGCGTCTTTAAATGCCCAGCGTAATTTAGCGGGCACACAAGATATGTTAGCGACATCGCTACAACGTTTATCATCAGGTTTGCGTATTAATAGTGCTAAAGATGATGCGGCGGGTCTTGCGATTTCAGAACGCATGACCACGCAAATCCGTGGTACCAATCAAGCGATGCGTAATGCCAATGACGGTGTCTCACTTGCACAAACAGCAGAAGGTTCTTTGGCCAGTATTGGTGATGCCTTGCAACGTATTCGTGAGCTTGCTGTTCAGTCTGCTAATGCAACCAATAGTGCTTCAGATCGTGCAGCGCTTGATGTCGAAGCCCAGCAACTAAAAGATGAAATTGACCGGGTAGCAACGCAAACCACTTTTAATGGTGTCAATTTATTAGATGGCACTTTTACCAATCAACAATTCCAAGTGGGTGCCAATGCCAATGAAACTATTTCGGTAAGTGCGATTGTTAATGCTCAAAGCAGTGCTCTAGGTACATCAACCACAGCCAGTGTTACAGGCGCAGCGGCGACTGCTTTTACTGCAATCACAGCAGGTCATTTAACGATTGAAGATTCAACGGGTAGCGCTATTGATGTCGGTGCTGTTGCCGCAGATACCTCAGCGACAGAACGTGCTGCTGGTCTCCGTGATGCGATCAATGCAGTGGCGGATCAAACAGGTGTTTATGCGACTAATGATACGGCTACAACAATCACTCTGACGTCAACGCATGACATTACCATCGCATTTGCCGGTGCTTCAGCAGATGCAACTACGACTGGTTTGACAGCGGCAACGACAGCGACAGCGACAACAACTGGCTTTTCAACACTTGATATTTCATCAGTGGCCGGTGCTAATACGGCAATTCAGACGATGGATGCTGCGTTAGATGCCACAAATACAGCACGAGCAACCTTGGGTGCTTTGCAGTCACGCTTTGAAAGTGTGGTGTCTAATCTAGCGATTAACGCTGAAAACTTAAGTGCTGCGCGCAGTCGTATTCGTGATGCTGACTTTGCTGCTGAAACAGCAAATCTAACTCGTTCACAAATTCTGCAACAAGCAGGTACAGCGATGTTAGCGCAAGCAAATACATTACCGCAAAATGTATTAAGTTTATTAGGATAGGATTAAACTGGGTGGTGGGCCTGTTTCAACAGGTCCATCATTTCTTCTCTAAATAAGGAGATGAGAAGTGGAAATTAGTTATATCCAACCAAGCCCAGTAAGTTTGGATAGTGGTGCATCATCCAAACAAAGTATTGTCAGGAATGCAGAAAATGGAGTTTCCAATGTTTCAGGTCTGTCAGATAAGCAGCTGACGGCACGTAGTTCTGGTACTGGATATGGCAATGAAGATACTGAAAAACAAAAAGGGACAGAACAGGCAGAAAACTTGCATGTAGCTGTGAGTCAAATGAATGACCATGTGCAAAACTTGCAGCGTAATTTGTTGTTCACAGTTGATGAAGCAACTGGAGAAAATGTTGTCACCGTTGTTGATAGTCAAAGTGAAGAAGTGATACGACAAATTCCAAGTGAGGAAGCATTAAGCTTGGCGCGTCGTTTGGCAGAGTACAGAGAAGATGAAGAGGCTAGATTACAATTATTCAGTACATTAGCCTAGCAATTTTATCAGCAGGTAAACTATGGCAATCACAGCAGCAGGTACAGGGTCGGGCATTGACATTGAGAGCTTGGTTTCGCAGCTCGTAGCAGCAGAAGCAGAGCCAACAAATTCGCGTTATAATCGACGTGAAACAAAACTTGAGTCTGAACTGTCCGCACTCGGCACCTTAAAATCAGCATTATCAACATTTTTAGACAGTGCGTCTGTACTACAAGATTTAGATACTTTTCAAGCGTATAGTGCGGCATCAAGTAATGAGTCCTTATTTACTGCCAATGCTGATACTACGGCTGTGCCAGGAAGTTATTCTGTTGAGGTGCAGCAATTGGCTACGGCTGAAAAAGCACGTTCAGCTTTTTTTGCTTCAAGCGATGAAGTTATGGGAACGGGAACGCTTGATATATCGCTAGGTTCAGATAGTTTTCAATTAACAATTGACGGCACTAATAATACATTGACAGGGATTCGTGATGCGATTAATGGAGCCGAAGATAATCCAGGTATTACCGCTTCATTGATTAACGTCGATGCGGGCACGCAGTTGATTCTAACGTCGAATGACGTGGGGGCGAGTAATACAATTGCAGTGACAGCGACAGATGACGATGGTGCTGACGGCTTTGACTTGATGCGACTTGATTCTGCTAATTTAACAGTGGAGTCAGGCCTCGATGCCATTATAAAAGTCGATTCCCAAACAGTGACACGTAGTAGTAATTCGTTTTCAGATGTCATAGCGGGTGTTACATTTAATCTTGCGAAAGCCGACCCAGGCACGGTTGAAACATTGACAGTTGCTACAGATCAAGAAGAAATCATTGGTGATATCAAAAAGTTTGTTGATAACTTTAATGCCTTGTCAGGTGTGATGGAAGGATTATCCAATTACGATCCAGAAACTGGGGTTGCGGGCGCACTCAATGGCGACTCAGTCATAAGAGGTATTCAGAGTCGGTTAAGAGATACTTTATTTGCTGGGGCAACGGGTGGTGTCTTTGCTAATTTGTCAGAGCTCGGTATCACCTTAGATGATACTGGCAATTTGAATGTTGACGATGCCGAATTGGCAGATAAAGTGTCGACCAACTTGGTGGCTGTTAGAGACTTTTTTGCTTCAGAGACGGGGATTGGCCAAAACTTTACATCTGCGTTGACAGGATACGAAGATAGTAATGGTATCTTAGAAAGTCGACAAGATAGCGTACAAAGCAGACTGGATAGAATTGATGATGATCGCGATACCCTTGCCCGCCGAATGGATAGTCTTGAGGCACGACTACGAGCACAGTTTACGGCAATGGATATTCTAGTGGCCCAGTTACAGTCAACAGGTAACTTTTTAACTTCTCAGTTAGCCAGCCTACCAGAACCGAATTCGATTAATAATAATTAAGATTACTTGACTTGTATTGATCGCAAATTCATATTTCATTGCTTACCTTTGTTAAAGATTCTGCATTTGTCGACGATATAGTCTGTAAGTTTTATCAATATGTGTGTAATCTAAGGCTATGGAAAAAGATAACGTTATGAATGCCAGTGCAGCTATGCAGCAATACCGTCAGAATCATATTCAAGGTGGTGTAGACTCGGCGTCGCCACATCGTTTGGTGCAGATGTTGATGGAAGGGGCGTTAGAGAAAACGCTGGCTGCTAAGGGTTTTATGGCAAATAACGATATTAAAAACAAAGGTGAACATATCAGTTGGGCTATTTCCATTATTGATAGTTTGCGCGCGTGTTTAAATCTTGAACTTGGTGGCGATTTTGCCAGGAATCTGTTTGATTTATACAACTACATCGAACAACGCCTTGTGGAAGCCAATCTGAAAAATGATTCTGCATTACTTGATGAAGTTGGACAGCTGATTATCGAGATCAAAGCAGGATGGGATGCCATTCCGGCCGAGTATCATCAGACCACCTCTGAGTAGTTATCACCTTGGCAATTGAACAGCTTCAGCTTATTGACACGATTGTTCAGCAAACAAAGCAATTGCTTCAACTTGCTGAAAGCGAACAGTGGCAAGACTTAGCTGACCTCGAACAGCAGCGTCAATCTCAGTTACAAAACCTGACTTTAGAAAAGCTTCAGTTACCTGCTTCTCAACATAAAGACGTTGAATTGAAATTGACGATGCTTATTGATCTTAACCATAAGCTTGAAACTATGTGCCGAGAACAGCGTCAGGATATCGTGACAGAACTGAAGCAATTTGATCATGCAAGCAAAGCGGTAAAGGCTTACACAAAGTAACTGTTAACTGGTTCACCCATTTCCCCCGTCATTTTTTTGACAATCAATAGTAAAAAATGATTAACTTCATTCCGGCTAGTCACGATAAATGATTAGACGTTGATGCCCCATCAAATCCAGGTGTATAGGAAGTGTTTATGAGTTCAAATAATGTGTTGGTGATCGATGCTAATCAACAGCGGCGCGATCTCCTTTCAACCTTAATTGAATTTATAAACTGTCAAGCCGTAATGGTTGAAGAACCAGAATACTGGTTTGATGCACATGATTCATTAGATGACATTGCAATGGTGTTGGTTGGTGAATGTGCGGATGACTATCAAACTAAACAAATATTACGTGAACTTGTTAATCATGAAGCACGCATTCCTGTATTTACACTTGAACTGAATGAGCTAACAAGCGCGGCCTTTCCCGGTGTGCTGGGCTCATTACGATTTCCTGTCAAATATCCACAATTAAGCAATGCGCTACAACAGGCCATTATTTATCGAGGACAACAGGGCGGTCGCGAGAAACAAGAGAGAGAAATAAGACCACTGATTGGTAATAGTAAGGCGATAAAACAAGTAACTCAGATGATTGAGCAAGTGGCTGCTTCAGAAGCCAATGTGCTGATCCTCGGCGAATCAGGAACAGGGAAAGAGGTCGTGGCGCGAAACCTTCACCACTTTTCATCACGACGTAATAAACCGATAGTCCCCGTTAATTGTGGTGCTATTCCGGGTGAGTTGCTTGAAAGTGAATTGTTTGGTCATGAAAAGGGGGCGTTTACGGGAGCCATCACTACACGTAAAGGTCGGTTTGAGATGGCGGATGGCGGTAGTTTATTTCTCGATGAAATTGGTGATATGCCATTACCGATGCAAGTTAAATTATTGCGTGTTCTTCAAGAGCGAACCTATGAGCGTGTTGGTAGTAATAAAACCATGACTGCAGATGTTCGTGTTATTGCGGCAACGCATCGAAATTTGGATGAACACATTACAGATGGGCGCTTTCGGGAAGATCTTTATTACCGGCTAAATGTGTTTCCTATTGAGATGCCGGCCCTTAGAGAACGACCAGAAGATATTCCATTATTGATTAATGAATTAATTACCCGTATCGAGCATGAAAATCGTGGCACGGTTAGTTTAACGCCACAAGCAATTGCTTCTCTATGTTGTTACCCCTGGCCTGGTAATGTTAGAGAATTGGCAAATGTTATTGAGCGTTTAGTTATTTTATATCCCTATGGCATGGTCGACTTTGACGACTTGCCGGAAAAATACCAATGCGTTGATGGTGAGCTGCCAGCAGCAGTCATGAATGTGATTCAACAAGCACACAGAAAGCCGGATAGAAGTGTGAGGGCAGAAGAGTCAACCAATAAACCACAGACAATGGTTGAAGACGAAGCTTCGCAGATAACAGACTTTGAAGGTTTGCCCGATGATGGTATTGATTTAAAACAACATTTGGCGAATCTGGAGTACTTGTTGATTAAACAAGCCCTGGAAGAGTCAGACGGCATTGTGGCTCATGCGGCTAAACGGCTTAAAATGCGGCGCACCACACTGGTTGAAAAAATGCGTAAACATGGTATTCAACGCGATATTGATTAAGCCAATACGTCATTAGATTGACTTTCAAAATCTGAAATTTCCTAACTCATTGATAGAACGATTTTTTTATAGGAAGGCACATTTCTTGCTCTAGTCCAGTTACTTGTCATATTTGGGCGTGGAGTTGTTAAATGGGCTTAAAGCAAATCGATCCTGCATTCACTGATTCAATCGATCAGGGAAATGGTGCAGAGTCTGGCTGGCATAACACACCAACTACTAAGCTAGCGCTGGAAATAGCGGATAAAACTGTGAGTAAAACACCGGTGTCGGCAATCGAAGGCTATGAAATCATGGCTAATCGAATGACACGTTTATTGGAAGTCTTGCCGGGCGGCGTGGTGGTGCTCAGCGGTGAAGGAATTATCCAGCAATGTAATGCTACTGCTGTATCCCTGCTTGGGGAGCCGCTAGAAGGCGAAGCCTGGAGTCAGGTCATCAAACGCGCCTTTGCACCTAAAGTTGATAATAGCCAAGATATTGCCCTCAATAATGGACGTTTGGTTCATATTTCTACTTGCCCATTGCAGGATGAACCTGGCCAAATTGTATTATTAAATGATGTGACTGAAACGCGCCAGTTGCAGATGAAAGTCTCCCATTTGCAGCGACTATCTGCCATGGGTGAAATGGCGGCACGGTTAGCTCACCAAATTCGTACTCCACTATCTTCAGCACTTTTATATGTCTCACCGTTGCTTAAAGAAAGCATCGAACCTGCTTTACGTCAAAGCTTTGCCAAAAAATTGCATGGCAGTATTACTCATATGGAACGGCTTATTAAAGATATGTTGTCTTACTCACGGGGCGATACGGCTACAACAGCACCCGTCAGCATTACTGAGTTATGTGATGTCATTGAACAACAGTTTTCAGCACAGGAAGATGCTGAGGACTATCAATTACGGCTGGTGGATACGACGTTTGGGGCCTATGTTTACGGCAGTCAAGATACCTTAACAAGCGCACTGAACAACTTACTGAATAATGCTAAAAATGCTTATGAAGATAGTGGTGTGATATCAGTGAAAGCACATTCTGTATGGGATGAACACGATGCAGAATTCATTGAGATTAGTGTGACGGACAATGGTGTTGGTATTTCAAAGTTTGAACAAGAAAAAATATTGACGCCATTTTATACAACGCGGTCTTCAGGTACTGGCTTAGGTCTTCCTGTGGTTCAATCCATTGCCAAAGCACACCGCGGTTATTTGTCGTTTACCAGTGAACTCGGCAAAGGAAGCACTTTTAGTATTCGACTACCAAGATACCAACTGGCTGTTGAGCCACTGCATGAGAACAAAATGAAGGAACAAAGCGCATGAACAATGCAACTATTCTTGTCGTTGAAGATGATAATCATTTAAGGAATGCACTTTGTGACACGTTAGAGCTGGCGGGCTATAAGGTGAAATCTACTAACAAGGGGCAAAGAGCGCTTGATACCTTAGCCAGTGAAGACATTGGCTTACTGTTAAGTGATTTGCAAATGGATCCAATGGATGGTCATACCTTGCTAAAAAAAGCAAAAGCAATGTTGCCGGATTTACCAGTTTTGTTGATGACAGCGTTTGGTACAGTACAAGGTGCTGTTGATGCGTTGCATGAAGGTGCCAGTGATTACCTTATTAAGCCATTTGAAGCAGATGATTTGTTGGAACGCGTCCAACGTTATATCCGTACTATGCTCATTGATGATGATATGGTGGCTGTCGCAAAGCCATCGCGTGATTTGCTGTCACTAGCAAGACGTGTTGCTGATACAGATGCAACGGTATTAATAAGTGGTGAAAGTGGCACCGGTAAAGAGGTGTTAGCCCGTTTTTTGCATAATAACTCGATTCGTAGTGAAAAACCCTTTGTTGCTATAAATTGTGCTGCCATTCCTGAAAATATGTTGGAGGCGACGTTGTTTGGTTATGAAAAAGGCGCTTTTACGGGGGCAAGTCAAGCGTATGCCGGGAAATTTGAGCAAGCGAACAAAGGGACTATCTTGTTAGATGAAATATCAGAAATGGACTTGAATTTGCAAGCTAAGCTGCTTCGGGTATTGCAAGAGAAAGAGGTTGAACGTATCGGTGGCCGCAAAACATTATCTTTAGATGTGCGGGTACTGGCAACAACCAACCGTTTACTGCGTGATGAAGTGGCTGAAGGAAAATTTCGCGAAGACTTATTTTATCGTTTGAACGTTTTTCCGTTGAAGCTTCTGCCATTAAGGGAAAGACCAGAAGATATTATTCCATTAGCCCATCAGATTGTAGACAAGCATTGCCGTCAAATGGGTGGTCAGATGGTGCGTTTTAGTGAATGTGCTGAAAAGGCGTTATCACAGCATTCTTGGCAAGGTAATGTCAGAGAGTTAGATAATGTTTTACAGCGTGCTTTTATCTTACAGACAGGCAACGAAATCACTGCCAAAGATTTGGCTTTTGAGGCCATGACTGACCGGGTTGAAACTGTGGTTGTTGATGACGGTGACACGAAACCAACGAATCTGGGTGATGATTTACGTAGCCATGAACAGCGACATATTCTCGAGACACTGGAGAAAAATAATGGGAGCCGCCGGTTGACAGCAAAGGAGTTGGGAATCAGTGAGCGAACCCTGCGTTATAAAATTTCGAGCTTTAGAGAACAAGGAATAGCCATTCCGGCAAAAACTGGCAAGAAGTCTGCTTAACAAGTAATGATTATTAGTAGGAGATGAAAAATGATAAATGCCATTGATCCAAACCAACTGCTTGCTCAAATGCGGGCATTACAATCTGAAGCAGCACAACAAGCGAAACCGGAAGTGACTGGCAATTCATCACCGTCAGGCACGGAAGCTGTTAATTTCACAGAGCTGATGCAAAGCGCTGTCGATAATGTTAATGAAACGCAACAAGCTGCTGGCAAGTTGAAAACGGCATTTGAACTTGGTGATCCGAATGTGACTCTTGCTGACGCAGTGATAGCATCACAAAAAGCGTCTGTAGCATTTGAGGCGACATTACAGGTCAGAAATAAACTGGTCAAAGCGTATGAAGAAGTCATGCGGATGAGCATTTAAACTCATCAAAAATTAAATTAATTATTGTATGAGTATAGAGTAACTATATGGAAAACGTCCCTGCTACCAATACAAGCACAACGACTGCTAGCTCCCAAGTCCCATTGGCAACAATGCAGAATAATATTGCGCGACAACCCATTATGAAACAAATTGGTTTTTTATTAGCGATTGCCGCCAGTATTGCCTTAGGGGGTTATGTGCTGATGTGGTCTCAATCACCGAATTACCAAGTTCTTTTCAATGGTCTCGCGGCTAAAGAATCGTCGGAAATCGTGGCAGTATTACAGCAGTCAGACATTGATTATAAACTTGATCACAGCACTGGCGCGGTCATGGTGCCGGCTTCAAAAGTACAATCACTTAAACTGAAATTAGCCGCCGAAGGGTTGCCCAAAAGCGTATCACCAGGCATGGAAATGTTGAGTGAAGATCAAGGTTTCGGTACTAGCCAATTTGTTGAACGTGCTCGTTATCAACATGCGTTGGAAGAAGAACTGTCACGTTCGATAGCCGCTATTAACAATGTCCGTAGTGCACGCGTACATTTAGCGGTACCCAAACAATCAGTATTTGTCCGGAATCGTAAGCCCCCAAGTGCTTCAGTGGTGCTGAACTTATATGCAGGTCGGAGACTGGAACCAAACCAAGTGGCGGCGATTACACATATGGTCGCCTCTAGTGTGCCGGATATGACAAATAGTGATATTACTGTGGTCGATCAGCGCGGTAATCTGCTAACTCAGCCGGAGCGCAGCACTGGACTGGCAATGAGTGACAATCAATTGCAATATACACAAAAACTGGAACAAAGCTATATTAGCCGTATAGAAGACATTTTAGCACCTATTGTTGGCTTAAACGGTATGCGCGCTCAAGTTGTGGCAGATGTTGATTTTACTGTTACAGAGCAGACTCGTGAGAGTTATAATCCAGATATTGCTGTTATGCGTAGTGAGCAAATTCAGGAGGAAAAACGATTAGGGAATGCTGGAGGTGCTATTGGCATACCGGGCGCTTTATCCAATCAACCGCCTGTTGATGGTCAAGCCCCCGAGTCATTTACAATGACAGAAGGTCAGAATCTTGATCCTAAAAACAACAGAAATATTCCTGGAAGCAGTAGCAAACAAAGTACGCGTAATTTTGAACTTGACAGAACGATCAGCCATACACGCGTGGCGCCAGGTACCATAAGGAAACTTAATGTCGCCGTATTGGTAGATGAAAAGCGTGAACCAGGCTCTACTGAGTCGACGCCACTTTCTGAAGCAGAAATGTCTAGAATAAGTGCGTTAATAATGGATGCGATTGGCTTTAATAAAGCACGTGGCGATAGTTTAAATATTGTGAATGCGCCTTTTATAACACCGACTGTAGAAGAGCCGTTGCCTGAACCTGCTATTTGGCAACAGCCCTGGTTATGGGATGTGGTGAAACAAATTTCAGGTGGTCTTTTGGTATTATTTTTAATATTAGGAGTGATACGACCAGCTTTTCGTGACTTGAATCGTACCAGTTCAACGGGTGCGGACTCCCAGTCGGGAACGGCTTCGTCAAATGACCAACGCCAGAATGTCGGATCTGATAGTGCAGGTATGATGTCAGAACAAACGCGTATTACAACTGGCTCTGAAAATGTCGAAGGGCAATTAAATAATGTCCGGAGTCTGGTACAACAAGATCCAGCTTTGGTAGCACAGGTGGTAAAAAACTGGACAATGAGTGAGCAATAATGGCTGAGCAAGCGAGAGAACTTTCTGGTACTGAAAAAGCGGCTGTATTCCTGCGATCGATAGGTGAAGCTGAAGCGGCCGAAGTGCTCAAGCATATGAGTCCAAAAGAGGTACAAAAGGTTGGGCAGGTTATGGCTGTGTTAACCAATGTATCACGTGACGAGGTGCAGAGCGTGCTTAATAGCTTTGTCACGATGGTTGAAGAGCATACGGGGTTGGGGGTTGGTTCGCATGAATATGTCAGGTCAATGCTAGTCAGCGCTCTAGGGGAAGACAAGGCGAATAACGTGCTTGACCGTATCTTGTCCGGGGGTAATACCACTGGACTTGAACAATTGAAGTGGATGGATGCACGCGGTATTTACGAAGTCATTAAACTCGAACACCCGCAGATTATTGCGATTGTCTGCTCATTTCTAGAGGCAGATCAGGCCGCTGAAGTGCTGTCCATGTTTTCTGAACGCGATCAAGCTAATATCTTATTACGAATTGCAACCTTAGACGGGGTTCAGCCGGGCGCATTAACAGAGCTTAATACCGTGCTAGAAAAGCAGTTCAGTGGAAGTGCTGGCGGGCAGACAACATCCGTAGGTGGCTTAAAAACAGCGGCTGAAATTTTAAATTTTGTTGAAACAGGTCGTGAAGCTTCGATCATGGAAAAACTCAAAGAGTCTGAGCCCGATCTGGGGCAGAACATCGAAGATCTTATGTTTGTATTTGATAATTTGATTGATGTCGATGATCGTGGGTTCCAAACATTGATGCGTGAAATTCAAACTGATCAATTGATGTTGGCGTTGAAAGGTGCTGATGATGCGCTGAAAGAGAAGTTCTTCGCTAATATGTCACAACGTGCGGCAGAAATGATGCGTGATGATCTTGAAGCCAGTGGTCCCGTTCGAGTCAGTGATGTCGAAACAGCGCAAAAAGGTATTCTACTGGTAGCCCGTGAATTGGCAGACAAAGGTGAAATTATGTTAGGCGGAGGTGCGGGAGATGAGTACCTCTAAAGAATTAGTGACAGAACAAAAAGATGTGGTAACGAATGAAGAATTAGTCGATTACCAACGTTGGCAAGCCCCGCATGTTGTTGCCGTTACCGATGTGAGGGGCAAACAAAAAGCTTTTTTGACTATAGATGATATTGATGAGCTGCAAAAAGAAGCAGAACATGAAGGATATCAAGCTGGGTTAGAACTTGGTAAAAAGCAGGGGTATCAGGAAGGACTCAAGCTTGCACAGAAAGAACTTCTGCAGCAAACCAATTATCTTAAACAGATCATGACCACATTAAATACGCCACTAGAAAACTTAGATAGTGACGTTGAAAATGATTTATTGTCTTTGGTGATAACCGTCGCAAGGCAAGTAATCAGACGTGAGTTGAAAGCGGATCCAGAGCATGTTATCGGTGCGGTACGTGCAGCGCTTGCTGTGCTGCCTATTACTGATCGTGAAATCACGCTTTACCTCAATCCACAAGATGAGGAGTTAGTGAAAAAAGGACTCTCTATTGATGATGAGTCCACGAGTTGGAAATGGGTAGAAGATCCAACGATAAGCCGCGGTGGTTGTCGACTGGAAACAACTGATACCATCATTGATGCCAGTGTTGAAGCGAGGTTGGAAAGTGTAATCAACAAGCTTCTTGGTGGAGAAAGAGCTGATGATAGCACCGGTTAATTCTGGGTTGGATGTGAGCAAGCTGGCCGATCGGACAGCAAAATGGCGTAACAAACTTGGCGAATATAAGTATCGTCTTGAACAGGATGCATCCGAGTCGTTGTCAATAGAAGGACGTTTGACACGGATGGTTGGACTGACCTTAGAAGCGGTAGGTTTTCAGGCACCTGTGGGGAGTCGCTGCGAGATACAAGGCACAAATGGTAAGCCTATAGAAGCAGAAGTAGTCGGTTTTTCTGGCGCCACGCTATATCTGATGCCGACAGGTGATATCAGAGGACTGGTACCAAATGCTCGTGTGCGTCCAATCCGTCATGATTCAATGGTGCCTGTGAGTGATGCACTATTAGGACGCGTTATCGATGGAGCTGGAAAACCACTCGACGGCCATGGGCCATTGCGTTGCCGTGATAAAACCGTCTTACATGGCGAGCCGATAAACCCATTGGCACGTGCACCAATACGGCAACATTTGGATGTTGGCGTTCAAGCTATTAATACATTGCTGACAATTGGCCGTGGTCAAAGGATGGGCTTGTTTGCCGGCAGTGGTGTTGGTAAAAGTGTGTTGTTAGGGATGATGACAAAATTTACAGAGGCTGATGTCATTGTCGTTGCGCTCATTGGTGAACGTGGACGAGAAGTAAAAGAGTTTATTGAAGACATCCTCGGTCAGGAAGGGTTGTCTCGCGCTGTTGTCGTTGCTTCACCTGCTGACCATTCTCCCTTGATGCGTTTGCATGGCGCAATGTTAGCAACCAGTATTGCTGAGTATTTTCGTGATCAGGGTAAACAAGTATTGTTGTTAATGGATTCATTAACGCGTTACGCGCAAGCCCAGCGTGAAATAGCATTGGCGATTGGCGAGCCCCCTGCGACTAAAGGTTATCCACCTTCTGTTTTTTCTTTGTTACCACAATTGGTTGAACGTGCCGGTACCGGCGCAAATGGTGGTGCGATTACGGCGATTTATACGGTGCTCACTGAAGGGGATGATCAGCAGGATCCGGTAGCAGATGCGGCTAGAGCTATTTTAGATGGCCATATCGTACTATCCAGACAGTTGGCAGAATCTGGCATTTACCCAGCCATTGATGTGGAAGCATCTATCAGCCGTGTGATGCCTCAGGTTGTGAGTCAGGAACAGCTTGACTATGCGCAATTGTTTAAACAGATTTATTCGACATACCGGCAAAACCAAGATTTGATTAATGTCGGTGCATATACAATGGGAACAGACAAAAAGATTGATGAAGCAATTGAAATGTATCCTAATCTTTTAAAACTTATTCAACAAAACATGAAACAAGCGGTGAACTGGCAACAAAGTATTGATAATTTAATGACAATCATTCAAAGTCCTACTCAGGCCCAACAAAATATAGTGCAAGCCCCTAGGTTTGTGAATAACTGATGAGAGAAGCCTTTATCTTATGAATGTTGTTAGTCAGTTAAACCATGCTACGTTAAGCAGCCATTGCATAATGGGAAAATGCGCATGAAACGCTCGCATAGACTTAAGCCAATCGTTGAAATAGCAAAAAAAGAATCGGCTGAAGCATTGAATCTGGTCAGTCAGGCTAATACAACATTGCGACAAGCTGAGCTCCAGCTGGACGATCTTCACCACTATAAACAAGAATATTTAGCACGATTTCGTCAGGACAGTGTTAACGCGATGAGTGCTCAGAAAGTGTTAGATTTTAGAGCATTTCTTGTACAGCTTGATCAGGCGATTGCATCACAACAGCAACAGGTGAAACTTCATGCCGGACATTTAACACAACAACAACAGGCTTGGCAGCAAATACGTAAGAAAGAGCAAGCCATGAATACCCTGGTAGATCGCTATCGACAAGAAGAAATACGAGGTGAGCTTAAACAGGAACAACGTGATAGTGATGAACGAACGACGTCATTGTGGCATTTCAGATCAAAATGATGTCGTAATCAACTTTAAAGAGCTGTAGATAAAATGACAACAGCAATTATTGATTGTGGTAAGTCGCTTGGCATGGACGATATCGATGACATGTATGCCGATTTGTTATCGTTATTAGCCGAGGATAAACAGGTGTCATTTGATTGCAGTAAGATTGAACGCATTGATACAGCTGCATTACAAATGTTGTGTGCCTTTGCCAGAGAGTCTGATATTCACGGTTTCACGATCGTGTGGGATAAAACAAGCGATATTTTTGTTCACAATGCCAGATTAATAGGTTTGGCAGGCATCATGGGCTTAACCAACTCACGTAATGATGATGGACTTTAGCGAATGATGAACAGCGTGTTACTACGACTAAATTAGCATTACACGATATAGTGAAGATGACTAGAAATAAGACGTCAGTCGAAGATAAGCTTTACCCGGAATTGTTAGAAACAATATATCGTAATGAGAATTGCTATCTATGAGCTGGGCTATTCATTTTCTGGCGAAGTCCCATTTATTTCAAACAGGCATTGACCCCATTAATATCATGCATGCTTTGGCTTCACTCGGTGAGCTGTCGGTCGAAGCAGATGTCAGCCATCTACCGTTATTTTCCGAGCTTGATCCGCAAGATAATCATTTAACATGGCAACTGACGCTGCGAGGCACTACCACCCAAGATGAAATTGCGCAGGTATTCGAACGGTTTGGCTGTATCAGTGATGTGACAATAAGCCCAGTGCCTACAATTCAACAAACGATACAAGATGACCATCTTTGTCGACCAGAGTTGTTGTCAGCAATAAGCAGTGAAAGCTCAGGTAGGTATGCTGACACCAAGACTGAACAGTTTGAGTCAGCAAAGAAAATTTCGTCGTTTAGCATTGATACAGATAAAGTAGATAGCCTGATGAACCTCGTTGGTGAAGTGAGTATTACCCAATCAAAACTGACTCAGTTAGCGTATGACTCCAGAGAAAGTATATTGCCACAGCTTGTCGGTGGTTTAGAGCAGTTAGAAAAACATACTCGAGAGATGCAGACTCAAGTTTTGCAGTTACGAATGTTACCGATCCGTGTTGTCGTAGATAGTTTACGCGTTATGTTGGCAGAACTTACTCAGCAAACAGGCATAAAAAGCGAGTTGATCGTTTCAGGAGAACAAACAGAACTTGATTATGTTGTAGTACAGAAACTCATTACACCATTATGTAATCTTGTCAGAAGCGTATTAGAACTTACTTCACCGCAAGACCACAATGAAGCTGACGATTCAGAGAATAACGTAGTACAGCTTAATGCTTATCAACAAGCTGGTGACGTTATGATTGAAATTCAGGCGGGCTTTTTAACTGCAGATGTTATCAAAACTATTTCTTTTGCCAGTGAGTGTTTGGGAGAAATGCAGAAAATAATCGAATGGCTGGCTGGAAACATTGATGTTGAAGCGGTAACAGGGCAGAAAACGACATTCTTTATGCGTTTACCAGCTAGTTCGGTCATGGTGCAGTGTCAAATTATTCGTTTGGCCGACGAGATATTCCTTTTACCATTCTCCGACATTGTTGAAACGGTGACGATTAAGAGTGAGGATGTGGAAGAACACTTGGATAAAAACACGCGTTACTGTTGGCGTGGAAAAAAGATTCCTGTTATTTTGCTTGAGCAAACATTTGATCATTTGCCGCACGTTAAAAATCTGGAAGAGCGCTTGTTGCTTGTGCTGGTACATGACGGGCAGACAGTTGGTTTAGTGGTTGACGAGGTCCAGGAACAGCAACAGGCCATCATAAAAAGTCTAGAAACAAATTACCGCAAAGTCACAGGTATATCTGCTGCTACTCTCATGAACAATGGTAATGTTGCTTTTATTCTCGATATTGCTGAGATAATACAATGCTATACCCACGAGTAAGCAGTTATTATCATGTTAAGTTTAAGTAATGAGTATGTCAGACTTGCATCAAGGTAATAAGCCAACACAGTCGTTCGCGGTAAATGAAGAACAACAGTATCTGGTATTTGCCCTTGGCAATGCGCAATACGGAATAGATATTTTACGCGTGAAGGAGATCAGAGCTTGGCAGAATGTTACAAACATTCCTAATACACCGGATTATCTGTCTGGAGTAACAAATTTACATGGAGAGATCGTTCCCATTGTTGATTTAAGACTGAGACTTGGTATGGCTGCTAAAAAAGACATGGCGATGACAGAAGTGATAATGGTGCAAGTTAATGATCGTTGGCAACGAACCGTCGGTGTTGTTGTAGATGAAATAATAGAAGACAAAAGTGTTTTGTCTGCTGAGTTGTTGCCCGTTAAGGATGTGGACAGTCAGCTGGATATACAATTTATCAAAGGGTTGGTAACTGGTGACGATAGTATGATAGTTATGGATATTGATAAGTTGCTTAGTCTAGAGGCGCTTGGTTAAGTTATGCCACGCATTATTGCTGTAATGAACCCGCAAATTGCCGTTGGCAAAACAACGACGGTTGTTAATCTGGCTCATGCCTTGAGTTCACTTGGCCATCAGGTCACAGCTATTGATATGACAGCGGATAAAACACTGACCGGATTGCTGAATGCATCATTAGGCGCACATGGTTTATCAGATGTAATGCTAAATAATATGAATCTGGCGGCTGTGATAACACAATTAAAAGCCGGGTTTAATTTGGTTTCGCCAGGTACTGGATTACTAGACTATGAGCATATTGAATCCGGCAGTTTGAACCGAGCGAAAAAATTGAAACAAGCCATCGCTAATTCACAAGTGAAACATGATGATTTTGTGTTGATTGATTGCCCTAGCCAGCCTGGTTTATTGATGTTTAATGCTTTGTTTGCAGCTGATGAAGTGCTTGTACCTGTCACTCCTTCTTATATGTCTTTACAAGGCTTGGTACGTGTTACTGACATCTTTAAACGCATCTACCCTTCTGGGAATTCACTGAGCAAACTATGGCTCATTTTGACCCGAGTGGGTAGCGACAGTGCTAAGATGGAAGCAATAAAATCCAAAGTGATCACGCAGTTCCCTCAGCGGATGTTCGCTAGCGCTATTGCAGAAAACTCGGTTATAGCTTCGACTAGCTATGATGGAACTAACATTTTCACTGATCAACGAAGTGATGAGGCGAATGATTACTTGTTAGTGGCTGACGATATCTTATATGGGAGAACCCTTTAATGGCTGAAGATGACATTATTGCCAAAAATACGAAAGGTTCTGAGCAGCGGGCGACAGTGTTATCTGCGAACAAAATAAGAAAAAGCAGTAACTTATCGATGGTCAATAATAAAACAAAGCGCGATGCAGAGTTGATTACAGAAAACTTTGCTTTAATCTCTCAATATGGCGAGTCCTTATCGAAACGGTTTTATGAACGTTTGTTTGCCCAATATCCTGAGTTGAGCTCACTTTTTAATGGTTCGCCATCGGGCCAGCAAAAAAAGTTTCTGGCATCGTTGGTGCTGATTGTTCACAATTTGCATCAGCCAGATGTACTTGAAGATTATCTGCTTGGGCTCGGAGCCAGACATGGCCATTACGGTGTACAAATCCGGCACTACCCGCTTTTTATTGAAAATTTATTGCATGTGCTTGCTGAGTTCTCTGCTGACCACTGGAATGAACAGCTTAAATTGGCATGGCTAAATGCATTAGAGTCTATTACCGCTGTGATGATCAAGGCACAACAGCCAGTTGAAAATGATGCACCGTTAGCGTTTGAGTCAGTGCAGCCACAACAACTCAGTGGACTTAAACACGTCATTGTTGATCAGATGGTGACGCCGATAATGACGATAGAACGCGATCTTACTATTAGTTATGTTAATCAATCAGCTATCATGATGCTTGCAGAACATGAAGATATATTACGAGAAATTTTCCCTGATTTTTCGGTCGATACCGTGATTGGCAGTCATATTGACCGCTATCTAAGCCACCCTGAGTCGCAACGCCGCTTATTAACTGACCCAGCTAACTTGCCGTATCATACGGCCATTAAAGTCGGTTCGCTCAGCGCTGAGTTATATGCGACAGCCATATTTAACGCAGACGCTGATTATATTGGCGTTGCCTTAGAGTGGGGTGATATAGAGTACAAAAGCTCCGATGTTACTTCTGAAAAACAATCTCATCGCGCAATGGAGGCGGCACTCGCAAGTACAAGCAGTATGGATAAGCTAGTGATGACAACATTGAAAAATGCAGGAACAGTCAGTCAAGCACAGCAGTTACATGCAGCTACTAGCGAGCATAGTGGCAGGGGGCAGTTGCTGATAAAACAAGCCGAAGAAGCGATAATGGCTATTAATGCAGCAAGTAAGACGTTGTCTAGCCTTGTAGAAACGGTGGATGATATTGCTTTTCAAACTAATCTGCTGGCGCTTAATGCAACCGTCGAAGCAGCAAAGGCTGGGGAGCAAGGCCGTGGTATTACAGTACTTGCGGCAGAGATAAGGAAACTTGCACAACGCTCAACATCCAGTATTAAGGAAATAAAACAACTTAATAACGAGAGCAATGAAAAAGTGACATTAGCTTCAAATTTAGTAGAAGACTCAGGCACTGTATTTGATAATCTTATGACAGGCTCAAGACAAATGCAGGAAATGCTATCTATTCTTTCAGAGTCAGGTATAGAGCAAACAAGTAGCATTGAGCAAGTGAAAAAAGCTATGTCCCAAATAGAAAGACCAGCAAAACAAAAAAAGTAATAATGTAATCAGCTTATTATGAACATCAGTGTCGATCAGTTTGTGTCGTCACCCCACCGAAGGATGACAACAAACAGTAAACGAGCGGTTTGTTAATATGTTACGTCTCTATCAGCTCTATATACTCTTTGTGGAAGTCCGTCGGTATGTAAGGATGTGACTTTATTACTTGCTTTTTCATTGGCACATTGATTGCTTTTACCAGTCATGGCAATAATTGAATATGATGGCGGAGAAGCAAAATGAAACAGGAGTTTTTGTTAACAACCGTAACGCCCGACAGGATGAATGGCGTGCAGACTAAAGGACACGCCCATGATGTGCTTAACAATGGTGGGGCTGCCTCATCTCATGCTTTTTCATCGGCATATAGTGAGCAGTTAGATAAACTCGATAAATCAAAGAACTCAAGCCTGTCATCTAGTGCTGATGCGCCTAATGTTAATCCGGTCACTGAGGAAAAAGCGGAAATTAACGTCGCTAAGGACGGCAATATCTTGCCAGACGAAAAGTCGAAAATGACTCAAACCGTGCTTGAACAATTGATTCACGAACACCCCGAACTTGATAGGGACGATGTAAAAGAAACCTTAACACCACTGATTGATAAGCTGATAGCTACGCTTGTCGATGATGGAGAGCTAGCACTTGAGCCAACTGCAGTTGCGGGCAAAGGCCTCGGCGACAGCGATATTATCAACCAAGCGATAAGCTTTATTGAACCCATCATTACTGCCGGTCAGTCTGTGGTAGCAACAGAGGTTGATATCGCAAAACTTACAAATGCCAACGCGGGGAAAGCAGCTGAAGATGCAACCGGTAATGGTCTCACAGGAATAGCAAACAAAATAGAAGTAATACCGCCGAACTCATTACCACAACAGACGTTGAAAAATAACCTAACAGTGGAAAACTCAGAGAAGATTCGCCCGGGCTCATTACAGTCAACGCTTGTTCATTCGGTTATTGCACAATTAAGAGCAATTTTCGCTAATGAACACAGCAATATGGCCGATAAGAAAAGTGGGGCAGGTGAACCGGTTTCTGGATTAGTGAAAACGGTTCGACCTGAATTGACTACGCTTGCTGAAGATCAAAAACAACAATCATTGCTTAAAATGACAGAAAGCCAGAATAAAGGTTTATTGGATAGTGAACAACAAGATGATGGCGCATTAAAATTGCGACCTGATATTCTTGAAGCATTAGCGCGTAAGCAAGAGCAACGACGCGATGTGTCTGCTAGAGACTTATCACCGGAACACGTCAGTAACAACAAATTGGTAAAGTTAGATACACAAGAAATTGAAAAAGTAGGTCAATGGCTTGAATCGACCAAGCGAGGACAAGCTGAAATATTATCGGCATCGGCCAAGCCTGTGACAGTTAAGGATTTTACATTTCCTACCGTGAATACAACGGTGTTAACGGGAACGACAGCTACTCCAACAGCTAGTGCGATGAAAAGTGAAATAGCAATGCCGTTAATGGATATTCAGCCAACATTACATAGTAAGGCTTGGGGACAAGTGGTGAGTAGCCGCGTTATATGGATGGCCAGAGAGGGTGTGCAACACGCCAGGTTACAGTTGAATCCCGCCAGTCTTGGTTCTGTGGAAGTTAGGGTTAATGTAAATCATGATCAGGCGAATATACATTTTATTGCGCATTCTTCTGCTACACGTGATGCCTTAGAACAGGCCTTGCCGCGGCTGCGTGAAAGCCTAACTGAAAATGGACTGGAATTGACGAATGCGGATGTGTCACAGCAAGCTTTTGACCAAGAAAGATCAGATGATGAGCAGCATGATATTGAGAATGGTGAACGCAACACATCACATATCTCAGTAACAAATGAGGTAGCTGAAGAAGACATGGTATTGAATGAGCTTGAGCAAGGGGCGCAACAAGCAGGTGTCAGCATTTATGCATAAGTTGCTCAATAATTAGGAAAGGATAGGAATGTTGAAATTAGAGAACTACTCTTTGAAACAACGAATGCAAATACTGGCGGTGATTGCCATTATTGCTTTGTTTTTATTGATGGGCTTATACACATATCTGAGTGCATCGGGTAACACAGTCAGTGAGCAATTGCTGATCGGCACTATCGTCACAATTACAATGAGCGTGGGTTTGTATGCAATCGCGACATATATCGGAAATTTTGGCGCAAAACGGGCTAACATACTTGTCGAGGGCATTCAAAGTATAAAAAAGGGTGATTTAACACAGAAAATTGCCATTCCTGGTAAGAGTGACTTTAGCTGGATGGCGTATGAGTTAGACAGTGCACGAAAAAATGTTGCTACTCTCGTGCATACATTGATCGGTGGCGTTGCCCAGTTAGAAACAGCGACGCAGAACATGACGACAGTCAGTAAGGAAGCGGTAGAAGGGGTGTTGACGCAGCAATCCGAAACCAGTCAAGTTGCTACCGCAATGAATGAAATGGCCGCATCAGTACAAGAAGTGGCAAGAACAGCGGCCAGTACCGCTGAGTCAGCACGTAATGCTGATAATGAAGCACAAGCAGGTAGACGTGTTGTGACTGAAACAATGGATGCTATTGACTCTCTTGCTGAGGAAGTTGAAAAAGCGGCTGAAACCTTAAATAGTTTGGAAACTGATATTGGTAATATTGGGGCGATTGTCGATGTCATTCGCAGTGTGACAGAGCAAACTAATTTATTGGCATTGAACGCAGCAATTGAAGCGGCGCGTGCAGGCGAACATGGTCGGGGCTTTGCGGTAGTGGCCGATGAAGTAAGAACGCTTGCGGCAAGAACGCAGGCATCAACGCATGAAATTGAAGAGATGGTTGGTCGTCTGCAAAGTGGTGCAAATGCAGCTGTCAGTGTGATGAATGAAAGCAGGGAAAGGGCTAGAACCAGTGTTGAAAAAGCATCGAGTGCAGGTGCTGCTTTAGACTCGATTACCGCGATGATAACGACAATGGATGAGATGAGTGCAGCTATCTCAAGTGCAACTAGTGAACAATCGGCGGTAGCTGAAGATATTAATAAGGGGATCGTTAATATTAGTCAGATAGCTGAACATACAGCAGAAGGCGCCAGAGAAACGTCAGAGGCGGTGGATACGATGTCGGCCTTATCCCACCAGTTGCAAGAAGCAGGGGGAAAGTTTCAGGTTTAAGCAAACCTGTATTTTAGAAGTTGTTAATTTATTCTCTTTTTATGACAGACTACGTTCAATTTTTTCAAGTGCCTGCATAGGATTGTCGGCTGCGGTGATTGGACGGCCAATCACAAGATAATTGCTACCAGCAACGATTGCCTGACTAGGTGTCATCACTCTATGTTGATCATCTTGTTGGCTATCAGCAGGACGAATACCCGGGGTGATTAGTTTAAAGTCGTCCGGGTGTTGTTGACGCAATTGTTTAGCTTCTTGTGCAGAGCAGACAACACCATCAAGTCCATGAGTTTGTGCAAGCATGGCAAGTCGAAGCACGTTATCAGTAATGCTGCCAGTCAAACCAATTTGTTCAAAGGTTGTTTGATCTGTGCTGGTTAATAAGGTCACACCAATCAAAAAAGGCCGGTTTTGATGATTAGCAATGGCGTCATGCGCCGCCTGCATCATTGCACCACCACCGAGCGTATGAACATTCAACATCCAGACCCCCAAGTCTGCTGCTGCGGTGCAAGCACGGGCAACAGTATGGGGAATATCGTGATATTTCAAGTCTAGAAAAACATCGAAGCCGTTGGCTACTAATTTTTCGACGATCTGCGGACCAGAGCGGGTAAATAACTCTTTGCCGACCTTCAGTTTACAGCGGTCAGGGTCAAGCTGATTCGCCATTAACAAAGCGGCATCCATCGTTGGGTAATCTAAAGCAACAATAATTTTCGAGTCGGCCATGATGACGTCCAGAACTGTAAAATAGCAAGATCCTACCTTAACTCATCGTTCTCTGTTGTATTTTATGCGATCGTCTATTTAATAGCGAAGTAGTGACGATAACTAAATTATGCTGGATAAATACATCATTTCAATGCTCGTCAATAGTCGTTTCAGTCAGATAAATGCTATCCTGTGGCGAAATTTTTCTGGGAAAACTAATGAAATTTGAGCTCTTAGCGCAAGAAGGCCATGCCCGTAGAGGACGACTGACTTTCTCTCGTGGTCAGGTAGAAACGCCAGCCTTTATGCCTGTTGGGACCTATGGTTCTGTAAAAGCCATGACGCCTGAAGAAGTGACGGCCACAGGTGCAGAGATCATCTTAGGCAATACGTTTCATCTCATGTTGCGTCCAGGTACTGAGGTGATACGGCAACATGGTGATCTACATGATTTTATGCGATGGCAAGGGCCTATTCTCACTGACTCTGGCGGTTTTCAGGTCTTTAGTTTGGGTGACTTACGGAAGATCACGGAACAAGGTGTACATTTTCGCTCACCTATTAATGGTAATAAGGTGTTTTTAGGTCCTGAAGAATCAATGCAGGTACAGCGTGATTTGGGCAGTGATATTGTGATGATTTTTGATGAATGTACGCCGTATCCTGCCGATGAAAGGACGGCTGAAAAATCAATGCAATTATCACTGCGTTGGGCGGCGCGTAGCAAAGAGGCTCATGACGATAATCCATCGGCGCTATTTGGCATTATTCAAGGTGGTATGTATGAACACTTACGTGAGCAGTCATTACAGGGGCTGACTGACATTGGTTTTGATGGTTATGCAATAGGTGGACTCTCTGTCGGTGAGCCTAAAGATGATATGTTGCGGATTTTAAATCACCTTGCGCCAGTATTGCCAAAAAACAAACCACATTATTTGATGGGCGTGGGCCGTCCTGAAGATTTAGTTGAAGCAGTTTTGCGTGGTATCGATATGTTCGATTGTGTGATGCCTACGCGAAATGCGCGCAATGGTCATTTATTTGTCCACCATGGGGTCATTAAAATCCGCAATAGCCGTTATAAAACAGATACAGGGCCATTGGACCCACTCTGTGATTGTTATACCTGTAAAAACTACAGTAGAGCGTATTTACATCATTTAGATAAGACTGGTGAAATGTTGGGGCCACGGCTCAATACTATCCATAACTTACGCTATTACCAGCTGTTAATGGCAAGTATGCGTGCGGCTATAGAAACAGGGTCTTTGACGGAGTTTTGTCGAAACTTCTATGCAATGAGGGAGTCATAAGCGCGTCGTTTATGGCTATCACTATCATGCTACCGAGTGCTGTGTCATAATTTCGCTTTTCGCTAATTTCTATGTAGAGGAATAATGATGGACTTTTTTATATCGCCTGCAATGGCTGCGAATGGACAGGCTTCAGGCCCAGGCTTGCTTGATTTTGCTTTTCCAATTGCCTTACTCGTATTGTTTTATTTTATGTTGATCCGTCCTCAGTCAAAGCGGGCTAAAGAACATCGGGAAATGCAAGCATCACTATCAAAAGGTGATGAAGTCGTTACAGATGGGGGCTTAATGGGAAAAATTATTGAGATTGGTGAGCATGCGTTGCTTGTCCAGTTTGCCGATAATTTTGAAGTAAAAGTCCGTCGTGAAGCAATCAGTTCAGTCTTGCCAAAAGGTACATTGAAAAAACTTTGATAGCCCTACACTCCTGAGAATACACCTCGTATAGGAAACATAAATGAATCATTACCCTTTGTGGAAAAACCTGCTGGTGATCATGGTCATCGTCATAGGCGGTTTTTTTGCCATGCCCAATTTGTTTGGTGATAACCCGGCAGTACAAGTTTCAGCAGGTCGTTACAGTAACGTTGACTTGGCGTTAGTAAACAAAGTCGAAGATGCATTACAAGCTAAATCTATTAGTTATATTGGCGCTAAGCTGGAAGAAGAACGTTTACTAGTGCGCTTTGCTGATGCTGAGACACAATTACAGGCTAAAGAGATCATTAATGCTGCCGTAGATGATGACTATATCGTTGCTCTTAATCTTGCACCAACAACTCCCTCATGGCTTGCCGGTATGGGGGCAAAACCAATGAATCTTGGTTTAGATTTACGTGGTGGTGTTCATTTTTTGATGGAAGTTGATATGGACGCCGCAGTGAAAATGGCGTTAGAAGGGTTAAGCAGTGAGTTCAGGGTATTGTTACGCGAAGAAAAACTTCGTTATACACAAACTGATGTGTCGTCAGACAATATTGTTATTGGCTTTCGCAGTGTGGAGCATCGTGACGAAGCACTGAACAAACTGGCGAGTGAATATCAACAAATTGAAGTGACTAACCGAGAGGGGTCAGTCCCTGCTATTGAGGTGACATTAAAAGAAACTGCGATCCGTGAAATCCAAACCATGGCTTTGCAACAAAACATCATCACGTTGCGAAACAGGATCAATGAGCTAGGTGTTGCTGAACCAACTGTACAGCAACAGGGTGAAAACAGAATTGTAGTGCAGTTACCGGGGGTGCAAGACACAGCCCAGGCAAAAAAAATACTGGGTGCAACGGCAACATTGGAATTTCGTTTAGTTGATTATGAACATGATGTGCAAGATGCAATTAATGGTCGTGTTCCAGCTGGCTCGAAACTTTATTATCACCGCAATGGCCAGCCTTACCTGCTTAAAAAACGCGTCATGTTAACGGGTGAACATATTACTAATTCAGCATCAACCATTGATGGTGATTCTGGAACGCCTGCGGTATCAGTCACTCTGGATGGTAAGGGAGCCAGAGTCTTTAGTAATGTGACACGCGATAATATTGGCAACCCAATGGCTGTTGTATTTATCGAATCAAAAACAGACACACGGGAAGTGAATGGTGAGTTTGTTAAAGTACGCCGGCAAGTACCGGAAATTATCAGTGTTGCCACGATTCGCGATCAACTGAGTAAAAAATTCCAAATCACAGGTTTAGATTCAACGACAGAAGCCCGCGATTTATCCCTGCTCCTAAGAGCCGGTGCGTTGGCAGCCCCCATTGAAATTGTCGAGGAACGTACCGTTGGACCTAGCATGGGCCAAGATAATATAGATCAGGGCTTCCAGTCGGTGATGATAGGGTTTGTTTTTGTCCTTATCTTTATGGCTGTTTGGTACCGTGTGTTCGGTGCTATTGCTAATTTGGCGTTGGCAGCTAATTTGATATTGATTGTGGCATTGCTGTCAATGCTACAGGCAACGCTTACTTTGCCTGGTATCGCCGGTATTGTGTTGACCGTGGGTATGGCCGTTGATGCTAATGTATTGATATTTGAACGTATCCGGGAAGAGCTGCGTATCGGCAATAGTCCACAAGCGAGTATTGACTCTGGGTATGCAAAGGCATTTTCGACCATTGCCGATGCTAATATCACCACATTGATTGCAGCTGTTGTGCTATTTGGCTTTGGAACCGGTTCTATCAAAGGCTTTGCGGTGACGCTGTCGCTGGGGATCATTACATCGATGTTTACAGCAATTATGGGTACACGGGCCGTCGTTAATATTGTTTACGGTACTAAACACCGTCCTAAACTCTCTATTTAAAGTGGTGACATGATGCAAAGCTCAACAAGTAGAAAAGAAATTGATTTCATGTCAAAGCATAAGATTGCCGCTGTTATGTCAGCAATCTTGCTATTGATTGGCATTGGTTCATTATTCACCCAAGGACTTAACTTTGGTATTGACTTCACTGGCGGCACAATGATTGAGCTAGCCTATCAGGAAGAAGTAGCGCCAGAAGAGATTCGAGGTATATTAAGCGAACATGGCCATGGTGATGCTATTGTGCAGAACTTTGGCTCTATTCATGATTTGCTGATTCGACTGCCGGTCATTGAAGGTGCCAATATGGCCGAGCTTAGTAATGAGATTGTCGGGGTGTTACAGGAAAAACATGCCAGCGAGATTGATGTGCGTCGAATCGAGTTTGTTGGCCCGCAGGTCGGGGAAGAACTGACAGAGCAGGGTGGTCTTGCTATGTTATATGCACTGATAGGTATTCTGATTTATGTATCGTTACGCTTTGAGTACCGTTTTGCTATCGGCTCTATCGTGGCATTGGTGCATGATGTGTTAATGACACTTGGCTTTTTCTCTTTGTTTCAAATTGAATTTGATCTTACAGTTTTAGCGGCTATTCTAGCGGTTATCGGGTATTCGCTTAATGACACCATTGTAGTGTTTGACCGCATTCGGGAAACATTCCTACGCTTACGTAAAGGCAGCTCGGAAGAAATAATCAATCGCGCTTTGACTGATACCTTGAGTCGTACATTGGTTACCTCATTAACGACGTTATTAGTCGTTTTATCTTTATTTTTTCTGGGCGGTGAAGTGATTCATGCATTTGCGATTGCGTTGATGCTGGGTATCGTTATAGGTACCTACTCTTCTATTTATATCGCCAGTAGCAGCGTACTGATGATGGGTATTAGCAAAGTGGATTTATTGCCTAAAGAAAAAGATAATGATCAAGAAATTGGTGAAGATGGTAGCCAGGTCTGATAATAAGAGCGCGGTGTAAAGGGGCCTAAGTATAATAGGCCCTTTTTAATGCATAGCTTTGTCAAAAAACTGCAATGATTTGTAGCGGCGATTGCCTTGTGACCTGAACGGTATGATGTCGGCCTTTTTTTTATTGTTCACAATAGCTTCATTTGCCGAAATTGTTTCAACACTAATAATTTTCATATCGGAATAATCGCTGCTGAAGCTCATAAATGAAGCGAACTCTTCTAAGCCTTGCATGATGTTACGAATATCCATTTCTTGTGCTTTGTTATTTGTATGTGCCATGGTTTACCTCTCTAACAGTTGAGGTATCGACCTTAGTAATGACTTCTTGAACAAAAAAGAGTGAATTTCATCACGGTTTTTAAACTGTTTATGACCATAGTGCATACTATGACTATCAATATTGCGTCATGATAAATTTACTTTTGATTTATTGACTAGATTTTGTGACATTAGTGTTATACCCACTTCAAGCTGAAGTGTGATTGGGCACTTTATTTGAGGTTGATTTTTTTAGATATCATGATCATCATTCAACGATTCTTTGAAATTTGCTTTTTTAAAGCGAGTCCAGCGGATGTACCAGCTTCAGGATGGTTAATGAAGCTTTGTCTTCTCACCTATTTCTGTCTGAGCTTATTTGTTAATTCATTAGAATATGGCGTGTTTGTCAGTGTCGTCGGCAGTTTATGTGAAATTATTGTCTTACTTCTGGTTGTTCACCTTTATTTACAATGGACAGGCTTTCCCCATCGTTATTTGCAAACAGTCACGGCTATGGCAGGGTGCGCAGCATGTATAAGTATCTTGGGAACGCCATTGATATTAGCTTTTCATTTTTTTGCTGGTGGGGAAGATGTACGTATTACGGTATTAACAGTCTGGTTAATGATGTTGTTGATGTTCTGGAATATTGCCGTTAATGTGCATATTTTTAAACAGGCAATGAATATGAAAACAAGCTCAGCGGTTCTGGCATCGTTAACGTATTCGATCGTATTAACAATTGCTGTTCGTTTTACTCTAGCAGGGGTTATGTAGATGCATATCCACATTCTCGGAATTTGTGGCACATTTATGGGCGGGGTCGCCTTATTAGCGCGTTCCATGGGCATGACAGTTTCCGGATCAGATGCCAATGTCTATCCACCGATGAGTGATCAATTGGCACAAGCGGGGATTACGATTCAGGAAGGCTATTCAGCAGAGCATCTGCAACCAAGCCCCGATCTGGTCGTCATGGGAAATGCGATGTCGAGAGGAAACCCAGCCGTTGAATATGTGCTTAACCAAAGATTGCCTTATATTTCTGGTCCGCAGTGGTTATCAGAGTATGTTTTAAAAGATCATTGGGTACTGGCTATAGCTGGTACACACGGTAAGACAACAACAAGCAGTTTATTGGCCTGGATTCTGGAATATGCTGGCATGAACCCCGGTTTTTTGATTGGTGGTGTACCGGCTAATTTTGGTGAAACTGCACGCCTTGGTTCTACACCTTTTTTTGTCATCGAGGCTGATGAATATGACACTGCTTTTTTTGATAAGCGGTCAAAGTTTGTGCATTACCATCCACGAACGCTTGTGATTAACAATCTGGAATTTGATCACGCTGATATTTTTGACGATCTGCCTGCGATACAAAAACAATTCCATCATCTTGTCCGGACTGTCCCTTCAGAAGGTTTAATTATTATCCCTCAGGATGAAGCGGCTATTGACGATACACTGTCGATGGGCTGTTGGACACCGCTGCAAAGAGTTGGCATAAATGTCGGAGACTTGTACGCAGAGACGATAAACGATGATGGTAGTCATTTTGCTGTTTTGATGAAAGATAACAAAATAGCAGAAGTCGAATGGACATTGCTCGGCCAACATAATATGCATAATGCATTGTCAGCTATTGCTGCTGCACGCCATGTTGGTGTCACTGTTGATGTAGCCTGTCAGGCCTTAGGTTCTTTTAAAGGTATTAAACGCAGAATGGAGCTCTGTGGTGACGTTGCAGGTGTTAAAGTTTACGATGATTTTGCACACCACCCGACTGCAATAAAAACAACCATCAATGGGTTGCGACAGCATATTGGAGACCGTAAATTAATTGCGGTATTAGAACCACGTTCTAATACGATGAAAATGGGTGTCCATCGTGAAACGCTTGCTGACTCATTACAGCAGGCTGATCGTGTTATCTTGTTTGAGCCTACTGATATGGGGTGGTCACTTGCAGCGGTGAAACAGGACTTGGGGGCAAAAGCAACCATTGCGACTTCGCTTGATGCAATTGTTGAGCTGGTTTGTGAGGAAGCAAAAGAGGGTGATCAGCTATTGATCATGAGTAACGGCGGCTTTGGTGGTATCCATCAGCGCATCATAAAAACATTGGCAAAAAATGACAGATAATAAACAAATCGCATTAGCGCTGACAGGTGCCTCTGGAGCCGTGTACAGCCAACGCTTACTGGATGTCCTTTTTCAACAGGGTATGACGGTTCATTTAATGATATCTGCTGCTGCTCGTATTGTTTTCTCAGATGAACTGGGCTGGAAACTACCTGCACGAGCAAGTGATGTACACAAAATGCTGGTGGCAGAATATAACTGTCAACCAGAACAGTTGCAGGTTTATGGTGAACAGCAATGGAGCTCACCGCTAGCGAGTGGTTCACATCAAGTGCCAACTATGATTGTGTGTCCATGCACAATGGGGACATTATCCTCAATTGCTCATGGTAGTAGCGAAAACTTAATTAACCGTGCGGCTGACGTCATGCTAAAGGAAAACCGGAAATTGATTTTAGTGCCACGGGAAGCACCATTTTCAGCGATTCATCTGGAGAACATGCTTAAACTGGCTCGTTTAGGCGTGTGCATATTCCCGCCTAACCCTGGCTTTTATTTTAAGCCGGAAACGTTATCAGATCTGGTTGATTTTGTAGTAGCAAGGTTATTAGATCAAGCAGGTATTGCTCATACCTTAATGCCGAGATGGGGTGAGTAGCTCGCCTTAAACAAGGACAGTAAACTTGCGTATAATTCCCTAGACTTTTAGCCGGAAATCATTATGTCAGATATTGAAATTGCCCAGCAAGCCAAAATGGAAAGAATTGAGGTCCTTGCTGAACAACGCTTAGGCCTCAGTCGTTCAGAACAATGGGCGCCTTACGGTCACTATAAGGCAAAAATATCATTAGATGTCATGGATGAGCTGGCTGATCGGCCTGATGGTAAGTTAATTCTTGTTACTGCTATCAGTCCAACGCCTGCCGGCGAAGGAAAAACCACCACGACCATTGGTTTGAGTGATGCCTTAAATCGTATCGGTAAGAATTCGATGGTCTGTGTGCGTGAACCATCGATGGGGCCCTGTTTTGGTATGAAGGGCGGAGCCGCCGGTGGTGGGCATGCTCAAGTGGTTCCAATGGAAGATATTAATCTTCACTTTACCGGTGATCTTCATGCTATCAGTGCTGCCCATAATCTATTGGCGGCAATGATCGATAACCATATTCATCATGGTAATGAGCTGGATCTCGATGTGCGACGCATCACCTGGGGCCGAGTAATGGATATGAACGACAGAGCATTACGGCAGACGACAGTCGGCTTGGGTGGTGTTGGTAATGGCTATCCTAGAGAAACTGGTTTTGATATTGTCGTTGCCTCTGAAGTGATGGCGGTTTTTTGTTTATCAAATTCACTGGTTGAACTCAAACAGCGATTGAGTAATATTCTGATAGGGTATTCCCGTGATGGAACTGCACGGTTTGCTAAGGATATACGTGCACATGGCGCAATGACGGCTTTACTTAAGGATGCGATAAAACCAAATTTAGTACAGACTTTGGAAAATAATCCTGCCTTTGTACATGGTGGCCCTTTTGCCAATATTGCTCATGGATGTAATTCGGTTATTGCTACTAAAATGGCATTAAAACTCGCTGATTACGTGGTGACTGAAGCGGGTTTTGGTGCCGATCTGGGTGCGGAAAAGTTTATCGATATTAAATGTCGTAAATCGGGTTTGCAGCCTGATATTGCAGTGATTGTCGCAACTGTTAGGGCGCTTAAGTATCACGGTGGTGTCGATGTTCAAGATTTAGCTGCTGAAGACTTAACGGCACTAGACAGAGGTATGGTCAACCTCAAACGTCATCTGTCTAATCTGCAAGATCACTTTGGTTTACGTTGTGTTGTGGCGATTAATCATTTTGTTCAGGATACGGATAGTGAAGTTGAGTTTGTCAAAGCTGCTGTAGCATCATTGGGTGCCAAGGCAATAGTGGCTAAACACTGGGCACATGGCGGCGCTGGGGCTGAGCAGTTGGCACAATATGTTGCTGATATGCTGGAGGAACAAGAGGATAGCAACTTTAAATTCTTGTATCAGGATGAGGAGCCGCTATGGGAAAAAATTAAGGCAGTTGCTACTAAAATCTATGGTGCCAGTGATGTCGTTGCCGATAAAAAGGTGCATGATAAATTAGCTTTATTTAGCGAAACGCATAGCCATATACCTGTTTGTATGGCAAAAACACAATATTCATTTAGCAGCGATCCGACATTGCGGGGGGCTCCAAGTGATCATGTTTTGCAAATCCGTGATGTTAAGTTGTCTCGTGGCGCGGAGTTTGTGGTCGTATTATGTGGTGATATTATGACAATGCCGGGTTTACCCAAGCAGCCTGCCAGTGAACAGATTGATGTCGATGAAAATGGTACTATCAGTGGACTTTTTTAATGTTCTACATCAGTTAAGACCGCGGTGTTTTTTAATTAAATCATAGGCCAACTGAATTTCTTTGGCTTGTTCGGTTGCAACGGCGATCATATCCTCAGGCACACCTTGGCCAATTAATTTATCCGGATGATATTGGCTCATTAATTTCCGATATGCCCGTTTAACTTCCTGATCGCTGTTTTGTTCAGTAACACCCAAAGCCTTATAGGCATCGGCCAGTGACGAGGTTGATGTGGTCTGGCCGGAGGCAAAATGTGACTGGTTGAGTACCATATCCAACATTTGTTGAAAATCGCTTTCTGTATAACCTAGTCGGCTGGCGATTTGGCTAAGTAGCTGATGCTCTGCATTGTCGATAGTGCCATCGGCCAATGCCATTACAATCAAATACATCAACAGGACTTGTCTTAGGTGCAGGGTATGACCGCAATGTGCCATAAATTGTTGGATAATGGCGTCCAGGTCGGATTCGGGAGTGGCGCCTTGTTGGAACTGACTGATAGCCTGTTGGCGATGTTCAGTCGTCATGCCCATTTTTTTTATGAAGGCTTCGACATGGTTGATTTCATCTTGTGATATATGACCGTCTGATTTTGCTAATTTACCCATTAACGTAAAGACAGTTTCTAAAAAGACAGCTTGACGATGCTTAGCACTAAATGGGTTGATGGCACCGATGCCAAGGCTTTGAGTTCGATCAATACTACCGCCGATAAAATAACCTAGCAACGCGCCAAGTAAGCCCCAGAAATAAAAGCCGATGGCAGCAAAAATGAATTTATACACGTGAAACCTTATTCTTTATTAATATGTAAACTAGAGACAAGTAAAAGGGCGCCCCAGATACCAAGCACCCAACTTAAAATCGGTAACCCTGCTACTACCGTGGGAGCAAAACCATCCAGTCCTTTAATAATAGCAGCACCGACGATAAATGCAGCACCGCTGATCGCCTTGGCGCTGCGATAACTCGCACGGCGGATCTCCTGTTGCAATTTAGCAATATCATCAGATGACAATTGCATTTTGAGTTTGCCGCTTTGTGCTTGTTGACCGACCTCATGAAGTAATCGAGGCAGGGTGGGCAATGTGTTTGCCCAGTTTGGTAGCTCTTGCTGGAGTATTTTTAATGTGGATTGCCAGCCAATACGTTCTCTCATCCATTGCTCAAGGATTGGTTTAGCCGTTTTCCAAAGATCGAGATCTGGATAAAGTTGCCGACCTAAACCTTCGATATTAAGTAGCGTTTTTTGCAGTAAGACTAATTGCGGTTGGACTTCCATATTGAAACGGCGTGCTGTTTGAAATAAGCGTAGTAATAATTGACCGAAGGATATTTCTTTTAGAGGTCGGGCAAAAATAGGTTCACAAACACTACGAATTGTAGATTCAAACTCATCGAGACGTGTGCCTGGTGGCACCCAGCCTGATTCAATGTGTAGCTCAGCGACACGGCGATAATCATGATTAAAAAAGGCTAAAAAATTATCCGCCAGATAGCGTTGGTCATCAGGAGAAAGCGAGCCCATAATGCCAAAGTCGACAGCAATATAGCGCGGGTTGTCAGGATCAGTCGCATCGACCATGATGTTGCCTGGGTGCATATCTGCATGGAAAAAACTGTGCTTGAAAATTTGCGTAAAGAAAATTTCGACGCCAATTTCAGCCAGTCGTGCTAAATTTACGTTGTGCGCTTTCAGTGCCTCAATATCACCAATAGGGATGCCATAGATACGTTCTTGTACCAAAATATTGGGTTTCGTTAATGGCCAGTATATTTCTGGCACATAGAGTAGGCTGTCATCGTCGAAATTACGTTTAAGCTGTGAGGCTGATGAGGCTTCGTGCAACATATCAAGCTCATCATATAAGTTTTTTTCTAACTCATGAACAATCTCTTTTGGTCGTAACCGCTTACCTTCAGACCAATAGCGTTCAGCCATACTGGCAATCGTTTTCAGTAAAGACACATCACGTCTGATGGTCTGTTTAATATTGGGACGCACGATTTTCACTACAACGTCACGGCCATCAGTTAACGTCGCAGCATGTACCTGCGCAATGGAAGCAGATGCCAGTGGCATCTCATCAATATGGGCAAAATGATTTCTCAGTTCTTCATCACTGCCATAAGCATGGCGAATAATATCTAAGGCTTGTTGGCTATCAAATGGCGCAACTTGGTCTTGTAATTTGGCTAAAGCATCAGCGATATCATCGGGAAGTAAATCACGTCTGGTTGACAGTAATTGGCCAAATTTAACGAATATGGGCCCTAAATCTTGTAATGCCATCCGTAGTCTTTCAGCACGAGGTATATCTTTATGATGAGTTAATCTGTAAGGAGATAGGTAGCTCAAATAACGGATAGGACGCATCAGGTGTGTGGCCTGAATAATTTCTTCTAAACGGTGTTTAGAAAGCACATGATTTATCTGGATTAAACGAAATAACTGATGAAAGTTCATGCTATTTCTTCCAATTCCTGGCGGTAACGTTGCCCAACATGTCTCATGGTCGCTTTCCTTCTAATCGTGCGATACGCGCCGCCAAACGATCATAATCAGCGCGTAATGTATCAATCTCATGGATATAAGCTGTTACCTGTGATTCATCCGGTAGTAACTGAATTTCTTCTTTCAGGTATTCAGCACAGTTTTCTTGTATCGCTTGCTGACTATTTTTCAGCCATGATGCAAATTGCCGGATGCCATGAGCAAGTGGATAAGCAAGTGTATCACCGGTCACTCGAGCCAGTTGTTGCTCCCAGTCAAAGTCAAAACCGTCAAGCCAGTCTCTGAGCTGCTTGGCAAACTGAACATTGCCATGAATATCAATATCAGGAGAAAATAAATTATCAGGATGATTGCCCAGTTTTGCTAAAGCAATAGCTTGGCCGCTGACAGTGAGATCTGCTGCTGTATCGTTTGCTGATGTTAATAAGAGACGTTGTTTATCGATAAGGATATGGATGGTTTGATCCAGGTCGATAATACGAACAGCGAGACATTTTTGGTCAAATTGTTTTAGCTTATCTTTGCTTTCCAGATCATGCGAGAGCGCAAAATTTAATAAGGTCTCAAAAGGGCGTAAGAATAGGCTCATGGTTTTGATCAGAACTTATAACCCGTATGAAGAGAGACAATACCTGCTGTCATATTGTGATAATCGCAACGCTCAAAGCCGGCATCAGACATCATCTGTTTCATTGTTTCTTGATCCGGATGCATACGAATAGATTCTGCCAGATAACGGTAGCTGTCTTCATCACCTGACACAAGCTTGCCAATTCTGGGAAGTAGTTTGAAGGAATAAAGATCATAAGCGGGTGCCAGCCAGTCTGCTGGCTTTGAAAACTCTAATACCAATAGACGACCACCAGGTTTGAGCACGCGATACATTGAACGAAGTGCTGCATTTTTATCGGTAACATTACGTAGACCAAATGCGATGCTAATACAGTCAAAGCTATTATCTGGAAAGGGTAAGGTTTCAGCGTTGGCCTGCACATAGTCAATATTGTTGACGATACCGTCATCTGTTAAGCGGTCGCGGCCGACATTCAACATACTGTGATTAATATCGGCAAGAATAACGTGGCCAGATTCACCGACTATTTTTGAAAATTTCAGTGATAAATCACCTGTACCGCCGGCAATATCGAGTACTTTCGCCCCTTTTCTGACACCACTGGTATGAATGGTAAATTGTTTCCAGAGTCGATGAATTCCCATCGACATCAGATCATTCATCAGATCATATTTATTGGCAACGGAGTGAAAGACACCAGCAACACGATGCACTTTTTCTTCAACAGGGACTTCCTGGTAACCAAAGTGAGTGGTTTTTTTGTTATCCAAAATAGTGACCTTATTACTGTCGTTTATAACCTGCCTGGGCAAGTTTAGCTAAATAGTCCTGCCAACGTTGCGCCTGTTGAGTAGCAAGTTGGTAGAGATAAGGCCATGTATATAGCCCGCTATTATGTCCGTCATCAAAGTAAATCTTTAAGGCATAATGACCAACTGGCTCAATTTGTTCAATAGCCACTTGTTCTTTGTGCAACTGTAAAACTTCTTGACCGGGACCATGGCCTTTCACCTCAGCAGACGGTGAAGACACGCGTAAGTATTCAGCAGGTAGCTGATATACGTCATTATCACCATACCTGAGCTCAAGTGTTTTTGACTGTTTATGTAAGGTGATGTCTGTTGGAATAGATGGTTTTGTCATAGGTAACTTTTATAATATATAACGTGACAGGTCTTCATCCTGCACCAGCGACCCTAACTGTGCGCTGACATAGTCGGCATCAATAGTAACTTGCTGGGCATCCTCTTGGTTGGCACTGAATGAGACTTCTTCGACTAATTTTTCCAACATCGTGTGTAAACGTCTAGCACCAATGTTTTCTGTCCGTTCATTAACATGACAAGCGAGTTCAGCAATACGCTGCAGTCCATCATCAGTAAAACTGATGTTGGTATTTTCAGTGGCCAGTAAAGCAATATACTGCTCTGTTAGTGAGGAGCTCGGCTCAGTCAGGATGCGGACAAACTCATCTGCTCCCAGTGCCTCTAATTCAACACGAATAGGCAGGCGACCTTGCAGTTCAGGAATCAAGTCTGATGGCTTGCTCAAATGGAATGCGCCCGAGGCGATAAATAGAATATGATCGGTTTTTAACATACCGTATTTGGTTGACACAGTACTGCCTTCCACCAACGGTAATAAATCACGCTGTACGCCAGCACGGGATACATCCGCGCCGCCACTTCCGCTTCCTTCACTGCGATGGGTGATTTTATCAATTTCATCAAGGAAAACGATACCACCCTGTTCGACGCTGTCGATCACCTGCGCTTTGAGATCTTCTTCATTAATAAGCTTATCGGCTTCTTCCTCGATTAGCATTCGTTTCGCTTTGTTGATGGCGATCTTGCGCGAGGTTTTTCGTGTAGAGCCCATACTTTGAAACATATCTTGTAGCTGACTGGTCATTTCTTCCATCCCAGGCGGGGACATAATCTCAACACCGACACTGGGTGCATTTAATTCCAGTTCAATTTCCCTGTCATCTAGCTTACCTTCGCGTAGCATTTTGCGAAAACGTTGACGGGTGAGCGAATCATCTTCTGTTTCTTGCCCACGTGCTGCTGGTAAAAGTGCATCAAGAATACGCTCCTCAGCGGCATCTTCTGCTTTGACTTTCACACGTGCCACGGCTTGCTCACGCAGCATCTTCATTGCTGTTTCCGCTAAGTCACGAATAATAGATTCAACATCTCGGCCGACATAACCAACTTCAGTAAACTTGGTGGCTTCAACTTTAATAAAAGGGGCATTTGCTAATGTAGCTAAACGACGTGCAATTTCAGTTTTACCCACCCCAGTAGGACCGATCATAAGGATATTTTTAGGCGTAATCTCATGCTGGAGTTCTTGCGAGAGCTGTTTTCGACGCCAGCGGTTACGTAAAGCTATTGCGACGGCTTTTTTAGCTGCTTGTTGCCCGATAATATGTTTATCTAGTTCTTGAACAATTTGTTTAGGTGTTAATGCTTGCATATGATTATTATGACTCGCTTTCTAAGGTTTCAATTGTCAGGTTATGGTTTGTATAAATACAAATGTCGGCTGCGATATTGAGACCTTTTTCTACAATATCGCGGGCGCTAAGTTCTGTGTTTTCCAGTAGCGCCGTAGCCGCTGCTTGCGCAAAAGGGCCGCCAGAACCAATAGCCATAAGCCCTTGTTCAGGTTCGATGACATCACCATTACCGGTAATAATTAATGATTGCTCACTATCAGCAACGGCTAATAATGCTTCAAGGCGACGCATCATACGATCAGTTCGCCAGTCTTTAGCAAGTTCCAGAGCGCTACGCGTTAAATTACCCTGATGTTTTTCCAGCTTGGCCTCAAAACGTTCGAACAGTGTAAACGCATCTGCTGTGCCGCCGGCAAAACCAGCGATGACTTTATTATTATACAGACGCCTGACTTTACGCGCGTTACCCTTCATAACTGTGTTACCAAGGCTCACTTGGCCATCACCACCTATGACGACTTGTCCATTACGGCGATAGGAAAGAATTGTCGTACCTCGGTACTGCTCCATACGTGCACTCCTCTGGTTTTTACTGAAAAATATGCGGGGAGCTAGTATACTATGCGTTGTTTTATTGCGCAGTGATTATTCAAAAAACATAACTTAGTATAGACAGTGTCCTGATAGGGAATGAATTTACAAATATTACTGTTTAATAGTTGACAGCATGCTCTATTTTACTGATAATGCTCCGTTTTGTGGAGGGGTTCCCGAGTGGCCAAAGGGATCAGACTGTAAATCTGACGGCTCCGCCTTCGGAGGTTCGAATCCTCCCCCCTCCACCATTAGATAAATTTAGGGTAAGGATAGTTAATGCGGGTGTAGTTCAATGGTAGAACTCCAGCCTTCCAAGCTGATCACGTGGGTTCGATTCCCATCACCCGCTCCATATTTGTTTGGTTGAAGGCCCGCATAGCTCAGTTGGTAGAGCGCATCCATGGTAAGGATGAGGTCATCAGTTCAATCCTGATTGTGGGCTCCAAAATGAGCGCAGTTTGAGTTGATTAGACAGGATTTTCTGTCTTTTTTGTTTTTGTTATATAGATAATATTGACGGGGAGACTGGTCATGTCTAAAGAAAAATTTGAAAGAACGAAGCCACATGTCAATGTTGGCACAATAGGTCACGTAGACCATGGTAAGACGACGTTGACAGCTGCGATTACGAAAGTAATGGCGGAAGCCTCAGGC
>QGCW01000014.1_pt1 | contig 51187 bp, 47 predicted proteins | sample 4702261 | NCBI WGS metagenome assembly QGCW01 (sample SAMN08941162, study PRJNA450518) | Sediment metagenome, whole genome shotgun sequencing project. | biome: grassland soil; feature: grassland; material: soil; isolation source: soil 14 days enrichment with methanethiol ...
TTTTAACGTTTACCCGAACTGCAATCAAGACTCGTTACGTATAGCAGTATCAGCTCTTTTATAAGCCCAGATCATTAATAAGAGTCCAAACACGACCATCGGTAATGACAATATCTGCCCCATCGTCACCCAATCAAATAATAGATAACCGTATTGCTGATCAGGGATACGGAAAAATTCAATCACAAAACGAAAACCACCATAGCCAAGCAAGAAAAGACCTGATACGGCGCCAACAGGTTTAGATCGTGAGGAATAGAGCCATAAAATCAAGAATAATAAAAGTCCCTCAAGCCCCGCCTCATAGAGCTGCGAAGGGTGGCGTGGTTCCGGACCACCTGTTGGAAACACCATCGCCCATGGAACATCACTGACTTTGCCCCACAACTCACTATTAATAAAGTTACCTATACGACCAAAAAAGAGGCCGATAGGAACAAGTGGTGCGATAAAATCACTGATTTGAAAAAACGATTTACCGGTTTTGTGTGAAAAATAGGCAAAAGCAGCCAAAACACCTAGTAAGCCACCATGAAATGACATGCCTCCCTGCCACACACGGAAGATATTGAGCGGATCATTCAATGTTGTTGCCAGATCATAGAAGATGGCATAGCCCATCCGCCCACCAACAACAACACCAATAGCACCATAAAACAGCACATCTTCTACCTGCTGACTGGTCCAGCCAAACTGCGTTGCACGAGCACGGCCCAGCAGCCAGGCTCCCGCAAAACCAAACAGGTACATAAGACCGTACCAATGAATTTGAATAACACCGAGATCCAGCGCTACAGGGTCAATTGTTGGAAAAATCATACAAATTCTCTTTTAAACGACATTTTTTAGGCAATTTTGCCTAAAATGCTAGCTAATCATACCTTCTCTCGGTAAAATTGCCACCAATTGTCTTGTTTTAACTACATTTAGAACAAAATAGACAATGAACTTTTTAGTCCGGGAGACAAAAACAATGCAAATGAAAAAATTATCTACTTTATTAGCAGCAAGTACATTACTTGCTACTTCTTCTGCTGCAATGGCATGGGAAAGCGAAGACGGTATGCACTCAACAAGTGCTAGCGTAGCACTTTCTTCAGACTACATGTGGCGTGGTGTTTCACAGACTGATAACGAAATGGCTATCTCTGGTAGCTTTGACTACGGTCATGCTTCAGGCTTATATGCTGGTGTTTGGGCATCAAACGTAGACTTTGGTGTAGTTGGTTCTGATGGCAACACTGACCAAGCGCACATCGAAGCTGATGTTTATGCTGGATATGCTAACGAAATCGGTGACTCAGGTATTGGTTATGATGTTGGTGCTATGCGTTACATCTTCCCAGGTACTGATGGTGCTGACTGGAACGAATACTATGTAGGTTTAAGCTACAGCATGTTTAGCCTTAAAGTATCTCATACAGAAGACTTTGGTGGCACTGATGAAGAAGCAACACATTACTTATTAGGTTTTAACTACGATCTACCTATGGAAGTTGCACTTCATGCCAACTATGCATTCTATGACTTCGATGATACAGATGCGGTATTCGGTATAACTCCAAATAACGTAGACAATCCTTTGCAAGACTACGCAATTGGTGTCTCTAAAGACTTCGTAGGCTTTAACTGGGATGTTACTTACTACGAAACATTGGAAGATGGTAAAGATGCCACTGAAAACGGCTTTGGCTCAGACAACAGATCTGATAGCAGATTCGTCTTCACAGTTTCTAAATCTCTATAAGTTAAATAGTATTTAGTTTCTGACTAAAAGCCGCCTTTCTCGTCACGAGAAAGGCGGCTTTTTTAGTTTCAGCTTTCTTAAAAACCTTATACGTAGCCTATTGGTTTGATTCTCAGACCACTATCAATACTTTCTAACGATTGCTTATAAGAGCAATCACCACATTCCTGCTAAATATCGCACGCACCATTTTAGCGCGTAACGACATTTTTATCGCACCACAATAGCACCTCTGCTCACTTAGCGACTTCTGGCAAATACACGTAACACATTGTTATATATGTATTTATTTTATTGGCACGCATGATGCTATATCTCTAGTAGTTTGAATTCACGGCCTCCTTTATAAGAGCCCTGTAAATTCATACGCTTATTATTTAATGCCCATGGATAGGGATACTTTTAGGAGAGATATCAATGAAAATGAAAAAATTATCTAGTTTATTAGCAGCAAGTGCATTGCTTGCTACTTCTTCTGCTGCTATGGCATGGGAAAGCGAAGATGGCATGCATTCAACCAGTGCCAGTGTGGCCTTATCATCTGATTATGTATGGCGCGGCTATTCACAAACAGATAGTGAAATGGCGATTTCTGGTAGCTTTGATTATGGCCATGCCTCAGGTTTTTATGCTGGTACATGGGCATCAAATGTGGATTTTGGTTTAAACGGTGACCAAGCTCATATTGAAGTAGATGTCTATGCCGGCGTTTCTAACGAAATCGGCGAAAGTGGTGTTAGTTATGATGTCGGTGCTCTCAGATACATCTACCCAGGCACTGATGGTGGTGACTGGAATGAATATTATCTAACTCTAAGCCATGGCTTTTTCAGTCTTGGTGTTGCTCACTCGAGTGATGTTTATGGCTCTGATGAAGATGGCACCTATTACTCTGCCGGTTTTGATTACGACCTACCAATGAATGTTGCACTAAGTGCTGGTGTCGGTTATTACGATTATGACGACGATGTGTACGGCGCCCTTTTACCAGACAGTGCAACGGATTATAGAGTCGGTCTTTCAACAGAAATGGCTGGTTTTGGTATGGATCTAACCTACACTGATAGTGATAGTGACGGTGAAGAGCTATACGGTGAAAATGTAGCTGATGGTCGTTTGATCTTTACAGTTTCTAAATCTTTGTAATCTAAAATAATCTCGGGTTGTTTAGCAAAAAATAGTAAACGACCTCTTTCTAACGAAGGAAGAAATTATGAAACAAATTGTAGCAATAATAAAACCCTTCAAGCTTGATGATGTACGTGAATCTCTATCTGAGCTCGGCATTCAAGGCTTGACGGTATCAGAGGTAAAAGGCTTCGGTCGACAAAAAGGCCACACCGAACTTTATCGTGGTGCTGAATATGTCGTTGATTTTTTACCTAAATTAAAACTGGAAATTGCAGTTGATGATGACATGGTTGAACAAGTCATCGAAGCAGTTACCAAAGGGGCTAACACCGGCAAAATTGGTGATGGCAAAATCTTTGTTTTACCACTCGAACAGGTTGTCCGGATTCGCACAGGCGAAACTGGCCCTGACGCACTTTAACAAATAGGAGCAAAACCATGGAAAACCAAATTTTCCAACTCCAATACGCTATGGACACCTTTTATTTCTTAGTAATGGGTGCTTTAGTCATGTGGATGGCGGCTGGCTTCTCAATGTTAGAAGCTGGGCTTGTTCGTGCTAAAAACACGACTGAAATTTTAACTAAAAACGTACTATTATTTGCCATTGCCTGTACATCATATTTAGTGATCGGTTATGACATTATGTATGGTGGCGGTATATTATTAGCGGGTATCGCAGGTGGAGACACACTAGTTCCAGATGCACTTGCCGCGTCTGCCGAGGCAGGTTTTGACGGTGGTTCTGTCTATTCAGCAGCCTCTGACTTCTTCTTCCAAGTGGTATTCGTAGCAACAGCAATGTCAATTGTATCTGGTGCGGTTGCCGAACGTATGAAGTTATCTGCATTTGCTTTGTTTGCCGTTGTAATGACAGCTTTCATCTATCCATTAGAAGGTAGCTGGACTTGGGGCGGTAATGATGTCTTTGGTTTATACAACCTTGGCGACTTAGGCTTCTTAGACTTTGCCGGTTCAGGTATTGTTCACATGGCCGGTGCAGCTGCTGCATTAGCTGGTGTACTCTTACTTGGTGCTCGTAAAGGTAAGTATGGCGCTAATGGTGAAGTAAAACCGATTCCTGGCGCTAATTTACCACTTGCGACACTCGGTACTTTCATCTTGTGGATGGGTTGGTTCGGGTTTAATGGTGGTTCAGTATTGAAGCTGGGTGATATTGCTAGTTCAAATGCTGTGGCCATGGTATTCCTCAATACCAATGCTGCTGCTGCCGGTGGTGTTATTGCTGCCTTAATGATGGCTAAGATGCTATTTGGTAAAGCAGATTTAACAATGATCCTCAACGGTGCTTTAGCAGGTCTGGTAGCAATCACTGCTGGTCCAGATACACCAAGCGCATTGGGAGCAACGTTAATCGGTGCTGTCGGTGGTGTACTCGTAGTATTATCTATCGTTATGATGGATAAGTTCAAAATTGATGACCCTGTCGGTGCTATTTCAGTCCATGGTGTTGTTGGTTTATGGGGCTTGTTAGCCGTACCATTAACAAATTCAGATGCCAGCTTCGGCGGTCAGCTAATTGGTGCAGCGACTATTTTTGTATGGGTCTTTGGCGCCAGTCTGGTTGTCTGGGCAGTACTGAAAATGGTAATGGGCATACGTGTTACTGAAGAAGAGGAATACGCAGGTGTTGACATAAGTGAATGTGGGATAGAAGCATATCCAGAGTTTACTGACCGTTAATAACTACGTTAGTTTGTTCTAAAAAGGCGGCTTTCGGGCCGCCTTTTTTATATCTTACGTTATGAAACGCCAATAAATAATTTCCTCAGCAACCATAACTTTAAATAACAACGCTAACAAAGGCTTATAAAACAAGAACTTTCACCTCTATAGTAAAGAAACAACGATATAGCCGAACAAATAAAAAGTTAAACACATTATTCTCAAATTTGTTCTTTAGCACTATTAATGTTTGTTAATCGAATATATCAATCATTATGAATCAATATTCTCATCACACAGATTAGTAGTATCTATTAGAATAGAAGTTGCTAAGAGAATAAAAGCATTTTCAGTAAAGCAACTAAAAGTGATTTTATTGTATTCAAATTAACCTTGAGGAATAATATTATGTCATTACGTATCGGTGATACAGCACCTGATTTTACAATTGCAACTACAAATGGCGAAATCAATTTTCATGACTGGGCAAAAGGAAAATGGACATTTTTCTTCAGCCACCCGGCAGATTTCACACCTGTTTGCACAACAGAAATGGGTAAAACTGCTCAACTGGCAGGTGAGTTTGAAGCGCGCAACTGTCAACCTTTAGGCCTTTCAACAGATACGGTTGAAGAACATTTAAAATGGATTGAGGATGTCAACGACACCCAAAATACCGTGCTCAAATTCCCTATCGTTGCTGATCCGGATAAAAAAATTGCTGAACTTTACGGCATGATCCATCCATCAGAAAGCAGTAATGCTACAATTCGCTCAGTATTCATTATCGATCCTGATATGAAAATTCGTCTGACAATGACGTATCCAATGAGCTGCGGTCGTAATTTTGATGAGATTCTCCGTGTACTTGATGCCCTTCAGGCTAGCGATAAAAATGGTATTGCAACACCTGCTGACTGGCGTCCTGGCCAAAAAGTTATCATCCCACCAACTGTCAGCAATGCAGATGCTGAAAAGAAATTCCCACAAGGATTCGATGAAATTCGTCCTTACCTTCGATATACAGAAGTAAAATAACGCTCTCAGTTAAAAGGGCGGCTCAGAGTGAGCCGCCCTTTTTTATTGCTTGTAATATTAGCGCTCAAGTATTATTTTTATAGCTATACTACAAACACTGGGCAACGACTATGAACAAGGCTAATGCGATCATCACAGATATGTTAGCCATTGTCGTCAGACTTGCAGGTCTCATTTTGCTGTTTGTAGGCCTATATATAGGCTTGAAAGTGATTTTCGAGGCTTGGCATATTTATCAACAACCACAACGTATTGAACGCTTCGCTAATGCCATTGAACAGGGCTCACAACTAGATGCTCTGCTGATAAGCTTCTCTCAGAAAAAAAGCCATAATACGTCACAAAATCAGCCCCTTAATCAGCAGCAAGATATCGAACAACCACAGATAAGGTTGACTTACTTTATTGCATGGGGGGTTGCCTTGGTATTGTTAATGGTTGTTGGTAGCCTGGCATCCGCGGCCATTCGTACTGGCGGCCAACTGGCTCTCTACGATTTACAAGTCAAACATTTTGCGCGTCAACTTCTTAAAGAGGCAAAATCAACAAACGAATAATGCTAGCCAATAGGATTGCGTAGGCTCGCTAGACTATAGCCAAGCCTTAATCTAACAAATTCGATATTAACGTCACAGTTGCCCCCATGGATCTCTTATCGTGATTTCTCGCGCAAAAAAGATGGCTTATCTGTTTACTTTTATCTAACTTAACGTTTTTTTAGCTTTTCAATACCCAGCAAAGACAGAATTTTACGTTCGTAAAAGGGGTTGGTCGACCCTGATCTCACTTTATGTAAGAAAAATTTTTCATAGGCAATTTTCACATAATGCACCCATTTGCCTTTTTTTGACCATGATAGATTACGTGGCGGAATCTGAGGTAAAGCAACCATAGCAATCCCAGAATCGCCCATATCGGCAAAACAGATAGCATTCCATGTTGCCTCTGCATAGGGCTCTTCATCCTTTAACTCAGCAGCAATGTTTTTAACTACAGCTGCGACCATTGATTCAATCATATACCCCGTTTTTGGAACGCCTGTTGGGACTGGCGTTAGCTTGTTTGGTGCGATACTGACACAAACACCGACAGAATAAATATTTTTATATCTAGGATTACGTTGATATTTATCAACAACTGTAAACCCTCGAGGGTTTACAACACCTTCCTCTTCAATATTTCTCACCGCATCAACACCAGTAAAAGCGGGAAGGACCATTGCATAATTGAAGGGAAGTATATGCTTCTTTTTACCTTCTCCTTGTTCATCACATTCGGTAATGTACATGGTGTTTTCTTCTACAGAGGTGATTTTTGCATTTGTGATCCAATCGATATGCCGTGACCGAAACTCACTTTCTAGTAATGTTTTAGAATCGCCAACACCATCTAACCCCATATGACCAATATAAGGTTCCGGCGTGACATAAGTCATCGGCACTTGATCACGAATCTTACGTTTTCGCAAATCAGCATCCAAGATAAAGGCAAACTCATAAGCGGGGCCAAAACAGGATGCACCCGGCGCCGCACCGACAACGATAGGTCCAGGATTTTTAACAAATTCTTGCCATTTGATTTGTGACTTTTCGGCATGATCAATATGGCAAATCGATTGCGTGAATTGCTCTGGCCCAAGCCCTTCTATTTCATCAAATGCCAGCCGGGAACCTGTAGCAATGATAAGGTAATCGTAGTCAAGCTCACTGTCATCATTGAGGATAATTCTATTTTGTTCAGGTTTGATATTACGGACCCCTAACGAGGAAAATGTAATACCTTTGGCAGTTATCGGTGCTGCTAAATCAACAATAATGTCTTCACGTTTACGCCAATTTACTGCAACCCATGGGTTTGAAGGGACAAAGTGAAATTGAGGGCTGTCTGACAGAAGCGTAATTTGATGTTCATTAGCAATTTCATCACGCAGCTGATATGCCATAGGTATACCACCGATGCCTCCGCCAACAACAATGATTTTTGCCATGCTTATTTCACCTCTGTGTTTGAAAAATTATAAATACAATTATCTGGCTAGTAAAACATGATACGGAATGACAAAGACGATGTTACTCATCATTAGCTTATACATACAAAATTAGTATTGGGGGGCAGGTTTACATTTTATTGCTAAGGCACCGACTCATACCTTTTTTAAATAATTTAGAAAAATAGCGGCGCGTAGCCATCAGCGCTTTCACCTTATTAAGAAGCGCGTAACCAAAACGAACAGCAACCAATAATACGGCGTGGGTGAAACGACGACAAACAAGAGAATAAAAGTAGTCGTTTACGCCACAAGCAAGGTGCTATTTATTGGTGATAAGGCTCGCTCAGTCGATGCACTGAATCTACGAGACGCGCCATATTGTCTGGATTGACAGTCGGATGAATACCGTGTCCCAGATTAAAGACATGCCCGGTTTTACCTTTGCCAAAACCTTCTAACACAGAAGCAACTTCTTCCTCGACACGATCAGCTGATGCATATAATACGCAGGGATCCATATTGCCCTGTAGGGTCACCTTATTTCCTACACGCTGACGGGCAGCGGCAATATCTGTTGTCCAGTCCAGACCAACAGCATCAACACCCGTATCTGCCATCAACTCTAGCCATTGCCCGCCACCTTTAGTGAACATAGTGACAGGTACAATACGACCATCATTTTCTCTCGTCAGACCTTGAACAATCTGCTCCATATAAGCAAGTGAAAATTGTTGGTAATTCGTTTGGCTCAAGGCGCCGCCCCAAGTATCAAATAACATGATAGATTGTGCGCCAGCAGCGATTTGTGCGTTGAGATAGGCCGTGACTGATTTAGCTAACACAGCCAATAAAGCATGCATTTGGTCAGGTGCATCAAACAGCATTCCCTTAACTTTAGCAAAATCCTTACTAGAGCCGCCTTCTACCATATAACAAGCTAATGTCCATGGGCTACCACTAAAGCCAATCAGTGGAACTTTACCCCCTATCTCACTGCGCGTGAGGCGGATAGCATCCATAACATAACCCAGGCTATCTTCCATATCTGGCACAGCTAAATTAGCGACATCCGAGGCAGATTGAATCACTTTGTTAAATTTAGGGCCTTCTCCAGTTACAAAATGCAGATCCAAGCCCATTGCATCTGGAATCGTCAAAATATCTGAGAAGATAATCGCCGCATCAAGGTCGTATCTTTGCAATGGTTGCAAGGTGACTTCACAAGCCAGTTCCGGCGTTGAGCATAGTGTCATAAAGTCGCCAGCTTTTGCTCTGACTTCACGGTATTCCGGAAGATAACGACCTGCTTGTCGCATGACCCAGACAGGGGTTTTATCTACTGGCTGACGTAATAACGCGCGCAGGTAACGATCATTTTTTAATTCAGACACAAATGCAACCTTATGAAAGTGTATTGATTGATGAAATTAAACGTCGAGGTAGTCCAGAATACCTTGTGCGGCTTCACGACCTTCCCAAACAGCAGTTACCACCAAGTCTGAACCACGCACCATATCACCACCCGCAAAAATCTTAGGGTTCGAGGTTTGATAACCACAGTCGTCACGCGCTGGCGCGACAACACGACCGCTGTCATCGATGGCGACATTTTGTGCATTAAACCAATCTGCCGGACTTGGTCTGAAACCGAAAGCAATGACAACCGCATCCGCTTCGATGATTTCCTCACTACCCGGGATAGGCTGTGGACTCCGGCGACCGCGCTCATCTGGCTCGCCCAGCTCTGTTGTGACCACTTTTATGCCCTCAACTTTACCATTGCCCACGACTTCAATCGGTTGCCTGTTCCATAAGAACTCAACACCCTCTTCACGGGCATTGTTAACTTCACGACGTGACCCCGGCATGTTTTCCTCATCACGACGATAAGCACATTGAACAGATGCGGCACCTTGTCTTATAGCTGTTCGATTGCAATCCATCGCTGTATCACCACCACCAAGGACAACAACGCGTTTACCGGCAAGATTTACATAGTTAGGCGAATCAAGCTCTAGCTGTTTTTTATTGTTTGCCACCAGATATGGCAAGGCTTCATAGACGCCCTCCTTATCTTCACCTGGAAAACCACCTTTCATATAAGTATAAGTGCCCATGCCCATAAATACGGCATCATATTCAGCTATTAACTGATCGATCTCAACATCTTTGCCTATTTCGGTATTGAGGACAAACTCGACGCCCATACCTTCAAGTACTTCGCGGCGACGTTTCACCACTTGCTTTTCAAGCTTAAACTCAGGGATACCAAAGGTAAGCAAACCGCCCACTTCCGGGTTTCTGTCAAAGACAACCGCTTTAACACCATTACGAACCAGCACATCAGCACAACCGAGGCCTGCAGGTCCGGCACCAATAACCGCAACACGCTTGTCTGTCTGGGTGACCTGTGACATATCCGGCCGCCAACCTTGTTCCAGCGCTGTATCTGTAATGTATTTTTCAACCGAGCCTATCGTCACCGCACCAAAACCATCATTTAAGGTGCAAGCACCTTCACACAAGCGGTCTTGTGGACAAACACGACCACAAATTTCCGGTAAGGTATTTGTTTGGTGAGACAACTCGGCGGCTTGATGTAAATTACCTTCACTGACCAGTTTTAACCAGTTAGGAATGTAGTTATGAACGGGGCATTTCCACTCACAATAGGGATTACCACATTCTAAGCAACGCTCAGACTGCTCTGCCGCACCTTGTTTATCAAAGTCGCCATAAATCTCACCAGCACGTTTGATCCGTTCTGCCGCATCTAGTTTTTTAGGGTCGACACGACCTACTTCCAAAAATTGAAACGTATTCTTCTTCGCCATAATAATTGTTATTTCTCTGCGTTAGGCTGCTTTTGCTTTATTAGCCAGTTTGAGTAGGCCGTCAGCCGCTGCGGCTTTAGGTTTGACCAGCCAGAATTGTTTCAATCTCTGCTCAAACATATCTAGAATTTGATGTGCCCAAACACTGCCTGTTTCACGGACATGTTGCTCGATCAGACCTTTCAAAAACATAGCATGATCCGACATATCATTGTGATCGATTCGCAACAACTCAACAAGCTCTGTGTTGTAACGTCCTGACAATGTCTCATCCTCATCAAGTACATAAGCGAAACCACCAGTCATACCTGCACCAAAGTTAAGGCCTGTTTCACCCAGCACAGCCACGACGCCACCAGTCATGTATTCACAACCATGGTCACCAACACCTTCAACCACAGCAGTGGCACCCGAATTACGGACAGCAAAACGTTCGCCTGCCATACCTGCAGCATACAGTGTTCCACCCGTTGCACCATAGAGGCAGGTATTACCTACAATACTTGCTTTTTGTGTTTCGAATTCACTTTCCGGAGAAGGATAAATAGTCAATTTACCGTCAGCCATACCTTTGCCGACATAGTCATTGGCATCGCCTTCCAGGCGCATTTCCAGACCGCCAGCATTCCAGACACCGAAACTTTGGCCTGCGGATCCTTTCAGTTGTACTTTGATTGGATTAGCCGACATACCATAATTACCGTGACGACGAGCTATCTCACCAGAAACACGCGCACCGATTGAACGATTAATGTTGCGGATATCATAGCTGAACGACCCGCCCGTTTTACTAACGATGACGTCTTTCATATCAGCGACCATTTGTTCTGCTAACTCACCTTTATCATAAGGCTCATTTTGCGGATTCAAACAGAATTGTGGTTTATCATCAGCAATACCTGCTGTAGACAGTAACGGCGCTAAATCCAGTTTGTTTTGTTTAGCCGTTGTGCCTGGCAGAATAGTTAATAAATCAGTACGACCAATTAAATCTTCCAGTCGAGCCACACCTAACGCCGCTAGCCACTCTCGTGTTTCACGTGCAACAAATTGGAAATAATTCATTACCATCTGTGGCAAGCCAATAAAGTGCTGACTACGCAGCTTATCATTCTGAGTTGCAACACCGGTTGCGCAGTTATTCAAGTGACAGATTCTAAGGAATTTACAGCCCAGGGCCACCATAGGTCCGGTACCAAAGCCAAAGCTTTCTGCGCCTAGGATGGCTGCTTTCACCACATCCAAACCAGTTTTTAAACCGCCGTCTGTCTGCAAACGCACTTTATCACGAAGATCATTCATGCGGAGTGTTTGGTGAGCTTCTGACAGACCTAATTCCCAAGGACCACCCGCGTATTTCACCGAGGTTAATGGACTAGCACCCGTGCCACCATCGTAACCAGAAATTGTGATCAAATCCGCATAGGCTTTAGCTACACCGGCCGCAATGGTACCAACACCTGCTTCAGAAACCAGTTTCACCGACACTAATGCTTCAGGGTTGACTTGTTTCAGGTCAAAAATAAGTTGTGCCAGATCTTCGATGGAATAAATATCATGATGTGGCGGCGGTGAAATCAAGGTAACGCCCGGAACAGAATGGCGTAGCGTTGCAATCATTTGATTGACCTTACCACCAGGCAACTGTCCACCTTCACCTGGTTTTGCACCCTGAGCGACCTTTATCTGAATCACTTCCGCATTCACTAAGTAATGCGGTGTCACACCAAAACGACCTGACGCGACCTGTTTAATTTTTGAAACCTTTTCAGTACCGAATCTAGCTGGATCTTCACCACCCTCACCAGAGTTCGAACGGCCCCCTAGACGGTTCATACCAATTGCCAAGGCTTCATGAGCCTCAGGTGACAAGGCGCCTAGAGACATACCCGCACTGTCAAAACGTTTTAAAATTGCCCCGACTTCTTCGACCTCATCGAGAGCAAGCGGCTTATCAGCCAGTTTCAAATCCAATAAGTCACGCAATACCATTGCAGGTCTTTCGTTGACCATTGTTGCGTAGGTTTTGTAATCATCGTAGCTACCACCTTGTACCGCTTTATGAAGTTCGCCAATTACATCTGGGTTATAAGCGTGATACTCACCACCATGAACAAATTTCAACAAACCACCCTGTTCACGTGACTTCCGTTTATTCCATGCACGTTTTGCTACTGCCTGTTGATCAGCCTGTAGCTCTTCAAACCCAGTACCACTAATTCGACTTGTGGTAGCAACAAAACACTTATCAACCACAGTTTCATTAAGGCCAACGATTTCATATAACTGCGCACCGCGGTAGCTGGCAATGGTAGAAATACCCATTTTAGAGGTAATCTTAAACAGACCTTTATTAATACCTTTTCGATACTGACCACACACTTTGGCATAGTCCATACCCTGAATTTCGCCTGTTTTAATCAGATCATTAAGGCAAACATATGATAGGTAAGGATAAACGGCTGTCGCACCATACCCCAGCAGCACAGCAAAATGATGCGAATCCCGTGCAGTGGCAGTTTCAACAACGATATTAGCATTACAACGTAAGCCCGCTTTAATCAAACGATGATGAACGGCACCTGTTGCTAACAACGCATGGATAGGTAGTTTGTCTTGAGCAATATCACGATCGCTCAATACCAATATGACGGCACCGTCGGCAACGGCTTGTTCCGCTTGGTCAGCAACAGCATCAATCGCCGCTTCAAGACTCTGTTTTTCATCGTAATTTAATGAAAGCGTTGCCGTTTTGTAATCAGCGTTATCATCTGCTAATGCCAGTAGTTGTTTAAAACGGCTAGTCGACAATACCGGCGAGTCCACAACCACTCGTTTAGCATGCTCAGGTCCTTCCTCAAACAGATTATGCTCCTGACCAAAGCAGGTTTCCAACGACATCACAATGCTTTCACGCAAGGAATCAATAGGCGGGTTAGTAACCTGAGCAAACTGTTGACGGAAATAATCAAACAGCGAGCGTTCACGCTGAGACATTACTGGGAACGGCGTGTCATCTCCCATCGAACCAGTCGCTTCTTGACCTGCTTCACCCAAGACTCGAATAACCTGATCACGCTCTTCAAAACTGACTTGGAACAATTTCTCAAAAACGGGCAGCGTTTCATCACCAATCGCAGGAACGACTTCATCTGCCGATTTATCCTGCAAACGTTTCAAGCTTTCTTCCATCCACTCACGATAAGGCTGTGCTTGTTTTAACTGCTCATTGATATCGTCCGGTAATAACAATTGACCATTTGATGTATCGACAGCAAGCATTTGACCTGGTTTTAGACGGCCTTTAGCAACAACATCTTCCGGTTGATATTTATACACGCCCACTTCTGAAGCCAGTGTTATATGACGATCTTTAGTAATGATATAACGTGCAGGACGCAAACCGTTACGATCAAGTGTGCACGCGGCATAGCGGCCATCGGTCAGCACAACACCAGCCGGTCCATCCCATGGTTCCATATGCATGGAATTATAGTCATAGAATGCTTTTAAATCTTTATCCATTGTCGGATCGTTCTGCCAGGCAGGCGGAACAAGCAAACGCATGGCACGGAAAATATCAACGCCACCAGCCAATAGCGCTTCTAACATATTATCCATACTGGAAGAGTCAGACCCTGTAAGTCCCACTAAAGGTCTCACATCGTCCATATTTTCAATTAGATCGGTCGCAAACTTGGCACCACGTGCCAACGCCCAGTTCCTGTTACCCTGAATAGTATTAATTTCACCGTTATGCGCTAAATAGCGGAATGGCTGTGCCAGTTTCCATTGTGGCAGCGTATTTGTCGAAAAGCGTTGGTGGAACACACAAATGGACGTTTCCATCCGCTTATCTTTGAGGTCAGCATACAGGGTATCGAGGTAAGCCGGCATCACCAGACCTTTATAAGACACAACATGTGATGACAAACTTGGTATATAAAAAGCAGGATCATCAATGGCTTTTTCTGCAAGACGGCGGGCAATATACAGGTGCCTTTCAAAGTCCTGCTGATTCATGTCTTTAGGTGCATTCACAAACACTTGACGCATGATAGGCAGCGAGCTTAACGCTTGTTGACCACAGGCATTGTCAGGATCTAGCGGCACATCGCGCCACGCTATAACTTCCAGCCCCTGCCCTTCAATCTTTTCACTTACTTGCTGTTGAATGTGATCAGTCTTGGCGCTGTCCTGAGATAAAAACACCATACCAATAGCATAGTGGGTGGCAAGTTCAACCCCCAGTTCGCTGGCAATAGCCCGGAAAAAACCATCTGGTTTTTTCAACAATAAGCCACAACCATCACCGGTTTTACCATCAGCACCAATCGCACCACGATGTGTTAGGTTACCAAGCGACTCTATTGCCGTTTCAATAAGCCAGTGACTTGGTTTATCATCCATCTGGGCAATCAAACCGAAACCGCAATTGTCTTTTTCAAATTCGGGCCGATATAGGCCTTGTTTTAATTCTATTGGCTGACTCACGTCTATACCTTCAACGTTGCTGTTAGCGCCTGACCTCTCACCACCATTAACTTGAGAGATACTGTCTTATATTCAAGACGGCAAAATGGATCAGCTATTATAGCGTCTGATTAGACACCATTCAATGTTCTGGTCAGTTTTTAACTAACAACAGTGAACTGCAAATTTCCCTAAATTCAATAAACTAGCTAAAATACTGTGTTGTTTTTTAAATGATCTATTGGATACTCCATGGAAAAACCTATCGTCGGCGTTGTTATGGGCAGCAACAGTGACTGGCCTGTTATGCAAAAAGCAGTCGAACAATTAGATGCTTTCAATATCCCTTATGAAGCTAAAGTCGTGTCGGCACACCGTACTCCCGACCTGCTTACCGACTATGCAAAAACAGCAAGGGAAAGAGGTTTGACGTGCATCATTGCTGGTGCCGGCGGGGCGGCACATTTACCAGGCATGCTAGCCGCAAATACAATTATACCTGTCCTTGGGGTCCCTGTACCTTCCAAGTATCTAAAAGGTCAGGACTCGCTGCTGTCAATCGTGCAAATGCCTAAAGGTATCCCTGTTGCGACCTTCGCCATTGGTGAGGCCGGCGCAGCCAATGCCGCATTGTTTGCTATTGCTCAACTGGCTGTGAACAATGCTGATATTGCAGAAAGACTTGAGTCTTTTAGATCACAACAACACCAAACCGTGTTGGATATGACCCTTCCACCTCAGTAGATAAATGGTAGTAAAATTATGATTTTACCAGGCGCCACTCTCGGTATGCTCGGCGGCGGTCAACTTGGCCGCATGTTTACCACTGCAGCTCAAACTATGGGCTACAAGGTTATTGTCTTGGACCCTGATGAACATAGCCCGGCAGGTATCATTGCCAATCAACATATTTGCGCAAAATATACAGATGAACAGGCGTTAACAGACTTAGCCTCAGCCTGTGATGCAATTACTACCGAATTTGAAAATATTCCTGCAAGCACACTCGCTTTTCTGGAACAGAAAACGGTTGTCCATCCATCATCCACGGCTTTAGCAAGTACGCAAAACCGTATTGCTGAAAAGCAATTCATTGCTTCATTGGGTATTCCAGTTGCGCCTTTTCTGGCAATCCGCAATGAAGCCGATATTGATGCTATTTCTGGGCAAGTTAAATTTCCCGCCATTCTTAAAGTTGCGACGTTTGGTTATGATGGAAAAGGGCAAGTTGTATGCAAAAACAAGGAAGATGTCTACCAAGCATTTGCCAACCTGAATGAGGCTGAGTGCGTATTGGAGCAGCGCATCAATCTTGAACGAGAAGTGTCAACTGTACTTGCGCGTAGTCAGTCTGGCGATATTAGCAACTTCCCCGTTGCGGAAAATACCCATATCAATGGTATTTTACATAGCACGACCGTGCCAAGTGTTATTGATCAACAGCAACAACAAACTGTTGTAGCAATGGCTGACAAAATTGCTAAAGGATTGAATTATGTTGGCACCATGGCGGTCGAATTTTTCATCTCAAAAGAAGGGGATGTGCTCGCCAATGAAATAGCACCGCGTCCACATAACTCAGGCCACTTTACTCTTGATGCCTGTGCCACATCACAATTTGAGCAGCAAGTTCGTATGCTTTGTGGCTTACCGTCAGGTAACTGTGACCTGGTTTCACCTGTCGTGATGATTAATATTCTCGGCGACGTTTGGGGAAAGAGTAAACCAAACTGGGGTAGCTTATTATCGCAACCCAATATCAAGTTACACCTCTACGGCAAACAACAAGCCAGGGCGGGTAGAAAGATGGGACATTTCAATGTGCTGGCTGCAACAACAAAACAGGCTCTGTCACAAGCTGAAACCAGCTTTAACGAACTAAAAGCAGACTAGCTGTGCAAATCTGGGTTGATGCCGATGCGTGTCCTGTTGTGATCAAGAATATTTTATTCCGAGCAGCCAAGCGAAAAAAGATTGTTACCACTCTCATTGCCAATCATGCCATTCGTATCCCCCCTTCGCCTTATATTAGCTTTTTTCAGGTTGCTAAAGGCTTTGACAGCGCTGACGATGAACTGATTGATCGCATGCATGCAGGCGATCTTTTAATCAGCGCAGATATACCGTTGGCAGCCAGTGCTCTCAAAAAGGGGTGCGCTGTACTCAGTCCTCGCGGTGAACGCTACAGCACAGATAACATTGCGGCTCGGCTAACCATGCGTGATTTTATGGAAACGATGCGGGCTAGTGGCATACAATCTGGTGGACCGCCGACACTCAATCAGGCAGATAGTAAACGTTTTGCAGATGAGTTAAACAATGTCTTACCTAATTAGTTAGGCCTTGACGAACAAACCTGAGATAGTTATTCCGTTTCTGACGCTGTTTCTACTTTTTCAGTAAAGCCACAGCCTTTTTGAGGACATACTTTCTCGGTACCACGACTTTTCGTTGTTTTAATCGTCAAAATAGGCCACTGACAGTCTGGGCAGGCTTCATTAACCGGTTCATTCCATAAGGCATAATCACACTCTGGGTATTCCGAGCAGGAATAAAAAACTTTACCGCGACGCGATTTACGAGTCAGTATTTCGCCTTTTTTGCATTGCGGGCAAGTCACGCCAGTCTTCGTTGGCTGCTCGATAGACTCAATATGTTTGCATTTCGGATAACTTGAGCAACCGATAAACTTGCCATACCGGCCGGTACGAATCCACAAATCAGAGTCACATTTTGGGCATTTTCTATCAGCAACAACTTCCGGTTCTGAAGATGCACGCTCCTCACCATCTATATTGCGGGTGTAATCACACTCCGGGTAGCCCGTGCAACCGATAAAACGGCCACTACGTCCAAGACGACTGGAAAGTTGTTTACCGCATTTTGGACAATTTTCATCCAGTAGTTCTTGGGTGACATCACTCCGTTGCACTTCTTTATCTTTTAACTCTACCTGTTCTTTGAATGGCGCCCAGAAATGTCTAAGTAGTGGTACCCATTCTTTTTCGCCGCGTGAAACAGCATCCAGCTCATCCTCTAGGTTTGCTGTAAAGCCATAATCAACATACTTAGTAAAATGATCGACCAGAAACTTACCCACAACCCGACCGACATCGGTAGGGTAGAAGCGTTTTTTCTCTAGCTCAACATATTCACGTTGCAGCAAGGTTGAAATAATGCTGGCATATGTTGAAGGTCGGCCAATATCGTATTCTTCCAGGCTACGTACCAGGCTGGCTTCACTATAACGCGGAGGTGGCTCCGTAAAGTGTTGCTCAGGCCGGATAGCTTTTAACTCGACTACCTCGCCGACTTCCATCGGCGGTAACAACCGTTCATCCTTATCGGTTTTAGCTGAATCGTCTTTACCCTCAAGGTAAACACTCATAAAACCAGGGTCGATAATAGTTGAGCCATTAGCGCGGAAGGTGTTTCCTCTACCGCAACCCATATCGACAGCTACTGTGCTCAGCGTTGCATGAATCATTTGGCTGGCTATCGTACGTTGCCAAATCAAGGTATAAAGCTTTACTTGATCCGCCGACAGATAACTTTTGAGTGATTCGGGCGTGCGCAAAATAGAGGTTGGGCGAATCGCCTCATGCGCTTCCTGTGCATTTTTAGATTTGGTTTTATATTCTTGTGGTTTCTTAGGTAAGGCCTTATTGCCATACTTTTCTACAATAAAACCACGTAATTCATCAATTGCTTCTGCAGCCAATGTCACCGAATCCGTACGCATATAGGTAATTAAACCAACAGCACCTTCGCCGGTATCGACACCTTCGTAGAGTTGCTGGGCAACACTCATTGTTCTTTGGGCGCCAAAACCCAACTTGCGTGACGCTTCCTGTTGCAATGTCGACGTCGTAAATGGCGCTGCAGGATTACGTCTCCGCTGCTTCTTGCTAACATTTGTAACCAGCAACTTACCATCTGCTGCTTTTGTCAGCTCATCCACGGCCTCTTGAGAACTGGTTTCATTGTTAATTGAGAACTGGCTGAGCTTCTCCCCGCGAAAATAAGTCAGCTTGGCCTCAAACGCTTGTTTTTGTGATAAAGCGTCGGCTTCTATTGTCCAATATTCTTTGGGTTTGAAAGCCTCTATTTCCAGTTCGCGCTCGACAATCATACGTAGTGCGGGGCTTTGCACCCGACCCGCAGATAAACCGCGGCGGACTTTTTTCCACAGCAGAGGGGATAAGGTAAAACCAACCAAATAATCTAACGCCCGGCGTGCCTGCTGCGCATTCACCATATCCATCGATAACTCACGTGGATGGGCCATTGCCTCATTCACTGCCTGCTTGGTGATCTCATGGAAAACCACGCGATGCGTCTCTTTATCTTTCAGGACACCTCGCTTTTTTAACAACTCAAAAAGATGCCAGGAAATAGCTTCCCCTTCACGATCCGGGTCAGTCGCCAGATAAAGGCTTTCCGCCTTTTTCATCGCTTTTGCGATTGCATCAACATGTTTACTATTGCGATCGATAATCTGGTACTTCATTGCAAAGTCATGGTTGGTATCTACCGCACCTTCTTTCGGCAATAAGTCACGAACATGACCATACGATGCCAATACTTCAACATCTTTTCCAAGATATTTCTTTATTGTCTTGGCTTTTGCCGGCGACTCAACAATAACTAACTTGCTTCCCATATACCTCTACCAATTACAACAGTCTTATGCGCTGCTATTAATGAATAACGGCCTCCATGTCTTCAAACACCAAATCTTCCATCCAGGCATAGTGAACCTCTCTTCCGGGCTGATAAAACAGCACCATGAGTACGACCCATTTCATCTGGTCAATATCGATTTCATCACTTTCTAATGCCATTACACGCTCTATGACGATTTCACGCGTCTCAGGCTCAAGTACACCCACTTGCTCCAAGAAAAGCAAATAACCCCGACACTCAGCATTCAACATCACCTCTTCTTGCTGAGTGAACAAGCGTATTGAGTTAATATGCGGCTGGTTGTTTGCTGTACTCGCTTCTTCGGCGATCACGGTCATATTTTCCAGCCAGTCAAAGGCTTTATGAATATCTAACTCCGGAAAACCGACTTGCTCAAGCTCTGTTTCTAACGTGTCTTTATCAGGCTTATTTATCTCGTCGCTATCGATGTAGTTTTCGAATAAATAAAGTAATACGTCAATTACATTTTCTTTCATTAAACCCCTCTACCAGTCGCTAATCTAGCCAACCCGAACATAACGACCGCCTGGTAATATAGACACTAGACCGTGAAGCTCTAATAATAACAGCATGGATGAAACAGCTTCCGCCGTCAATCCACTACATGTGATCAAATTATCGAGATCGGTAGGATCATATCCTAAACATGTCAGTAGTGCTTGATATTCCTCATCCCATACCTGGGGTTCGGGCTCCGCGGCTGTTATAACATCACTTGTTACACCGATCTCAGCTAAGGCACCAAGCTCTTCCAAAATATCTGCGGCCGTTTCAACTAGTTTCGCACCGTCGCGAATTAAACGGTGACACCCCTTTGCCAATGGGTTATGTATAGAACCAGGAATAGCAAACACTTCACGGCCCTGCTCCAGCGCCATTCGGGCTGTAATCAATGAACCACTTTGCAGCGCAGCCTCGACTACGAGCGTGCCGAGTGATAGTCCACTAATAATCCGATTACGACGAGGAAAGTTCTCAGATCGCGGAGGGGTACCGAGTGCAAACTCAGAGATAATCAAACCTGACTCAACAATTCTATGTGCCAGCTCACGGTGCTTTGCTGGATAAACCCGATCCAGACCAGTGCCTATCACCGCTAGCGTTTTGCCCCCGGCCGCTAATGCACCCTGATGAGCTTCAGCATCAATGCCCATTGCAAGTCCACTACTTATGGTGATGTTACAACCAGCAAGATATCGTGCGAAATCATAGGCCACATCTCGCCCTGAACGTGATGGGTTTCGACTACCAACAATAGCAAGCTGCCAATGTGACAATAAATTAATATCGCCTTGAGTAAACAGTAAACTGGGTGGGTCAGGTATTTCTTTCAATAAAGGCGGGTAACGTGGGTCATGCAAAGTGATAATATGGCGGTCGTCGCTACTGGCAAACCACGCCAAATCCTGTTCAACCCGATCCCAATCTGGTGACAATAAAGCGCTACGCGTCCGTTCAGAGATACCCTTTGCCAGACTTGGCGCATTAAACAATGTCGACAATTCTGGGAATTGCTCTAATAGTCGTGCAAAGATAACAGGCCCCACACCGGGTGTCCGATGCAGGGCCAGCCAATATGCTAACTCGAGCTGCTCAGCAGCAAAACGTTCCAGAAATGACTCCCTGTTATTCTGACGCCACCTTATCGCCGACATGAATAGCGCGTGTCGCTTTCATGACAATCGCATAACTGACTTTATCAAACAGTTTAAATATCATCGCCACACCGGCATGTTCATCGGGTAATGTCACCACATCATTGCGATCCTCTGTGACTTGATCTGGGACTGTATCACCCGTTTGATAGACAGATAGAACGTGACCTGTTTCCAGGCCGTCACGTGTGCCTCGGTCCAAAACTACAATTTGATATTGTCCTACCTGTGATACGCCATCAAACACTGAAATGATATGCCCTTTTAATCGGTTCTCCGGCGAACGAGGGAAAAAGTTCATTTCAAAGTCATCTTCGATAACAGGTAACAGACGATCACCTATCATGACCTCTCGTGTTGTCTGTTTTAAATCGACGGTCGATATATCCGCGAAGGTGTTAACCAGAGCATCTGCTGTATAGATAGCTTCATAACCAAGAACCTCATCTGTCTGATGGTCTCTGTATACTTTGCCACTGCGAAAAATGCTGTAGTGATTTCCTTCGTTTTCATCGATATTTTTAACGTAGACTTTATCACCAGCTCCCGAAATTAAACGCTCGTCTGCACCCGCCACAACATAAGGCGCTGACTCTAGCACTTCATCACCCACCACTCGTGGCCGCGTGAGAAAAGGTCTAATTGCGTCAAGCGGTATGGTAGAAATCGCTTTTTCCAATTGCATTTCGCGCGTTTCTGGAGACAGCTTGTATGATTTAGGACCTCGTGTCAGTTCAAGCACGGGGCGCCCATCACGATAAACGAGCGACAAAATATCACCCGGATAAATTAAATGTGGGTTTTCAACCTGAGGGTTAACCTGCCAAATATCAGGCCAGTGCCAAGGATATTTTAAGAATGTCCCTGAAATATCCCATAATGTATCCCCTTTAACAACGACATATCGCTGTGGATGATCGGGGTTTAAGGCCACATCAGATGCTATCGCTGGAGCCGATAACAGGACAAATACAAAGCTTAGAAAGAAACGACGCATCATCGATAAATCCTCAATCGAAAAAGCAAAATAAGTCGAAATAAACTTTTTGCAACTTTAATAAGCGTAAACGCAATTTGTCACTATCGCAAATTTGTAAAGCAGACTTTGTGAACTAAGTAGGCGGTAGCGAGTCAACTAGATGTGGATTCGCGCAAAAATTGATCGTGTCAATGACTACAAGCAATGTTATAATCACGTTCATCTAACAATCTAGATTGATGACTAAAAACGGAGAAAAATTATGAAACAGTTTGCCTATGCTTTATTTGGCTTAGCCGCTTTAATGGGTTCAAGCGCTACATTTGCAGCTGGTGATATCGAAGCAGGTAAAGCGAAAGCGGCATCTTGCGCTAGCTGTCACGGTGCTAATGGTGTTGCGACTATTCCAACATACCCTAGCCTTGCTGGCCAAAACGAAGGTTACCTTGTACAAGCTCTTAAAGATTACAAAAACAAAAATCGTACTGGCGCAATGGCTACCATGATGACAATGCAAGCTGTTAACTTGTCTGACGAAGACATTGAAAATATCGCTGCTTATTACGCTAGCTTAAAATAAAGACTGTAAGCTAATCGCATATAAAAAAGCGGCCAAGAGGCCGCTTTTTTGATTAAACCAATACGCCGTTTTCAATTTATCCAATTACTTAATACAATGGTAATCAACTTTTATTCCTATCATCTTAGCCAGGTGCGGTAACGATGGCCATACGACAAATCCTCCACTTTCCTGATTCTCGTCTTAGGCAAAAAGCACTGCCCATTGATGACGTCAACGATGATATTCGTCAATTGGCCGATGATATGTTGGAAACAATGTATCAGGCACCCGGAATCGGTCTTGCTGCCACTCAGATCAATGTGCAAAAAAGAATCATTGTTATTGATATTTCAGAAGATAAATCATCACCACTCATTCTTATCAACCCCGAAATCACCAATAAACAGGGTCAGCGGGAGCATGAAGAAGGCTGCTTATCTGTGCCAGAGGCATACGAACTGGTAACACGTGCCGATAGTGTGCGGATTACAGCATTGGATCGTGATGGCAACCGTTTTGAACTAGATGCCGATGACTTGTTGGCTACCTGTATTCAACATGAAATTGACCATCTGGATGGCAAGTTATTTGTCGATTACCTAAGTAACCTAAAACGCCAGCGCATCAAAAAAAGACTCGAAAAACAACAGCGACAACACAGTTAGCCAAATAATGCGGATTATTTTTGCCGGTACCCCTGATTTTGCAGCCCATGCGCTACGCGCATTACTGGACACTGATAATCAAATTTGCGCCGTATATACTCAACCCGACAGGCCTGCGGGAAGAGGAAAAAAACTAACAGCTAGCCCGGTAAAGCAACTTGCTTTGCAGCATGGGTTGACTGTTCAACAACCTCTTAACTTCAAACAACAAACGGATATTGATACGCTTGATGCTTATCAAGCGGACCTCATTATTGTCGTGGCCTACGGCTTATTGCTTCCGCAAGCGGTATTGGACATACCACGGCTAGGTTGCATAAATATTCACGCATCTTTATTACCGCGGTGGCGAGGTGCGGCTCCCATTCAGCGAGCCATCTTGGCCGGCGATAAGCAAACAGGTGTCTGCATTATGCAAATGACAGCTGGCCTCGATACCGGGCCAGTACTCTCTAAAGCCTGTTGTGAAATTACCGACAAGGATACAACGGCTACACTCCATGACAAGTTGGCAGATTTGGGTGCAAAAACCTTAGTAGCTACCTTGCCGGATATAGAGCAACACCTACAAAAAGCCGAACCGCAAAATGAAGATAATGCCTGTTATGCCAACAAGCTGATAAAAGCAGAGGCCGCGATAAACTGGCAGCAATCAGCACAGCAAATCAATCAGCAAATAAGAGCCTTTAATCCTTGGCCTATTGCCCAAACAAAATGGCACGATAAGGTTTTACGGATCTGGGAGGCGGAATTCTCCGTGCATCAAACATCTCAAGAACATCCAGGTATGATTACAGCAGTTTCACCACGCGGCATTCAGGTTGCAACCGGTGACGGCACGCTAACCATTCTAAAAATACAAAGCCCGGGAAAACGGGCAATGTCTGTTGGTGACTTTCTCAATGCTAACAAACTCATGATAGGCGACCATTTTGGCTAAAGCCAAACCAACATACACAGCTCGGTCGATCGCTGCTAAAGTTCTGGTAAGCGTTATAAAACAACAGCACTCGCTAACGGCTGTATTGAAAGAGCACCTTACCTTGCTCCCTGAAAACCAGCGCAGTCTTTGCCAACAACTATGCTATGGCGTGCTCCGTTTCCAACCACAACTCCAAACCATTGCAGACCAATTAATCACTAAACCACTCAAAAATAAGGACAGTGATATTGCCATGCTGTTACTGTGTGGTTTATACCAACTTCGTTTTATGCGCCTTGCCGAGCATGCCGCGTTATCTGAGACAGTGAATGCTTGCACGCCATTAACAAAACCCTGGGCTAAGGGCCTGCTCAATGCATGCCTTCGTAATTATCAACGCCAGCAAGCAAAATTTGATGATACCGTTTTACAATCTGAAACTGCCCGATATGCGCACCCCCACTGGCTTATTGAACAGCTGAAGAATGACTGGCCAACTGAATGGTCTGATATTTTGCATGCCAATAATCAGCAAGCCCCCATGATGCTGAGGGTGAATCAGTTAATGTGCCATCGCCAAGAATATCTTGCCCAGTTAAAGCAAGCAGGCATTGCCGCCAGCCCGCTTACTGAAAATAACGTTGGCATATGCCTTAAAACAGCCTGTGATGTCATGCTACTCCCGGGATTTACTGCTGGCACCGTGTCTGTACAGGATGGTGCCGCTCAGCTGGTTGCAGACTTACTCGACATAAAACCACAACAACATATTCTTGATGCCTGTGCTGCACCAGGCGGTAAAACAGGTCACATATTAGAAATAGAACCGGAAAATAGTGTTATTGCCCTTGATATTGATCAAAAAAGACTCGGGCAAATCCAACAAAACCTTGACCGCCTACAGTTATCTGCAACGCTAAAGACAGCCGACGCTAACGATACGCAGAACTGGTGGAATGGTGAAGAATTTGATCGCATCCTTATCGATGCCCCATGCTCAGGTACAGGCGTAATACGCCGCCACCCAGATATAAAACTCCTGCGGAGACCCAGCGACATCCCTGCTCTTGTAGAGAAACAACAACAATTACTTGAAAGTTTGTGGCCTTTGCTCAAAACTGGTGGCGTATTGGTTTACACCACATGCTCTACCTTTAAACAAGAAAATGAGCAACAGATGGTAAACTTCATTGCGCAACACAACGATGCAGAGGAGGTAACAGTGCCAACGATGACTGCTAACAGACGGACTGTTGGTTACCAACGGCTGCCCGGTGAATCACAAATGGATGGCTTTTACTATGCCTGCCTACGGAAAATTTAACGTACTACTGACCATCATGCTGATGTTGATCGCAAGTAATAGTTATGCGATTGAGGATTTCAAAGTCGAATCAGCTACCGTCAGCAAAATTGGTAATGGCTATGTGCTAGACGCTTTAATCAAGTACCCGCTAACACCACGCGTGGTAGAAGCCCTGGATAATGGTGTTCCAATTACCTTTATCCAGCAAATTCGTCTTATCCGCTCTATTCCGCTTTTAGGAAAATATTGGCAGTGGGAAAAAACGCGTTGGCAAACAACATTAAATTACCAGCTCCGATACCACGCCTTATCCAAACTGTATGTCTTATTATCACTGGACACTCGTCATCAGCGTACGTTTCCTTCTTTGCAGGCAGCGCTTGATGCTTTAGGCAGAATTGAAGCTTTTAGCTTACCACCGAAACATTTAAGTGACACGCTGGTCACTCAATTACAACTTCGTAGTGGGCTGGACCTGCATGCCTTGCCAACACCCATGCGGCCGGGCGCACTGATTTCAAACAAATGGCAGCTAACCAGTCCTTGGGTCACCGCCAAATGGCGCTAAAACTGCTGAAAAAGCTCAGTTCAAGTCCTCTGCCCTATTTAGCAATCGCCGGTTTGTTACTGGCGCTTATTTATCTACTTAGCGCTGCCACACAAGACAGCTCAAGCCTTAATGACTTATTTCTCATTATCTTTGCCGTTGGCCTGCTGACCCTAAGCCTACTGGCGATTATATTATTTCGCAGCCTGTTTAAACTCTATTCTGACTTTAAACACCATGAACCAGGATCACGGCTCACTACGCGATTAGTGACCTTGTTCGTGTTATTAATTCTTATATCAAGCACGATCATTTATAGTTTTTCTATTCATTTCCTTCATCGCGGTATTAATAGTTGGTTTGATGTTGAAATTGAACGCGCCCTTGATGAGGCACTCGAGCTCAGTCAGACCGCGTTTGATATCCGTATCCGATCATTGCTTCGTCAGACACGAATGATGGCTGGCACCCTTGCTGAACTCCCGGAGTCTGAAATCAGCTATAGCATGCGAGAACTATCGCAACTAAGTGGCGCTGAAGAAATAAGCATCTGGACAATGGATGGCCAATTAATCACATCGAGCATTCAAAACCCAACTATCATCGTGCCTGACAAACCTAATGCCGCTATCTTTCGCCAATTGCAACAACGGGAAGACTACATCAGCCTGGATCCCGATCAGGATGACAGACTTCAACTTCGAGCTGCTGTCAATATTCCAAGCATTACTTTGCAAAGTGAGCAACGCATTCTTCATGTTTTATTCCCCGTTAGCGAGAAACTAAGTTCGCTCGGTAAAACAGTACAAGATGCCTACACCGACTACAAAGAACTCAATTACCTCCGTAAACCCTTGATTAATATTTTCACCCTCACCTTAAGCTTAATTGTTTTGCTGACAGTATTAGCCTCTATTTGGTTTACCATCTGGATATCCAAACGTATTGTCCATCCCTTGCAAGAGCTAGCTGATGGTACCCAGTCAGTAGCATCGGGTAACTACAACACAAAATTAAACACCACTGCTCATGATGAAATCGGTTTTTTAGTTCAGTCGTTTAACCAAATGACACATCGCTTAACCCAGGCCCGTGATGCCACTCAAACCAGTCATCGCTTACTAGAACAACAGACACACTATTTAACTACAGTTCTCGGCAGCTTATCCAGCGGGGTTCTTACAATCAATGCAAATGGCGTTATAAAAACCGCGAATGTGGCCAGTAACAATATCCTTGGTATCAGCCTGATGTTGTTTATTGAAAAAAATATCAAAGAATTAGCTATCTCACACCCACACTTGCAAAGCTTTACACAGATGATTTTAGATGGCATCACTAACGGCAAAGACTGGCAGCAACAACTTGAATTATTACCTCAAAAACGCCATCAAACATTAATTTGTCGTGGCACACAATTAACCAACGACGCTGGTTGGGTTGTCGTTTTTGATGATATTACTGCACTTATCCAGGCTCAGCGCGATGCTGCATGGGGAGAGGTAGCAAGGCGACTGGCCCATGAAATCAAAAACCCGCTGACCCCAATACAGCTATCGGCAGAACGCCTACAACATAAATATATACCACTACTGCCTGATGAGCACGCAGGCTCACTGGAAAAACTGACCGGTACAATCATTCAGCAAGTCTCAGCAATGAAAGACATGGTGAATGACTTTTCCGATTACGCTAAAACCACTCAACTTGATTTCCAACGCCAGCCATTACATGACTTGATTGTTGATGTGTGCATGCTCTATCAAGGTTACCGGCAACACCAGATCAATATTACTTCATCTTTACGTCACCTAGACGTTGACATCGACAGCACCCGCTTTCGTCAAGTACTGCACAACTTGATAAAAAATGCGATTGAATCCAGTGAAGAAGCACAGTTACCAGTTAAAATTGAAATCAGTTACGAGATCATTCAGCATAACTCTGATGATTGGCTTGAATTAAGGGTGAGAGATTATGGGCCAGGCATTCCAAATGTTATGATTAATAAGTTGTTTGAGCCTTATGCCACCAGCAAAACGAAAGGCACAGGACTTGGTTTGGCCATCGTAAAAAAAATAATGGATGAACACCAGGGACTGATCTGGGCAGAGAATATACACCCAAATGGTGCTTGTATAATAATTCAGTTACCACTAGTGAGACATGAATCGTGAGCCAGAATGAAAAGCCGTATTTATTAGTGGTCGATGATGAACCGACCATTTGCGAACTCATCAAAGATATTCTAGAAGATGAGGGGTACCGTATCGCAACTGCTTTTGACGGTGAGTCCGCCCGCGTGTCACTCAACCAATATAACCCGCAGTTAGTTTTACTTGATATCTGGATGCCTGATATTGATGGCATCAGTCTATTACGAGAGTTTAAAGAAAGCGATCCTCACCTTACTGTTGTCATGATGTCAGGGCATGGCACTATCGAAACAGCTGTTGAGGCCACTCGACTGGGGGCGGCTGATTTTATAGAAAAACCATTATCCACAGCCAAACTTATTCGTAGCGTTGAACTTGCTCTAGAGAACCAAAAAAAACAAAGCACCAACCAACATTTTGAAACACAAGAGCCCATTGGCAAAAGCAATCAAACAGTATTGTTACGCAAACAAGCACAGCGTGTAGCAAAACACAGCATGCCAATCTTACTCGTTGGTGAGGGTGGCGCAGGAAAGCACTGTTATGCCCATTATTTGCATAGTCTTGGACCCTATTCACAAGGTAAGTTTATTGAACTGACTGCTGATAGCTTCCCCACTGACAGCCTCAAACTGATCAACCTTGCTGAGAATAATTGTCTTTATGTGAATTCCGTGTCAATGCTGGAACCCAAAGCACAAGCATTATTGCTCCACTTGCTGGAAAAGGGGAAGCTCGCCCAGAGCCAGCTTATTTTTGCCACCAGCCATAGCTTGGAAGAAAGTGTAGATAATGGCACCTTCAATGAGGCACTGTTATATCAACTGAACAGTATTACGCTGTTTATCCCGCCTTTACGCGATCATATTGATGATATTCCTGAGCTCATCCATCACTTTGTCGATCAGCAAACAAGCCAAGAACAACTTCCTTATCGTCATTTCACCGTAGCCGCGCAAAACCGGCTTCGAAATTACCCGTGGCCAGGTAATGTTTTGGAGTTAAAAAATATTGTTCAACGCCTGTTACTGTTGGGTGACAACGATGATATTGATGTTGCTGATGTGGAACAGGCACTACAACCATCCAGTGACACCCAGACAGCCAGTAACACCATTAACTATGAGCTTCCTCTAAGGGAGGCTCGAGAGCAATTTGAACGCATTTACCTACTCTACAAACTACAACAGACCGAGGGTAATGTTGGTAAGGCCGCTAAACTGGCAGGTATGGAGCGTACCCACCTTTATCGTAAGCTTCGTTCGCTTAATATTGATAGCAAACAGGTATAAACACTCATGAAGATTCTTATTCTCGGTGCAGGGCAAGTCGGTTCTTCTGTTGCAGCAAGTCTTGCAAGAGAAGATGACGATATAACCGTCGTTGATACCAGTAGTTCCTTACTGGAAAAACTGCAAGATCATTATGATATTAGAACAGTACAGGGCAAAGCCTCTCACCCCAATGTGCTAGCTCGCGCTGGGGCTGAAGATGCCGATCTTATTTTGGCTGTGACCAACAGCGATGAAACCAATATGATTGCCTGTCAGATCTGTCATAGCCTGTATCGCACACCAACAAAAATTGCACGTATCCGCAGCGCAGAATATCTTGATAAGCCCGAGCTATTCAACCCAGAGTCAATCGCCATTGACATGCTGATCAGCCCGGAGCAGATCGTCACGGAATATATTCAACGCCTGATAAAACACCCAAATGCATTACAGGTATTAGGATTTGCTGATGAAAAAGTACAACTCGTCGCGGTAAGAGCTTTCCATGGCGGCCCTCTTGTTGGCAACCCGCTGAAAAACCTACAAAAAGATATCCCAAATGTCGAAACGCGTGTTGCCGCCATTTTCAGGAAAGGCAGTCCGATCCTTCCAGAAGCAGACACGATTATTGAAGCAGATGATGAGGTGTTTTTTATTGCGGCCAGTGACGACATCATGTCCGTGATGGCAGAGTTACGCCGACTCGACAAACCCTATAAACGTATTATCTTAGCAGGTGGCGGTAATATCGGTGCCCGGTTAGCAAAAGTCTTAGAAAATGACTACCAGGTTAAAATTATTGAATCCAACCCCAAACGAGCTGAGTATTTATCGGAAGAACTCTCTAATTCCATCGTCCTTCTCGGTGATGTCGCCAATGAAGAGTTACTACGGGAAGAAGATATCGACAATGTAGACTTATTTTGTGCCCTCACTAATGATGATGAGGCTAATATCCTTTCCGCCATGCTGGCAAAACGACTTGGTGCAGGCAAAGTATTATCGATTATCAATCGCGCAGCCTATGTGGATTTAGTTGAAAGTGGAAGTATAGATATTGCGTTATCGCCTCAGCAGGCAACCATCGGCTCTCTGCTTGCACATATTCGTCGTGGTGATATTGCCGCCGTGCATTCGCTACGCCGGGGCGCAGCAGAAGCATTGGAAGCCATTGCCCATGGTGATAAAAACTCATCATTAGTGGTGGGTCGGCGCATTGATGAAATTAAATTACCGCCAGGCACTACTATCGGCGCTATTGTCCGGGGTGAAGAGGTTATTATCGTTCATCGCGATACCGTCATTGAAGCCGAAGATCACGTTATATTATTTTTAACCAACAAGCGTTATATTACAGAAGTGGAACGACTATTCTCTGTCGGCTTTAATTTCTTTTAATGGCCAGTTAAACATGACAGCAGCATCGCTTACCAACAATTTCCTCATTGCTATGCCTGCATTGAGTGACCCTTTTTTTCATCACTCCGTTGTCTATATCTGTGACCATTCCGATCAAGGTACGATGGGGCTTATTATTAATCGCCGAACCCAAATTATGCTCGGAGAGTTATTAGAGCACGTTCATATGAACAGTAATATTCCTCAGGCCGATACCATTCCCGTGTTATTTGGTGGTCCTGTGCAAAAAAATCAGGGCGTGGTATTACATAATACTACTCAGACTCTCTGGGCCAATAGCACTGTTATCGCAGACGATATCGTATTGACCACTTCGACTGATATTTTAAAAGCCATCAGCCACAATGAGGGGCCAGACAACATTTTAGTTGCGCTTGGCTATGCCAGCTGGCAAGCCGGACAATTAGAGCAAGAGATTGCTGACAACAGTTGGCTAACCGTGCCCGCTGATTACGACATCTTGTTTAATACCCCAAGCGAAGATCGCTGGCAAAAAGCCGCCTCATTGTTAGGCGTTGATATTACATTAATATCTGACTCAACAGGTCATGCATGACAAAAACAAGAACAATTCTTGGTTTTGACTTTGGCCTGAAAAATATTGGTATCGCTGTAGGCCAGGAACTCACCTATACAGCTAACGCGCTCACAGTGATAAAAGCGCGCGACGGAATTCCGGATTGGCAACAAATTGCAGCCATTTTAGAACAGTGGCAGCCACAACTTTTCGTCGTGGGTCTACCATTGAACATGGATGGCACTGAACAAGAGATGACCGCAGCTGCACGGCGTTTTGGCCACCGGCTTAATGGCCGTTTTCATATCCCTGTCGCTTGGCAGGATGAGAGACTGACAACATTCGAAGCATTAGATCAACTTGGCATCCGTAGCAAAATGCAGTCTAATAACCGCGGTGATGTTGATCGCATTTCCGCCCAAGTTATTCTTCAATCATGGCTGAACCAACAATGACAACCTTAATACCAGAAACTGAAATCCAAGAAAATCTGGCAACAATGGCCGAACAAATACGTCAACGCTTGCAAGGGACAAAACCTTTATTAGTCGGCATTCATACCGGTGGCGTCTGGGTAGCTCAAGAACTGGCTAAACTTCTTGGTGCTGACTTTTTTGATGCACCATTAGGCATGCTCAACATTGCCTATTATCGTGACGATTTCACCCGTATCGGGATGCACCCACAAGTAACCCCCTCCGATTTACCTTTTGCTGTTGATGATCGACACTTACTTCTGGTCGATGATGTCCTTCATAGTGGACGCACCATCCGCGCTGGCCTAAATGAAATATTTGATTATGGTCGGCCTGCGAGCGTTACACTTGCAGTTTTGATTGATCGCGGCGGTAGAGAACTGCCCATCCAGGCTGATATTGTCGGCCAATCTTTGCGTTTTCAGGCTGGACAACACATCAAGCTAACCAATCACGACGGACTACAGCTTGAGCTCAAATCAACTGGTCGCGGCAATGCATAACAACCAGCTCACTGACAAAGGACGACTTCGCCACTTTCTTACTATCGAAGGCTTAGGTCGTACTTTGCTGACTGAAATTATGGATAGGGCTGAACAGTTTTCCAGCCTGTCAGGTCGACAGGTGAAAAAAGTACCCCTATTGCGTGGCAAAACAATTGTTAATTTGTTTTTTGAAAACAGTACACGAACAAGAACAACCTTTGAACTGGCGGCTAAACGTTTATCAGCGGACACTATCAACCTAAATATCAATACCTCTGCGACCGCCAAAGGGGAAAGTTTGCTCGACACTCTGCATAATTTGCAGGCTATGCATACGGATATGTTCGTTGTACGGCATAATCAAAGTGGCGCGGCTGAGTTCATCTCGCAACATGTCGCCCCGCACATCAGTGTGATCAATGCCGGTGATGGCTGTCATGCTCACCCAACGCAAGCTATGCTGGATATGTTCACCATTCGGCGCCACAAACATTCTTTTCATAACTTACGTGTTGCTATCGTCGGTGACATTTTGCACTCGCGCGTGGCACGTTCCCAGATTCAAGCACTAGCCACGCTAGGTGTGGGCGAAGTTCGCGTTATCGGACCAAAAACCCTGTTACCCGTTGACTGCAAAACGCTGGGAGTTCAGGTTTTCCACGATATGGAGGAGGGCCTACAAGACGTCGATGTTATTATCATGCTGCGATTACAATTTGAACGTATGCAAGGTGCGTTATTGCCCAGTGAAAATGAGTATTACCATAGTTATGGTCTTAATGAGCAAAAACTAAGTATCGCCAAACCTGATGCTATTGTTATGCACCCAGGTCCGATTAATCGCGGGGTCGAAATCAGTTCAGCTGTTGCTGATGGACCACAATCAGTCATCCTCGAGCAAGTCACCCATGGTATTGCTATACGCATGGCTGTTATGTCAATGGCGCTAGGCTCACAACCAGAGCAACAAGAGAACACAGCATGAGATTAAAGATAACAAATGGTCGCGTCATTGATCCTGCAACGCATCTTGATGTTCAGCATGATATCTACATTGATGACGGTAAAATTATTGCTATTGCTCCTCAATTTGAAGGATTTACTGCCGATCAAACTATCGATGCTTCAGGCCTGATAGTATGCCCAGGCCTTGTTGATATCGCCGCCAGACTCAGCGGCCCCAGCCATGAACACATGGCAGCGATAGACAGTGAAACACGGGCTGCTGCAAAAGGTGGAATTACCACCCTCTGTATTCCGCCAGATACTACACCCGTTATCGACAATCCAGCCGTGGTAGAACTGATCGAGGATCGCGCCAAAAAAGCAGCTAGAACAAAGATTTATACGCTGGGTGCACTTACCCAGAACTTACAGGGCGAGTATCTTAGCGAAATGCTAGCGTTGAAAAAAGTTGGTTGTCTCGGCGTGAGCAACGGCATGAACCCGGTTACTAATACATTGATTTTACGTCGTGCAATGGAATATGCCGCCACCCTCGATATGACATTATTTATTAATGCCGCCGACACCTATTTATCAGAGCAAGGGTGTATCCATGAAGGAACAGTGAGTACACGTTTAGGCTTAGGTGGTATTCCCGAAGCAGCTGAAACAATTGCCGTATCGCGTGACCTGTTACTGATAGAGCGGTCAGGCGTAAGCGCTCACTTCCACAATATAAGCACAGACAGGGCGGCACTCATGATTAAGGACGCAAAATCAAGAGGACTTAATGTTACTGCTGATGTCAGCACTCATCACTTGCATTTAACAGAACATGATATTGGTAATTATGACAGTATGAGCCATGTTATACCGCCTTTACGTAGCCTTCGTGACCGGGACAAGCTGCAACAGAGTCTACGTGACGGCATCATTTCTGCTATCAGCTCTCACCACTTACCTTTAAGTAATGATGCCAAGCTTGGCCCCTTTGCCGAAACCAAACCAGGCATCTCTGGCTTGGAGACCTTATTAGCGTTAACATTAAAGTTGGTCGATGATGATGAACTGTCTTTATTGCATGCGCTTGCTTGTATCACCAGTCAGCCGGCTGAAATACTGGGAATTGATGCGGGTAGACTGACTGTTGGAGGGCAAGCTGATATCTGTATTTTTAGCCCTAACGAAGAAGTTATGTGCCAACCGGAACAGTTTGCCAGTTTTGGTAAAAACAGTCCTTTCGCTGGCTGGCACTTCAATAATGAAGTGGTTTACACCGTGTATAACGGTAAACTTGTTTATCAACGAGAACACTAACCCTGCTTTCGCTGTCTATAAACATAATAAACGTGTTTGAGGGAGAAAGACTATGATGACAAAGATACTTCGGGTTGCAGGTGCCACTGTTTTATTAGTGCTACTTTCTGGCTGCGCGAGCAACTTACAAGGTGACAGCTATTCAAGATCAGAAGCTCGCCAAATTCAGCAAGTACAATACGGCACTGTAGAGGATATTCGCCTGGTTGTTATTGAAGGCACAAAAACGCCAATAGGCACGGTAACTGGTGCTGCTATTGGTGGTATTGCTGGTAGTGGCGTAGGTCAGGGAAAAGGAGCCGCTATTGCCACCGTCGTTGGTGCTGTTGCTGGTGGTTTGGCCGGTAGCGCAGTTGAAGAAGCCGCTACCAAAAAACAAGGGGTAGAACTCGTCGTTCGACTCGCAAACAGTAATCGCGTTATTGCTGTTGTGCAGGCACACAACCCCGATAGACCAATTTATGTAGGTGATCGTGTTAGAGTGATCACGATTGATGGCCGTACACGTGTTACACAATAATTTGTTCATAAATTATATAAAGGAAAATTGATGCATTTCACTAAAAAACTTGTCCTTGTAGTTTTTGCTGCTTTATCAATGACAATCATAACGGCTTGTGCGCCTGAAGTCGGTAGCTCTGGATGGTGCTCAATGATGAAAGAAAAACCTAAAGGTGAATGGTCAGCCAATGAAGCCGGAGACTTTGCTCAGCACTGTATAATAAATTAGGTCTATGTCACAGACGATTCTTTATGCACTCGACTTCGATGGTGTTCTCTGCGACAGTGCTGTAGAGACCAGCATTACAGGTTGGAAAGTAGCTAAAACATTGTGGTCTGATATGCCGGATACGATCCCGGATGAAATCATGGCCAATTTCAAGCGCGTGCGGCCAGCATTGGAAACCGGCTATGAAGCAATTCTCATCACACGATTGTTATACGAAGGAGTCACTGCTGAGGAGTTACTTAATAATTTTGCCAGCTCAATGGATAGTATTATCCGACGAGATCAGCTTGATCATAGTGAATTAAAGACACTGTTTGCCGCTGTTCGGGACGACTGGATAAGCAATAATCTGGATGAGTGGTTGACGATGAACCCTTTATTCGAAGGGATTAGTCAAAAGTTGCAGAGTATAGATAAACAAAAATGTTTTATTGTCACCACAAAACAGGAACGTTTTGTTGACCGTATTCTGAGCGCAAATAATGTCAGCTTACCCGCCGATCACATTTTCGGCTTAGACAGGAAGCGCAGTAAAGAGGAAATTTTAGCTGACTTGCAGTTACAGCAGCCAGAAATCCTCATTCATTTTGTCGAAGATCGGCTGCTAACACTGGAAAGCGTTAAACAAAATCAACAATTGTCTACTATAAAGTTATTTTTTGCGGACTGGGGCTACAACACCAAACAAGATAAATTAGATGCGCAAGCGCTGGGCATCGACTGCATTAGCTTAAACGACTTTACCGACAGTTGAGCAAAAATAACTGAAAAAAATGGCGGAGCGGACGGGACTCGAACCCGCGACCTCCGGCGTGACAGGCCAGCATTCTAACCAGCTGAACTACCGCTCCACAGCAAAAGAAAATTTGCAAGCTGCAAAGGATACAACAATTTCGTATGAGATGTTAGTAATTTTTTGTTTATCTCATTAGCAACATGCTCAAGCTTGACGTGACGCTATTTTTGCCGTTTGTAGTTTTTCATAGGCCGCCAATAGATTTTGATGTTGATCAAACCCTTCTAAAGCTAAACCAGGGCTCTCAAGTAAACTAAATACATTGTCACCCTCAACCATTGCCAAACATTGTTCAAGCAATTGTTTGCCAAATAAAGCCTGTAAACCATCGACATAATCAGCATATCGACGACGGGTATGCCACTTAATTTCCAACAACGCTGCCAAACAACGGTAAAATTTGAGCCTTTGTCCAGAAACCTCCCCCAGCGATAAACACCAGTCGATCCAGTCAATAGCCTGCTCATCCTGCAGTGCAAGACACAGCAACGCTTTTAATTCCCCTAGCCGAAGTGAAGTCCACACAGTATCTGGCTGAGGTAATATACCGATAAACTGGCTAACTAAAGCCTGATCCGGGTAGGCGCCATCTTCCAGTTGCTGTAACAATTGCTGCCACTGTTCTGCATTACTTTTATCAAGTGTAAGTATTTGCTCCCGGTATAACGCACCTTCGTTATTGTTTTCCCACAACAGCTCATCAACAGGGTAGATATCCGACATGCCAGGGACAATAATACGACAGGCATACACGCCCAGATGAGTGTAATCAGCCATGTAAATATGGAAACCAAGACGGTGAATAAGTGTTGTTAAATAATGAAATTGATCATGGCTAGGACCATCATAATTCCAATCACAAAAATCAAAGTCTGGTTGTGAGCGAAAAAAGTCGTTAGAGATATAGCCAGTCGAATCAATAAAATGCATTTCCAGATTCTGTGATGAAGCGACCTCATCCATATCAAATGTGGGGGGATGAAACTCATTGAGTTGATCTAGGCGCCGCCCCTGTAGGAGCTCGGTCAACGTCCTTTCCAGAGCAACTTCAAAGCAAGGGTGAGCACCAAAAGAAGGCAAGACAGAGCCATCTTCAGGATTTATCAAAGTAACACTAATGACCGGGAACTGACCTTCTAAAGATGCATCCGCTACCTTAAGCCCATAGCCATGTTCACGCAGCTCCGTAATCATTGTCATAATCTTTGGAAAACGACGTAAAACTTCCGTGGGAATGTCCGGCAGACAAAGTCCTTCAGCGATAATCTTATTTTTGACATACCGCTCACAAATTTCAGATAAAGCTTGGACACGCGCTTCTTCAGCCGTGTTTCCTGCTGACATACCATTACTGACATAGATATTGGCTATGATATTAACCGGGATATAGTAGTACTTTTCATCAGATAAACGTTGAAAAGGTAAGGCGCAAACGCCTTTATCTATCCTGCCCGTATTGAGATCAAACAGATTTTCAATCCTTAATTGATCATCGGGATCAAAATAAGCCCAAAGTTCGGGGTTCATCAACGCTTCTGGTCGCTCATCAGGCGTTATAGCAAACCATTTCTCATCAGGATAATGAACAAAGCTACCCTGACAATGATGTTGCCCTAAGTAATAATCAGCAAAAAAATAATTACAACTGAGTCGCTCAAAAAACTCACCCAATGCACTCGCTAAACAGGCTTTTTTACTACTCCCTTTGCCATTGGTGAATAACGCATGGCAATGCTTATCGCGAATATGAACAGAGTAAATGCCTGTCACTGGGTTGAGCCATGACACCTCTTCTATGTCAAAACCTAGCGCAAGCAGCTTCGACCGCATGTCAGTGATACTCGACTCGAGATCACGATCCTTACCTTTGATAAATGTTTTTGTGGTCATATTGAATACTGTTAGTGTGTCGTTATCAAAAACTAAGCCTGCGTTAAAGAGCTATTTTGCAACGTTCAAATCAAAGCTGTCGAGATCATCTGCGAAAATAACAGGGCCTGTATAGGATTGCCTGATATAACGTAATGTCTCATCTTCTTTGCCCAGCGTCCTACGCATACGGTGCGAAACAACCACTTTTTTAGCTGCAGCCTGTTGAGCAATTAGACCTATTTGAGAAGGCGTCATATGTAAGCGAGCGGCTACACCATGAGTCCCTTCAGGTATGGCGTTATGCATCACCAGAATATCTGTGTCTGCAGCTAATTTAGCCAGTGTACGATAGTCATTATTCATATCTCCTGAAAAGGTGATAGCACATCCGGCTAAATTAACCCGCCAAGCTACAGCAGCAACAGGACCATGGTGTACGGCTATAGCTTGTAGCTGTAACGTCTCATTTAGCTGATAGTCTGACACGTTATGATGCTGTATCGGCACATCCTTACTGACAATGTGATAAGCATTTTCCTTGCTAGGAAGGATATAAGACTGTAGATAAGGGTAAACCCCTTGTTGGTTGAACATCGCATTCACAAATTGGCTTGTCGCAGGCATTAAACTATTTTGTTCAGGGCCGATCACGACCAAATCATGATGGCGCTCGCTAAAAAACGATCCTTTAATAAAGCTAGCCAGATCGGCACTATGATCAACGTGTAAATGTGTTAGTGCGATAACATCGATATCTTCAATACTGGCACCAGACTGACCAAAGTTAATGCTTGATCCCGGACCAACATCGACTAAAACACGAGCTTGACCATCTAGCCAGATCAAATAACTACTCGAAGCTCGACCATCATCTATTTCAGGCCCACCTGATCCCAAAACCTGTAGTGTGACCTTTTGCTCACCACATAACTGTGCCGCGTGTATAGGGCATAGAAAACCCAGCATGCTTAGTAACAGCAACCCCATGTTTATAACCCTGGTCATACCTTTCTCCTTTTTTCATTTTAAGGCACCTTAACATAAACCTCTCGATAGGCTTTTGTTACAATGCAATAATGACCAGACAAGCCAGCCCACCGACGCTTAGTTTCTTTTCTACTGCCCTAATATGGGTTGTACTGTTGGCTGGTATGACACTACTGTTTAATAGTATTTTAGACCGCATCAATAACCCTAACCAAACCCTGCAAATTCAAGTCGATTCAGCTGGCAACAAAGAGCTTGTGTTAAAGCAAAATCGCCATGGCCAATATTGGGCTAACGGCCAAATCAATGGCCATGATGTTGTTTTTATTCTGGATACAGGCGCTACCTTTGTGGCTGTGCCTGAACACATCGCTAATCAGATCGGATTAAAAAAAGGTCGGCAACAACAAACAATGACGGCTAATGGTGTCAGCATGTCTTACAAAACAACAATAGCAGACATTCAGCTCGGTGATATCATAATGCACAATGTGCCAGCCAGTATCAGCAAAGGTATGCAGTTTGATGAGATTTTATTGGGTATGTCATTTTTAAAGCACTTGAAATTATCGCAGCAGGGTAAACTTCTCACTATCAGTGTTCCAGACTAAGTTAAACCGCCGTAAACAGATAAGCGTGCAAGAGCAAACAAGGATAAAACATGAGCAAAATAGCAGTAATAACAGGCTATGGCCCCGGCTTAGGGTCGGCGCTAAAAAAGCGTTTTGAACAAGAAGACTATCATGTAGTTCCGGTATCAAGAAGCAGTGCAGTTACAGCCGACCTGACTGATAGCGCCAGTGCACATAACGCCTTTGAACAAATCAATGAGCAATACGGTTGCCCTGATATCGTCATCCATAATGTGGCAGAACTCATCCGCGGTGAGTTTTTATCGCTCAGCGACAGTGACTTTGAACAAGCATGGCGCAGCACCGTATTATCTGCTGTTAATGTCTGTCAGGCTGTACTGCCTGAAATGCTAAACCGGCAGACAGGTACCATTATATTAACAGGCGCAACGGCGAGCACTCGTGGTGGTGCGCGTTTCGCACCGTTCAGTTCAGCCAAGTTTGCCTTACGGGGACTCGCACAATCGCTAGCCAGAGAGTTTCAAAAACAAGGCATCCACATTGTACACCCTGTTCTTGACGGCATTATTTGGTCTGAACTGAGTCAACAACGGTTCCCCGGTTTAAAACAAAAAAGCTGTCTGGAACCTGAAGATATTGCCGATATTTATTATCACTTACATACGCAAAAATCATCTGCCTGGACACATGAGCTCGATATACGCCCACGCAGCGAAAATTTCTAAACATTATGTGAAGACACACCATGCAAACACATGTCGCCATCATCGGTGCTGGCCTAAGTGGTCTGTATAGCGCCTATTTATTACAAAAACTTAACATTAACTATACGATTTTTGAAGCACGTGATCGCATTGGTGGCCGTATTATCTCAATGCCTTTACCTGAGCAAGAAAATACCTCAACAACACATGATCGCTATGATCTTGGCCCCTCTTGGTTTTGGCCAGATATGCATGGTCATATGATGCAATTAGTGGCAAACCTGGGCTTGAAGACTTTCCCTCAATACCAAACAGGGGCTCACTTGTTTGACCGCGGTCACCATCAAAGCCCACAGCGCTATGAACTTGGCTTTGCCAATAGCCCGCAGTCTATGCGTCTTGCCGGTGGTATGTATAGTCTTATCGAAGCACTGGCCAACCACATTGATAATGACAAAATATTATTAAACAATCGTGTTACAGCTATCGAGGAGAGCAATAATGTGAATGTTCACTTTCACCAAGATGAAGGTGAAACAATATCACAGACCTTCAGCCACATCATTACAGCCATCCCGCCTCGTTTACTGATAAAATCCATCAGTTTTAATCCCGCCTTACCCGACGGTTTACATCACAGGTTTTCAGAAACCGTCACTTGGATGGCTGCCCATGCAAAGTTTGTCGCCGTCTACCCAAATGCATTTTGGCGGCAGCAAGGTTTGGCAGGCTCTGCCAGCAGTCAGAGTGGCCCTTTAGTTGAAATTCATGATGCCTCAACCATTGATGGTCATGCTGCTTTATTTGGCTTTATCGGACTTAATGCCGCAGCTCGCAAAACGGCAGGTAGAGAAGCGTTGATTAGCCACTGCATTAATCAGTTAAGCCGTTTATTCGGGCCTGAAGCCACTAAACCAGAGCAGGCTTTTCTTATTGACTGGTCAGAAGAGGATTATACTGCAACTGAGCAGGACCACGCGGGTGCGTCTAGCCACCCCCTATACGGGCTGCCAGAAGAAACGAGGAACCTCTGGCAGGGAAAGTTGCTCTTTGCCGGCTCTGAACTTGCCAACGCTGACGGTGGATACCTGGAGGGTGCACTTAATGCTGCGCATCGTGCCGTGACATTATTAACACGTTAATATCCTATAAGGCCAATAACCCAAGCCTGTTCTTTATCTGTCAGCGACTTCCATACGGTTTCGCCCTTTTTCCTTTGCAGAATACAGTGCTTTATCTGCCCGTTTTAAGATTGAATGCCGGTCATCTTTATCCTGATAATGTGCAACACCAATACTTACCGTGACTTTACCAACCGGCGGAAACGCATATTGTTCAATTTCTGAACGGATTTTGTTTGCCATTTCTTCGGCAACATCAGCATGGGTATCAAACAATAATATAATAAACTCTTCACCACCCCACCGGGCAACCACATCCGTATCACGAATAATCGTTCTTAGTCTTTGAGCAAACAACTGCAATATACGATCACCAATATCATGGCCATGAGTGTCATTGATCATTTTAAAACTGTCGATATCACAAAATAACAAGGTCAAACCTGCTTGTTGCCGACGTTCACTTGTGATTTTATCTTCTAGAATCTCATCGAATTTGCCACGGTTTAATAGTGAAGTTAATTCGTCGTGGGCGATTTTTTTCTTTAACCGTTGTTCAACTTTTCTTCTTTCCTGCATTTCTTTCTCTAGCGCATCTGCAAGTATCTGCAATTTTTTTCTCTGCGCTATTAAATGAGTCCCTGCGATATGTTGCTGGTTAATCAATCTGGCCGCATACAGCGAAATAAAAATAATTAAAGCCGAAGCCACCAAACGCATCCAAAGCTCCATTGGAGCAGGATAAAACAAACTCACTACAAAACTGTCATTTTCTTTAAAAATATAAATATCTAATACTGCATCAACAAGCCAAAATAAAATAACAGTTGATAGGCCAATCAGTGGCACTATCTTGGTTTTATTATTCTTAAATGTCATGCTTATCAGCAGTTTTTATTAGTGTTGGTCGTTATTGATAATAAGAAATAACACGTTCAACTTCATTTTTTGAACCTAAAATAACAGGTACCCGCTGATGAATATCTTCTGGCTGAATGACCATAATCCGTTCACGTCCTGTTGAGCTTACACCGCCAGCTTGCTCAACGATGAAGCTCATAGGATTAGCCTCATACATCAATCTTAACTTACCACTACGTAATTCATGCCTGGCATCCAGAGGGTACATAAAAATACCACCGCGTGTTAGTACACGATATACTTCAGCGACCATCGATGCATTCCAACGCATATTGAAGTTTTTTTCACGCACACCCTCTGTTCCTTGCAGGCATTCGCTAATGTAGCGTTGAATGGCCGGTTCCCAGAAACGCTGGTTAGACATATTTATAGCAAACTCGCTGGTATCTTGTGGAATTTTCATCGCCGGATGGGTAAGGATAAATTCACCGACATCGCGATCAAGGGTGAAGCCATTAACTCCATTACCCGTTGTCATAATCAACATCGTTGTTGGCCCATAAACACAAAAACCAGCACAAACCTGTTCAGTTCCTGGCTGCAGAAAGTCATTGGCTGTGGGTTCATCCACATCGTCAGAGCAACGTAGTATTGAAAAGATGGTACCGACAGAAAGATTGACATCAATATTCGACGAACCATCCAGGGGATCAAACGTAATCAGATATTTCCCTTTAGGAAACCGTTTTGGGATTTGGATAATGTCTTCAATCTCTTCAGAAGCCATTCCGGCAAGGTGGCCGGTCCAAATCAAATGATCAACCATGACATCATTGGTGATGATATCGAGCTTTTTTTGCACCTCACCTTGTACATTTTCAGTGTCAGCCGCCCCACCCAGGCCAGAAATACCACTTCGGTTAACTAAGTGAGATATCTTTTTACAGGCACTGACAATATCCGTCATCAAGCCCGTCAACGAACCTGAGGACTTGGGAAACCGGCGCTGTTCTTCGACTAAATACTGAATAACCGATTTGCCAATATCAGACATGATGCAGACTCCTGATGAGTTAGTAAGTTTTACCGCCATTACTATGTTAGCGGAATAAAGAAGTTTTGATTACAAACTAAATCAGGATAAAATTCAAGCTAAGCTTGCTGAGATAGCACTAAATGAAATCAGATTTTGACTAAAATCTCACCCATACCAATACCCGCTAAATCACCAGCGTAACGCTGTACTCTTGAAAAGGGTGTGACCTCAGCAAACAGACTATCCAGCTTGCTAAATGAAGCGAACAATAATGGTAAAAACGCTAAGGTATGTGAACCACAATCATTAAAGTTGGCTGAAATACCACCCGAAGGCATCTGGGTTAGCAATAAAGTGCCACGTTTCATGCCATAACCTAAGTGAGTACCAACTTCGCCTAATACTGCTATAGTTCCTGATACCATTCTAGAACCGCAGTAATCACCAGCATTACCTTCAATCAGAATCATGCCTCGCCGCATATGGTCGCCAGTGCGATCACCAGCATGTCCCTTAATAATAATAGTGCCGCCCGTCATTCCATTCTTCAGGCCTGGACGAGCGCCGCCGACAAAATTGCCAGTGTTACCATCGACCTTGATTTGGCCACCTGACATCTCACAACCAGTATAAAAAGCAGTATTGCCGCTAACATCAATATGACCACCAGCCATAAATAAACCAAGGTAAGCACCGACGTCACCCTGCACAGAAACGTGTCCTGTTGTCATATTGCGGCCGACAAAATCCAGTTTAGAACAACTGTTAGCAAAGACAATATGGCTGGCATCACTACCTGTTATTGTGAATAACTCTGCTGTCGGTATGCGTTGATTTCCAACCATTAATTCAATTGCTGCAATTTCTTCAGCTGATTTATCGGTTAGCAGATCAGTGGTAAGCAGTGAACAATCGATACGTTGTTTTGGTGACTGTTTGAGCGTAAATGTTAAAGCACTCATGCCATAATCTCCTGAAGATGGAAGTGGTACGGGCCTAATTTACCACCATAATTACCTGCACTAATACGGCAAATGCCGTTGTCAGCACCCAGCTTGCAGACAGCTGCAATGCCGACACGGATAGCTTTATCAATATCTTCTTTTGTCAGGCCATCGATTACAATTTCCATCACTGACTCGACTTCAGGCGATAAATCCGTTTTAGTTTGCCCTTTTAATGTTGGGCAAAAGGCATCATTGGTTGATGCATTAAGTGCTTTATATTTAGAACCTACTTTAGAGCCAGAACGTACAACACCGCCAGGGAAAGGCATAATCACATTTGGTATTTTCTTCATTTCTGTTATTGCCGCTTCACACGCTGCTAATGCTTGAGCCTGTGATCGTGCCAGTACCAGAAAATTACCGCCACCGACAGCTGAGGCAACGCCAGTTTTCTCTTGAGTCAGGAATTCGCCATCCATAACAGGGATACGCCAATAGCGCTTGCCATCGATCATTTTTGATATTTGGAAACCATCACCAAAAAAGCGTAGATTTTGACCAAGCGCCATCTCTTTCTCTTCATCCAACCCTGAAAACAAGGCTGATGTAGGCGAAGTTAGTACACACTGGCCAGATCGTGTTTCGACTTGCTTTGCTAAACCTTTGCCTCCCATGGCAAAGATCAATACAGCAACACCAGGCCGGCCGTCAGGTGTTTCACTTGTATCCAGTTCACGCTCAATACCTGCTTCACAACCACAGGCAATAACTGAAGTGGCAAAGCCTGTAAAGGCTTGTGCAGAAATCATAGCCCATTTGAGATTATGTGCAGTGATGATAATCCGTGTGCCTTTCATCGGAAACGCTTCAGCAAATGTCTCATCAATCGTTACACCATTGATGATCATAGTGCACCTCCCTTATGCAAAGGTTGTACAGTCAAACTGCCTCGGCCATCTTCAAATATTTCATCATCGCTGATCTTAAAATTACCCAGACTCATTGTTTGATAACGATCAAAGTACGATTTAAGTGATTGTTCAACGCTGGCATCATATTCCGGCTTAACAACGTGGGTGGTTCCCCAACTGACATCAATCAACTGGCCATTTTTAACCACCATTTTGCCATCCTTAAATACATAATCCGGTTTGCTAAACATTTTTTCACGATCCGGATTATCGGTATAAACAGTGATATCTGCTGCCGCGCCAGCACCAAGATGACCACGATCGGCAAGCCCAACCAACTTAGACGCACCGGCACGTGTCATGATCGCGATTTCATACAATGAATATTCACGATCCATAGATGCTAAATGGCTGGCTTTTTGCGCCTCGGGATGCAACGTGGAGAGCACATCGTTACGGAATGTTTTATCCATCAACAAACGTATCAAGTGAGGATAACTGGTGAAAGGAGCCCCATTTGGGTGATCAGTCGTTAAGAATATCCGCCATGGATCATCGACCATCAAAAATGTTTCAAGACCGATCATCCACTGTAATGCATTAACAAAACTTTGATCTTTATATTTAAACGGCACCACACCACAGCCAGCATCGCATTCAATATCCATACACACCCATTTATTTGGATGTGCATGGCCATGAGCCGCGTACTGACGCATATTATCGCCTGAGGCTGTTACTGTTTGACCAAACAGAATCTGACCAACATCAACCGTAATATTCTTATGGCGGTTGATTGCTTCAGCAATCGAGGCAGCACCTGATGAAAACTTGTAATCACCTTCAGTACCATAGCTGTGGAATTGGATATGGGTTAAGTGCATAGGCAGCCCCTCAATCCCATTAATCGTATCCAGTGTGGTATTCATATTACCCGGCACACCCAAGTTACAGCCATGGACATGAAGTGGATGAGGTATACCAAGTTCTTTTACAGCTCTCGCCAAACGCAATAAAATTTCCCGTGGGGTAACCCCATAAAAACTGTTTTGTTCATCCAAGTCCAGTTTTCGTTGGTTAAATTTAAAGGCGTTAATACCTCCGGGATTAACCACTTTAACCCCTATAGCCTGACTATGCGTCAGTGTCCAAGCAACATAATTATTTATAGCTTCCTGATCATCATTGGCAGCCATCATTCTTAACAGGTAGTCATCACTACCCAACATGACATAGCCACCCTTATCAATAATTGGTGTGTCATGCATTTCCATGTGTGCCTGACGGGCATTTACCGGTAAAATGGCCGGTTCAAAGCCTGCGGTATACCCCATCTCAGCGTAGCGGTAGCCGGCTGTCAACGTACTCGGTGCGGCATGACCGCAGCCACTTCGCATTAATTCCGTCCTAGCCACCACGTCAGCCGCATGATCTTCAGGCAGCATGGTACGTGCAATATTGACCTTGCCGCCTCCAATATGCGTATGCATATCAATGGCACCAGCCATCACCACTTTGCCTCTGAGATCCACCTCTTGTGTAATCTTGGCATCAGCAGGGGGGGTAATAATACGCCCATCCTGAACAAATATATCGCGCACTTCACCATTAATGCCATGGGCTGGATCGTAAACCTTACCGCCAGTTAATTTCATTAACATTCTTCAGCCCCTTATATTGCTTTTTCTATTGCTGACAACACTTCAAATGTGCTGGGCAAACCGCTGTGACGTAATTTTTTTAGTGGTAATGAGACCACACTATCGGTTCTAAAAATGTGTCCGGCATGATCGATGCCTGGCGTACCGACTGGAATAAAGACATCGGGCTCTTGTTCAAACGTCATACCAGAACGACCCAACACCACTGTTTTAGCATTGCTGCTTGGTGGCGTTTTATCGATAGTAAAACTTGAAACCCAAATCAATACATCAGCTTCATCGTCATCCAACAAACGTTGGCTATCAAACAGATAAGGGTCATAATCTGGATAGCCCCGGTTAAAGCTGGTTCTCATCGGATAACCTGTTTGCCAGGCTGCCACATGATTCACCGTGGTATCACCCTCTTTACCACCTAAAGGCAGCCCACTACAGCGTGTGGCTACATTCAAATCTTTAACCATTTCACAGATCATTTGTACTGTCACTTCAGCATGGGAAAAATCAAGCATGCTTGATGCCCAAGTGACAACAGAATAACGAGCCTGTTTTAATTGTTCCGCTAACTCGGTTAATTCCTTCAGGTCAATGCCTCCGACCTGCTGAGCTTGTATTTGACGCCCATTGACCAATGCTCGCAGTATTGACACAACTTCTGGTAAATCACTGTCATCGCATGGCAATACTTTTGCTTTTTTTCCTTGCGGTGAGGTTGAAGCATCACCTGATGGTGCTTTACCCAGATAAACAACTTGGCGGGATGAAATTTCTTGACCAAACATGCTTTCCGAATTCCAAATCATGCGGTCATAAAAACGAGGAAAGCCAGCCTCAATATCACTGCCTACGACCAACAATAAATCAACACGGTTTTTTACCTCTGACAACGTTGTATTCACCCAACCTGTATCTTGTAATACCAATAGGTTTTTAAAAATAGCATCTGAATTCATATGATCGACAATAGCGCCTGTTTTATCAGCAAGCGCCATAGCAGCACGCCCACCATTGAGATCCGTTGCCATACCAGAAATAACAGTTTGTTTGCTATCGGTTAACAGGCTGGCAATATGATCAACAGCTTGTTGCAAATCAACTTGCTGACCGTTTATACGCGGCGATGTGTCGGTAATAGCTGTTTCAAAACCGGCCTTGGTAATGCTGTCTGCATTATCAACAACCGTGAGTTGACACCCCTCCACTTCAATCGTTAAATCATCAGAAGCAATACCACAAAATGGGCTTACAACTTCTCGCCAAACCCGCTTATCGTTCTTCTCGGTCATCTTTCAGCCCTACTCTAATTTGCTCTAATACCGTTATTTGATTGCGTTATAAAATCATTAATGGCTATTACTTTGTTAGTAAACCTATCAGTAATCATTCCGCCATTTTATTATTCGTTCAACCCCAAACGAGCATACCGCAATCAGAATAAACTAACCATGCTTAGCACGCATCAATAGTGAATCAATACCGTTTTGTTTTAATTGTTGTTGTAGTTTATCAGCTAAGGCTCGTCCGACGATCGGTCCAACCTGAACACGGTGCCAGGTATCAGTATTATCGATAGTTACCGTTTGTACTTTTGACTCTACCCCCAGCAAAGCAAGACGTGCTCTAAAACTATCGGCATCAGCAGCATTTTTAAATGATCCTACCTGGATAAGGTAACTATCACTACCCGTTTGTTTACTTACCGATGATTGTTGTTGAGGGGCTGTGGCAATCTGCTTTTTCTTTGTTTCTTTAGGTGCATTGGCCACAACTTCCATTTCTGGCAATAACGTATAAAAATCGAAAGTAGGTTCAATTGCCGTTGATTTTTTTTCTTCGGTTTTCTTAGTATTTTCCGGCTTATTATCGACTGGCACATTATCTTTGAGATGCAATAAAAACATCACAAAGACACCAACAGCAAAGCTGATAATCATCGCACCCCAAGGAAGATTGTTTTGTTGCTTTTGATTTCTTTTCCTTGTTGCCACTTACATTTCCTCCGGTGCAGTAATACCAATAACTGCCAAGCCATTTGCAAGCACTTGCCTTACTGCGGCGATCAATGTCAATCGAGCCTGACAAAGTTCATTATCGTCAACGATAAATTGGTGTGCATTGTAATAAGTATGGAAATCACGCGCCAAGTCCATTAAGTAATGTGCCAGTAAGTGTGGTGTGTATTGCATGGCAGCAGCTTCAATAACTTCTGGGAAACGTGACAGCATTGTAGTTAACGCCTGCTCATGCTCTTGATTCAGTTTGGCTATCATTCTTTCACCCAGGCTGCGATCCCAGTGCAAACTACGTTCGGCTAATTGTCTAAAAACACTACATACTCGGGCATGCGCATATTGCACATAGTACACGGGGTTATCATTACTTTGCGATTTGGCTAATTCCAAATCAAAATCCATATGCTGATCTGCGCCCCTCATCACATAGAAAAAACGCGCCGCGTCCGCACCCACTTCTTCGCGAAGCTGTCGTAAAGTGACAAACTCACCACTACGTGTCGACATTGCGACTTTTTCAGATCCGCGGAAAAGATTCGCGAACTGGACTAATAAAACATTAAATTTATCAACATCCTGATCCATAGCCATCATGGATGCTTTCACACGAGGGATATATCCATGATGATCTGCTCCCCAAATATCAATGATCTTATCGAAGCCTCGTTCAAATTTATTAATATGATAGGCAATGTCGGATGCAAAATAGGTAGTCTGACCATTGTCTCTCACTACGACCCGATCTTTTTCATCACCGAACGCACTTGATTTAAACCACCATGCGCCACGTTTTTCATACAGCATATCGGTCTGTTTAAGCTGCTCAATAGCTTGTTCTACCAAACCGGATTCCATCAACGATCGTTCGGAAAACCACTCATCATATTCACTGCCAAAATCAACCAGATCAGCACGAATATCACTGAGAATAGCATCTAAACCTTGATCAAAAATCAAACGATAATCCGCTGAACCTAATATCTGTTTTGCTCGATAGATAAGGCCATCAATATGCATTTCTTTATCGCCGCCTTCCGGTTCATCATCAGGAATACCCGCAAAGACCACTGAAGAAGCGTGACGAAACTTTTCGCCATGCTCTATTTTTAAGGTGTCGGCAATCGCCTTAACATAATCTCCCTGGTAACCGTTACTCGGGAAAGTGAAATGCTCACCACAGGCAGCCAAATAGCGTAACCATACACTGGTTGCCAAAATATCCATTTGCCGACCAGCGTCATTGACATAATATTCTCGGTGAACATCAAACCCCGCAGCCTTCAATAAATTACTGACCACGGAACCATAAGCTGCACCACGGCCATGACCAACATGTAACGGTCCGGTTGGGTTAGCCGATACAAATTCAACTTGTACTGATTGTCCCTCGCCTAACTTACTTTTGCCAAATTGATCGCCAGCTGCAAGGACATCTTTAATCACTTGCCGCGCAGAATCAGCTGATAATGTAAAGTTAATAAATCCAGGACCCGCAATATCAACTTTGCTAACAAACCCGACATCGCTAAAACTGTTGACTAATAACGTTGCTATTTGTCTTGGCGCCGTTTTCGCAGGACGCGCCAGCACCATTGCAATATTGCTGGCAAAATCACCATGCGCTTTATCTTTCGTCCGCTCTACCTGAACATCGGGTAAATCCATTTCTGGTAATTGTCCCTGTTCAATGGCACGCCGAAGCGATTGTTCAATGACGAGTTTAAGCTGCTCTTTCAAAATGGTGTTGCCTTATTTGAGTAATAAAACGTGCATTTTAACGTATCCGATAATTGAACACATCATTGATTATTACACCACCCTCTGGTTGCAAGTATGTAATAGCGGTTATGCTATGTTTTAGTACTGAACGGGGAGAACATATATGAGTCAGAGATCAACCTTTGAAGATGCATTAGATAGAATTAATGCCTTGGCTAAACTGGCAGAAACTGATCAAGAGGTTATCGACGCGCTATTGCATCCTAAAGAATTTTTAGCTGTGACTTTATCCATCAGAATGGATGATGGCTCACAACAATATTTTCCTGGCTACCGTTGTCGTTATAACTACATCCTAGGGCCAACAAAGGGCGGTATACGTTTTCACCCTAATGTCACGATTGAT
>QGCW01000015.1_pt1 | contig 50563 bp, 46 predicted proteins | sample 4702261 | NCBI WGS metagenome assembly QGCW01 (sample SAMN08941162, study PRJNA450518) | Sediment metagenome, whole genome shotgun sequencing project. | biome: grassland soil; feature: grassland; material: soil; isolation source: soil 14 days enrichment with methanethiol ...
TTATAAACCAGTTTCTGAGGTCTTAGTATCAATAATCTCGCTGAATGCTGAAATAAGCCATTTATAGCCATGTCGGTGGCATCAAATTATAAAAAATAATTCTACCCCTTGCAGGACACGTTATAATTCGTCCATGGCAAACAAAAAGACAAAAAAAACGAACTCAAGTAACACCATTGCACAAAACAGACGGGCAAGCCACGATTACTTCCTAGAGGATAAATTTGAAGCAGGGCTTGTACTGGAAGGCTGGGAAGTGAAAAGCTTGCGTGAAGGTAGAGCGCAATTGAATGAAAGCTACGTGCAAATGCATCAAGGTGAAGCATGGTTACATGGCTGTCATATTTCCCCCATGTTGTCAGCATCCACCCATGTGCATCCCGATGCTATTCGTCGTCGTAAGCTTTTACTTAACAGGCTGGAACTTAAACGTCTGATTGGCGCTGTTGACCGCAAAGGCTATACCATCGTGCCGGTTTCGCTTTACTGGAAAAAAGGCAACGCCAAACTGCAAATTGCGTTGGCAAAAGGTAAACATCAACACGATAAACGAGCAACAGTGAAAGATCGCGACTGGCAACGCGAAAAAGCCCGTATATTTAAAAATAAATAACGTCAATGCTAGCTACAGAACTATCACTGATTTATACTGTCACTATCGTATAGCTTCAAGGGGGCGATCTGGATTCGACGTGGGTTACAAAACTTGAGGTGCATGCCGAGTATGTTAGTTCTCTCGTAAAAAAGACTGCAAACATATAGTTGCAAACGATAACAACTACGCACTAGCAGCTTAATACCCTGCAAATGCCGTCCGACCAAAGCCGTGCTTATGCGTTTGGTATCGGGCGTCGACTCTCATAAGCAAAGCCTGAGACGCGCTTGGCGTTGATGGACGAAAATTTTATCAAGCTCGCGACTTGTTTTCCCTGTTCATCGGGTAGCTTGTCGTTAAACTAATAGATGAAATAAGCATGTAGAGCCGAGAGCAGAGGATCTGCGGACGCGGGTTCAATTCCCGCCGCCTCCACCAAATATACGTTTCACAACGTATCAGAAAGACCTTAAAGGCCCGTTTTTAAACGGGTTTTTTTGTGTCTATCATTCCATAACGTTCTTTTTCGAGATCTTCGTAGCTGCTATTGCAGTAAGTTGAAGAATCTTAATTAGTTTTGAGTGCGAACTTGCAAGCAAAGCTATTAAGAACCGAACGACTTTAAATAAGCATACAATTCGTCCTTGATTTTCAGTTTCTGTTTTTTCAGCATCTCAATCTCATCATGGCCTACGTGCACAACCTGTGCTTCCATGTTTTTAATTTTCTCATCGAGTTCGTTGTGCTTTTCAAACAACTGCATGAAATGGTGATCCTTGTTCTTAAGTTTGGTGATCAGTTCACGATGTTCGGGAAACATGTTTATCTCCTTTCGAGGTACGATTATTCGTTTTAAGAAATTGCTGATTGGTCAGTGCTCAGAAAGCCCTAAGTGGACATATTAATGCCTTTTCTTTTGCTTATTAACCAAATAACGTTGGCCACACATTCAGTATAGGAGGCTGGCGCGTTATTGTCATTGATGTAAACCAACAAACTACTTGGCATATATAGCTAAGCTGGGTCGTTTAATCAGTTAGTAAGTCGATACGCTGGGAGTCACTTAACCTTGATGAAATTTCTATCTCAAGCTGCCTGACTTGATGATGAGTTCGAAGTGAACATTTTCATAACTTCGAGGAAAAAGTTTTCTCTTCTACAGAGAAAACTCATTTTTATATAAAAAAAGCCCCAACACCGTTAAGTATTAAGGCCTTGGGTACGCGGAAAAAGAACTGTAAGTAGGAATACTGGCTGGCCATAGGGCGATTACTCCGGATGATGATTATTCGCCAACACGATAACATTCCGGACGTATTGGCACCTTATAATCTCTTGGGGTGTATTGATTAAAATTCAACCATAACCATATCGTGAGGGCAACTTAACATCATCACGACAACGATTGTACGTCGTCAAAACCTTTTGGACAGTAGTCCGTCCGGTGTTTGCGCATGGCTAAAGTGTCTGCTGAGATGAGGTAAAATCCAAACGAAGCTAGGCCAGATGTTTTTAACTATATCTAGTTTGAAATACTGTATTATGAGCGGATATTAATTGCTTAGGCTTTACTGAGGCGATATGTACGTTATTTTCTCTGCTATTTATCAAATCACCCAACCCTTCGCTTCGCTCGTACACACGCTTGAAGAAATACCATGGGAAGTTCAAGAATAAAAAATGAACTCAAGCAGGAGAATGCTATGAATAAGGATATTGTCGCAGTTGTCATTGATGATAATGCTTTTCATAGAAAAATTATTTCTCATCAGCTAACGATTGCAGGTATCGATAATATTAGCACTTTCGCCGATGGACTTACGGCTATTGCTGAAATAAAGAATACAAATGTACAACATCACACAGTAATTTTTCTTGATTTAAATATGCCAGCTATGGATGGCGTTGAATTTATAGCCGTACTAGAAGAAATTGATTACAAGGGAGCACTAGTACTTATTAGTGGTGAGGATAAGAGTATCCTTGAATCAACTTATAAGTTAGCCCAAGGTTATAAGCTCCAAGTCTTAGGCTATGTGCAAAAACCCCTCGACCAAAATCACCTAGTCAGCTTATTAAGTGAACATAGTCTGCATCAAAAAAACGATTCATCCAGGGTTGAAACAAATAGAAAATATACTACTGAGAGTCTTAAGCATGCCATTGAGGTACAAGAGCTTTTCAATGTATACCAACCAAAGATCAATCTTAAAACCGGAAAAATGGAAGGGGTTGAGGCCCTGGTGAGATGGGCGCATCCAGATGATGGCACAGTGTACCCGGATCAATTCATTTACCTGGCGGAAGAAACTAACCTGATTAATGATCTTTCCTTATGTGTTTTAGATAAAGCATTGAGCGATTTACGAGAACTGAAGGATGAAGGGTTAGACTTAACTCTTGCTGTCAATGTATCCATGGATGACCTGAAAGATCGCTCATTTGTAAAAGACGTCGCATCAATGTTATTAAAATATGGAATTGAAGCAAGTGAACTGACTTTAGAAGTCACTGAATCAAAACTTATGGACGACCTTAACCTGACATTAAGTATTCTCTCAAGCTTGAGGTTAAAGCATATCAACCTTTCGATTGATGACTTCGGGACCGGATATTCTTCCATGGTACAGCTTCGTGATATGCCATTCACCGAACTGAAACTTGATCAGGATTTTGTTCACGACGCATGGAAGAATAAAAAACTTGATGGTATTTTTAAAGCGAGCATGCAATTGGCAGAAAATCTAAATATGCAGACTGTGGTGGAAGGCATTGAAGATGTTGAAGATTGGAGGTTTGCGCAAAGAGAAGGAGCCAACTATGTGCAAGGTTATTTTATTGCTAAACCTATGATGCCAAATTTACTAAAGGATTGGAATGCAGAATGGAGCAAAAGGTATTTAGAATTACTTAAAAAATAGCTTATTGAACTTTCTCTCGCTTTAGTACCATTCAACCGATGAGATTCCATATAATTGAGGGATTCCTATTTTTAGTCCCTAGAACTACCCTGACACGTACTTAAAACAATTATTCAAGTAGCAAAACCTTTTCAAGCTCCTCCAGGGATTGACTGAAACTAACTAACGTTGATCGAATGGCAGTTTCATCAGACTGGCGGCCAGCAATTTCAAGTGTCGCGCAAATCTCTCCAAGCGCCATTGCACCCACTGACCGGGACGAGGACTTTAGACTATGCGCTATTTCGCCAATCCCGTGCCAATTACAATCCTGAACGGCCTGTTGTATTCCTGTCTTCGCCTGAAGCACTTCCTGACGGTAAGCATCTAAAAACTCTTCCATTAGACCAGGATCATCACTCCCAAGAAGGCTGTCCAGAATTGCAGTGTCCAGAACCGGAAAAGCTGAATTGGCTTGCTCATTTTTGAGACGTTTTCGCGCCACGTCCAGATCGGTAACACTTTTTCTAACCGCCCATGCATTCAGCTTTTCCTCGAGTTTTTCCAGGGGAACAGGCTTGATCAAATAATCATCTATGCCAATCTCAAGACAACGTTGTTTTTCATCCTTGGTGGCGTTGGCAGTAAAAACCACAATCGGGATACGATGATCTTTACTTTCCCGTTTGCGGATCATGCGGGCAAGGTCATAGCCGTCCATAATGGGCATGTGCAAATCGGTTAACAGGATGGAATAAGGTTTTTGTGACCACATCGCCAGCGCCTCTTGCCCATCTCCGGCCACATCGTAGACATAATTCAATAGTTCCAGCTGACTGGTGATTACTTTCTGGTTGATACTATTGTCTTCCGCGACAAGTACCAGCCGTCCTAATTCAGCAGCCTGTTCTTCGTTCAGCTCAGACATGAGACCTGAACTGCCTTCTTCATCATCCACGTCATTATTCATAGTTACCACTTTTAAGTTCAGAATTTTAAAATATGGTGCAAAATAAAAGAATACATCGTTTTAAATATTTCACAACTTGGTCATGAGTTTTCATATTTTTTGGAACAACAGACTGTTTGTGAAGGTTATAGCATTCTTTCAAAATATAGGTTGTTGCTTTATTTTGTGTTAAACAATAAGCAAATGTTTACTTTTTAGCGACTGAGCTTGTTTGTAGTGATTATTGCGTATAAGTTGAAGTGAGTGATGGGCAGGATGAATTGGCGGGTATCACTCCATGTGGGTTTGTATATACTTGCTTTTAGGGCGTTGTCCATAAAGTAAAGACGGCTGAACTTAGAAGTTCGCTCTCTGAAACCAAATTTTAACCGATGGGAATAATGCTCATGACGAGCGACCAGCTGTTGATTGTGATTATATTGCTTGCCACGGTTGGCATGTTTCTTTGGGGCCGTTGGCGCCACGATATGGTAGCCATGGGCGCTTTACTGGTCTGTGTCGTTGCCGGTCTCATTCCTGCTGATGAGGCTTTTTCTGGCTTTGGTCATCCAGCGGTTATTACGGTGGCCTGTGTGTTGGTGCTTAGTCACGGATTGCAAACATCTGGCGCGATCGATGCGCTGACACGCACCATCTTGCCTGCTAAAACCGGGATCACTATCAGCATGGTGTCTCTGATTGGCCTTGGCGCTGTGTTGTCAGGATTTATGAATAATGTTGGTGCCATGGCATTGCTGATGCCAGTGGCCGTTCAATTGGCACGACGCCTGGATCTTGCACCTGGACAAATGCTGATGCCACTAGCTTTCGGCACGATCCTTGGTGGTATGACGACATTGATTGGCACACCTTCTAATCTTATTGTTTCTGGCTTTCGTGCTAAAACTGATGCCGGTAGTTTTGCTATGTTTGATTTTGCCCCTGTTGGTTTGGCCATCGCTGTAGCCGGGATTATTTTTGTTGTCCTGTTAGGCTGGCGCTTGGTGCCAATACGCAAGCAGACGGGTATTGAGGGGTTCGAGGCGGGATCTTATATCACTGAGGTGCGTGTGCCAGAAGATAGTAAGGCGGTTGGAATGAGCCTTAAAGATATTGAGACAGCGCTTGCTGAAGGGGATGTTCAAATTACCGGTATGTTGCATCGCAATGTCCGACTGAATGCGCCTTATTTGTGGCATACAGTAGATGCGGGTGATATTTTGATTATTGAAGCAGAAGCCGAGGCGCTGGCCAGTGTCTTATCTACCCTCGGTTTAGCACTTGAAGGTGCTGAGGAACCGTCGGAAACAGATCAGCTAGATGATACTGTGGAAAGCGAAAGTAAAAGCAGAGTGTCGCAAGATAAAGCAACAGTAGGATTGGAGAGTGCTAAAAAAGGCAAGGATGAGTCTAGTAGTAATGCTTCGAAAGATATTATTTTGATGGAACTTGCCGTATTGCCGACTGCTAGTCTCAGTGGCCGTTCTGCAAGTGACATTCTGCTTCGATCTCGTTATGGGTTGAACCTGCTCGCGATTTCGCGTCAAGGCCAGCGTTCAATGAAACGTCTGCGCTCTATTGCATTTCATTCAGGTGATCTTCTGCTGATGCAGGGGTCAAAAGAAGCGATTTTACAATTTGCTGCAGATAATGGTTGTGTACCACTTGCTGAGCGTGAATTACGTATTCCAGATCGACGCAAGGCTATAGGAGCTGGCATTATCATGGCTCTAGCTGTAGGCGGGGCTGCTTTCGGCCTGTTGCCAGCGGCGATTTCTTTTGCTGGCGGTGTGTTGGCACTACTGGCCTTGAGAATAACGCCTGCACGCGCGGTATACGAAAGCATAGACTGGCCAATTATTGTATTACTGGCTGCTTTGATTCCAGTGGCGGGCGCGATGGAATCGAGTGGTGCTGCTGATTTGATCGCACATATGATGTTAGACAACATTGCACAAGGTCATGCGGTGGTTGGGCTGACATTAATACTTGTCATTACTATGTTTCTTTCAGATCTGATGAATAACGCGGCAACTGCTGCCGTGATGTGCCCCATTGCTATTGGTACCGCTGAGGCGCTGGCTGTTAGCGCCGATTCTTTTCTGATGGCGGTGGCAATTGGTGCTTCTTGTGCATTCTTGACACCCATCGGTCACCAGAACAATACCTTAATTTTGGGGCCGGGTGGCTTTCGTTTCGGCGATTACTGGAGATTGGGCGTGCCACTGGAAATTTTAGTGGTGGCGATCAGTATTCCACTACTGCTAGTTGTGTGGCCGCTGTGATCGGCTTGAGTTAGATTCCCGCTGCCTCTAAAAAGCACCTTCGGGTGGTTTTTTATTCATCAATATTGCAGCAAACTAAGTTGGAATGTAATCAATTATTCTGACACTATTACTTTACTACTTATAAACTGTTGGCCCCTATGATAGAAGTTGCCCTTTTCCCTATACCTAAGTCAGTTAACTTTCCCGGTGTGCCTACACCGTTTCATGTGTTTGAGCCTCGTTATCGAGAAATGGTGAGACATTGCATCGATAATGATGTGATGATGGGCGTTTGTCATACCCAAGGGGTTGTTCGTGAGATAACTCGCATGCAGCGACGTGAAGAAGCGCTTAATAGTAATCAATCTACCTATAAGCCCTGTGATGTTTTTTCTGCGGGTAAAGTAGAGCTGCTTGAGGAACTGGATGATGGCCGGATGGGCATCATAGTTCATTTTGAAACACGACTAGAGCTAAAACAAGTGCGACAGCTATTACCTTTTAATATATGGGCTTGTGAGGTGTATGAAGATGAACCTATTGAAGATGACGACTTAATCAATTTAAGGCAAACCCATGAAAAGGTGATGAAGCGTTTATTGGTTCTTGGTCATGGCAATGACGAATTTCAAAAAATGCTGGCCAGTGAACAATGGCAAAACTTATCAGCTGTTGAATTTAGTTTTATGGTAAATGGCTTATTCGGTATGCCAGCAGAAATAAAACAAAAAATACTTGAAATGAGACATCCACAACAGCGTCTAGATGCCTTATTAAAATTGTTAAATTCTATCCAGCAGACTTTTAAGGCTTAATATTAATAGAACCCGACCTCATTTATCCCTGATATGCCCTTTGTGTTGCACGAAAACCTTACCAAGATCGCGACTTGTTTTCCTACTCATTGGGTAGCTTGTCGTTAAAATAATAGATGAACTAAGCATGTAGAGCTGATAGAGGAGAGGCTGTGCGGACGCGGGTTCGATTTTTTAAAGAGAGCCATGGATAGCTATCTTCATTACTCAGTCAGCGTTTTTGCTAAAGCGAGTCGCTCAGGAATAGTTGTCGGCAGGTGTTGGATCGCTTCAATACGCTTTAGCCGGGTTAATAAGCCACATTGATTTGCTATCTGAATACTGAGGCCCGGTCGTGCATTCATTTCTAACATTAAAGGCCCAAATCTTCGATCTAACACGATATCAACACCGATATAGCCCAAGCCAACCAAGTCGTAACACTGTGCCGTTAATTGTAAAATGAGTTCCCAGTCAGGAATGGTTAAGTCAGATATTACATGCCCTGTATCAGGATGATGGGTCACTGTGTGTTCATGCATCACGCCAGTGAGGGTTTTGCCTGTTTTTAAATCAATGCCAACGCCGATGGCCCCTTGATGTAGGTTTGCCTTACCATCGGACTGGTGTGTCGGCAGACGCAGCATCGCCATCACTGGCACACCTTTGAGGACGATAGTCCTGATATCGGGTACACCTTGGTAACTAATATCAGCAAAAACAGGATCAAACACGACGCGTTGTTCGATAAGCGCGCTATCTGGCAAGCCGCCGAGACTATACATGCCACTTAAGATATTGGAGATGTGGTGAACCAATCCTTGCTCACCCATAATTTGTCCACTACCTTTACGAAAACCGTGGCTAGTTTTGCCAATGACGACCAAAATCCCTTCACCACCACTACCATGAGCAGGTTTAATGACAAAGTCACCAATAAGCTCAAGCTTTTTGACCATATCTGGTATTTCGTGTTCTATTTGGACGGTTCCGTATAGTTTCGGTACGGCTAAACCGGCATTTTCAGCTAACTTTTTAGTTTGTAGTTTGTCATCTACCAATGGGTAATAACGGCGTGAATTATATTTTGCAATATAATCACCATTACGTTTATTCATCCCCAAAATACCCAGCTTATCCAGACGGCGCCAAGGTGTTTTTTCATAATGATCAGTTAACACATCCAAATACTTCGCTTTCTGATTGAGGATGAATTCTTTACAAGTTGCTACTGTCATGGTCATCGTCGGAGGCTACTTTTTCAATGCTTCTCTAAAACGCCACAGTTCGCTCAGGCGATAGCCGGTATAACGACCCAATATTAATGTCATGGCTAAGATGATCAATAAAAATTCAGGAAACACAAAAATCATATGATTTAACACATCATTACTCATCACTAAAAAGCCGAAAGAGGCGACAACCAAACTACCCAGACCCTGTTGAAGTGCTTCGGAGGGGCCTTTTTCTTCCCATATGAGTGACATTCTTTCTATTGTCATGGCGAGTATGACCATTGGAAATAAAGCAATTGAGAGTCCGTGAGTGAAGCCCAGTTTATGGCTGAAAATAGTAATCACCGTCATCAAAATAATCACAATAATTAATACCGAAGCTAATCGTGGCACTAGCAGTAACTGCAAATATTCAAGGTAAAACCGTATTGCCAGACCTAAGGCAACCACCAAACTAAATAATACAATTCCCCAAATTAATTCTGTTTCACGAAATGCCAATGCAATTAAGATAGGCATGAAAGTACCAAACGTTTTTATACCAATGACATTTCGCAATAAAACAATTAAAAATGCACCCAGCGGCACCATCAGTAAAACCCGATACGTATTCTGCGTTTGTATTGGCAGACTGTATAGTGAAAACTCCATGGCATGAGAATCCAGCTTACGCGCACGTTGTTCAGCTAAAAAAATAGGTTCCTGCGTATGACGTGTTATCGAAAAATCGACGTCGGCACGCTTGCCACCTTTAACCTCTAATAACGGTAACTCGCCAACTTGCCAGATAACGGCATTTTCTGGCAGATCAGCCACAGAATTATGTGGGTTGAATGATAACCAATGTTTGCCATCATGGACTTGTAGCCAAGGTTCTAACTTGCCATGTTTTATACCGTCATGAAGCGAGAGAACAGACACCAATCGTGATGGGATTCTGGCACCTGCCAGCACGACGCGTAATAATTCAACTCTTTCTTTTTCTGTCTTAACATTGCTTAATAAAACCTGAACATTTTCATCAGGTTCCTCAGCATTAAAACGCAGTAATAATTCTCTGGTAAAGGTTTTGATATCTGCTGATTTCTGCCGCACTTCATCCAGTAAAGCATTAACAATGGTTGCTGTGGCTTCAGAATAACCGGGCACCGAAGGAAAATAGACGCGTTGTGCATCCTTACTGGCGATATCAAGATTTGGCGTTGCTAACTTCGCATCATCTCTTGCCAATTGTAACTGATAATAAAGTACCTGCTCTCCCTTTGCGCGTCGAACAGCCCACTCAGCAACACGGTTTTCTGTTAACGTTTCAACTGCTAAGCCATATTTTCCTGACACATAATTTTCATCAACTATAAAGAAACCTTCTGGTGATTTTGGTAACGCAAATCGGACTTTGACAGGACCATCTTCAGGTTGAAGTGCAACACGCGCTTCGACGCTCCACACCTCGATTTCCTCACTGGGAAATAGCGGTAGATCAAGCATCGTTGCTTTATAGAAAATTAGACTCGTTGCAAATAACAACAAGCCCAGTGCTAACAACTTGACGTGTAAATTTCTCAAGTTATTGACACCTGTTTATTCATCAACAGTCTTAACAATTTGCTTACACCTTTTGTTAGTCGTAGATAATAGAAAAGTAGATGAAGCATCAACAAGAATACCTTGCTTCAATACTCGTCTACCAAGCAAAACCGAATAATTAAAGTTACTGCGATCGACCAGGCTGAATTCACTTTTGTAATGTTGGCCATTTAAGCAAAATTCTAATTCAACAACAGGCCTTATAGAAAAACCATTGTGATGTGATTTTATTTTAACTTCACGTTTAACCGGTAACTCAATATTTTCTATTCTGTCATTATCTTTTTTTGCCTCTGTGTGGAAACGCACCCAAGGCACACCGTCTTGCTTAAAGTGGTGGATGTCGAGAGCGTGCAAAGATGAGGTTTTTGCCCCTGTATCCAACTTGGCCCTTAGTTTTATTTTCCATGGTTCAATAATAACGTTTTCCAACCACCCGGCAGTAATGGCTGAGTGCTCATTTTGCTCATCAGCTGTTTCTGCTGCCATTGCAGAGAGCGAACACAGTGTTAACAAAGTTAAAAACACACTTTTCATAATCTTATTGTGCACTTTACACCATGCTTTTAGTTTATCGAATACCGTTAAATGAACGGACCTGGTTTTGGAATATGACTTATAAGCTTCAGGATGTTCTCTAACAGAACTACTGGAAAGAGCGGTATGCGATTCATCAACACTACTATGTAATGAATGAGACTTATTATTTATTTGTTTCTTTTGATCGTATGATTCTTCTACTAATAACATGGACAACATCTTACGTTCTACAAAGTTTTATTATAGTGTTATTTTTCAATAAAAAACTTTACTTAATCGTTATTTATTGCTTTTCTACTAGCTAACTTAAATACTTTCATTAGAAATAATAAGCATTGTATTTCTGGCACCAACGCATACAGGGACAGTATTGGATTGGCGCGGCCCAACCAAACATGCGTTTCTTAATGTGTCAGAAAGAGCTTAAAGCCATGTTTTAAACGGATTTTTGCGTGTCTGTTTCTGCGTAAGTTGTCTTGCTCCCAGACGAAGATAGGGCATCAACTATCTGTTAATGACAACACTCATAGAAACAGACATAATGATGAACACGAGTGGAATTGCAAAAAGCTATTTAAAATGTAAAAAAAGCGAGCTCAAGAGTGGTTGTTTCTCGGGGCTTACATAAAGACATCTCCATTAAGGTCACCACAAGATAGTTAATGAACATTGCTCAGAGGAACCGGCCATGAATAAATTCCTAAACACCCTAATAGTGAGTCTGTTGTTTATCTCAACGGCTGTATTTGCCAAAGCGCCATTTATGCCGGGTCAAATCGTTGTGAAGTTTGATGCCGATAACATTGAAGGTTACGAGGTCATTAAAAGGTTGCCAAAATCTGGCTTGACCGTGCTTCAGGTTGAGAAGGGGCGAGAATTTGGGCAGGCGATGAAGTTACGCCAACAAGGTTATGCCGCTCATCTTAACTACATTGCCCATGCCAGCCTGACACCAACAGACGATTTTTACCAATACCAGTGGCATTTACCTGCTATTCAGTTAGAGCAAGCATGGGATGTGACAAAAGGGGCGAAATTTGGCACAACAGCAGTGAGAGTTGCAGTATTGGATACCGGTTTGGCTTATGGTGGCGCGGATGGTGTCAATTTATGTGCTAGCGGTCATTATGATGTGGTTAATATGGACAATGACCCGACAGATCGTAGCAGGCTCAGTCATGGTACGCATGTGGCTGGCACCATTTCTCAATTAACAAGTTTTAATGCTGCTGAGCCCGGAAACGGGACCGCTGGTGTGGCACCTGAAGCCTGTGTGATGCCTGTGAAAGTGTTGAATGATCAGGGGAGTGGTACTTTTGCTGATATTGCAGAAGGTATCTGGCATGCCGTCGATGCTGGAGCACAAGTCATTAATATGAGTTTGGCCGTCAATGCTGAAGCTAAAATATTCTCTGATAGCCTGATTGATCCTGCTTTGCTTAATGCTGAAGAAAAAGGTGTTCTAGTTGTAGCGGCTGCCGGTAATGATGGCTTTGCGGAGAATGTGAGTTATCCAGCCATATATTCAACTGTTGTTGCGGTGGGTGCTACCGATGTCAATAACAATATTGTCAGCTACTCTAATCGCGGAGACGGTCTAGATATTGTTGCGCCGGGTGGCGATACATCTGTTGATAGTGATGGTGATGGCTATATAGATGGGGTATTGCAAGAAACTAAATATCGCAATAAATTTGGTCATTATTTCCTTCAAGGGACCTCAATGGCCAGCCCCCATGTTGCAGGTGTGGCGGCATTGATGTTTGCCCACAATTTCACCACAGCACAAGAGGTGAGAGGGGCACTGTATAATTCTGCTCTAAATCTTGGCAATGCAGCTGATTACGGTTCTGGTCTGGTTCAGGCATATGACGCGTTGTTATCAGGTGGTGAGTCACCTTTTCTTGCTGCGCCCACTAATTTAGAACCCGCTGACGGCGCGGATAATGTGCCTGTCGACCAAGCGTTTAGTTGGAGCTCAGTAGCAGATGCCGAGGGTTACAGAGTGGAACTTATTGGTTCAAACCTTCAAAATCCCGTTTTTTCAGTTGAGACCCAAGCGACCAGTTATGCACCTGCCGATGGTACGTTGATTTTTGGTGACAGTTATACGTGGACAGTGCAAGCTTTTAAAGGTGAACAAACAAGTAGTGCAAGTGCCGACTTTACTGTTGAGGCAGATCCTGATGGCACAGGTGGAACACTCACTGATAACGATGGTGATGGTTATTATAAAGAAGTGGACGATTGTGATGATGAAAATGCACATGTTTATCCCGGTCATAACGACACCAGAGGACGTTGGGGCCGAGATGGCGTTGATAATGACTGTAACCTAATCAAGGATGGTTAGCGTCACATTAGGTCTTTTTGTCTGCCTGACTTGCGCCTTATTATTGTTTAAACAACTGTTGCCTACTGATCTAATTGTTCATCAAGTAGTGCGGTGAATTTTTCTTCAGAATACAGGCCCAATGACTCGGCTGCTTGCGCTAAAGACATGTCTTGTGTCATTGCTTCGTTAACGATGCGAGCTGCTACGTCATAACCCAGCTTATCGGTTAGCAGAGTGATCGCCGACAAGTTGTTTTGCATATTGTTTTTGAGTTGTTTTTTATTGAGCTCAAGGCCACTGACACAATAGGTTGCGAACGATATCATTGCATCACTGAGCAATTCGATACTTTCTATCACATTATGAATGATGACAGGTCGGTAGGTATTCAATTGAAGCTGACCATGGGATGCAGCCAACGATACGGTCAGATCATTACCAAAGACTTGTAAACAAACCATGCTTAATGCTTCGCATTGGGTGGGGTTGACTTTGCCCGGCATGATCGAACTGCCAGGCTCATTAGCCGGCAATAACCATTCGTTAAAACCACAGTGCGGTCCACTACCCAATAAACGAAAGTCATTTGCTATTTTAAATAGTACGCTTGCTAATTGTTTGAGTGTGCTGCTATAGCGTATTAATGCATCTTCGCCAGACACAGCGGCAAATAGATTGTGATGTGTTTTAAAAGGTAACTGGTAGTGAGTGGCTAAACACGTTGACACTTTTGGACCAAAGTTGGCTGGTGCATTGGCGCCTGTGCCGACTGCCGTGCCGCCAATTGCCAGGTGATATATACCGTCCAGGCTGTCTAAAATAGCTGATTTTGCCTGTGTTAATTGCTCGCTGTAGCCTGATAAAACGGCACCACTGGGAAGTGGTAACGCGTCCATCAAGTGGGTACGACCAACAGAGGCTTCGCCCTTAAATTCTAGTTGTTTGTCGTGCAAGGTTTTGAGTAATTGTTCTAGCGCTTGCAGTAATTTGCCATGGGTTAATTGGGCAACAACGATATGCATGGCACTTGGGATAACATCATTTGATGACTGTGACATATTGACATGATCGTTGGGATGGATCGTTTCTGTTTTGTTTTCATCGTGATGATGATTGGCAAGTGTACAGATGACTTCATTGACGTTCATATTAGTTTGCGTGCCTGAGCCCGTCTGCCAGATACGGAGTGGGAATTGGTCGCGGTACTGTCCTGCTAACAATTCATCACAGGCCGATGAAATCGCGGTATAGATTTCGTTACTTAACTGCTTTTCAGCAAAATTTATGTGTGCACAGCATTTTTTAACCGTTACCAAGGCATCGATAAAATCCTGGGGGAAACAGTGCTGGCCGATGTTGAAATGATGTAGGGAAAGTTGTGTTTGCGCACCCCACAATGTATCTTCAGGTCCTGTTTTATTAGTAATCGTATCGGTTTTTTTGTTTTTCATAATAATTGACTCGTGACATAAGATAAGACGCCAATCGGTTGAAAATGAATCCACTCAAACGTGTTTTCGTTCATTCAGTTATAGCTCGCTTTATTTCTTCCCAGAATATTGCAACGTTGCTATAAGCATTTTTTTTATTCTGAGTCAGGCGTCTTAGGTGCACTAGTTATACTGATTTATGTTATTGGCTTGTATTAATCCTTTTGTTTAAACGACTCATTTTGCTGGCTGCTACCCATGCCGTTAAGAAACTTTAATAACGCGCTGTCAGTAGATAGAACCAGTGTTGTACGGTCTGAAATAATTTTTGGGTACGCTTGCATAGTCCGCGTAAACTCATACAAGTCAACAGCTTGTGGGCTTTGATTGTATGCCCGTGCATAAATTTCAGTTGCTTTGGCGTCGGCTTTGCCGCGAATTTCTTCAACCTGCCGATATGCTTCTGACTGAATTTTATTGAGCTCCCTGACACGATCACCGCGTATTCTCGCTGCTTCACCATTACCTTCTGATAAAAACCGTTCAGCAATTTGCCGGCGTTCACTGATCATTCTGTCATAGATTTTTGGCCGCACACTTTCATTGTAATTAATGCGTTTGAAACGAATGTCGAGCAGTTCGATGCCAAACACATGCACTTTTTCAGCCGCTGCGGCAAAAATTTCTGCTTCTACTAACTCTCGACCCCTATGTATGGGGACTAAGTTACCCATATCCAATTTCCGCTCAGCCTCAGTGAGGAGGGTGTCACGCAATGGTTTTCGGTCTTTAGTTGTTCTAATAATTTCAATCAACTCATGTTTGGCAACGGCATTACGTGTTTCACTACCTAAAATATCATCGAGTCTTGATTGTGCACTGCGTTCATCGCGTAATCTTAGAAAATATTGTAAAGGGTCCGTGATGCGCCAGCGGGCAAATATATCAACAGAAATATATAACTTATCCTTCGTGGGCATATCAGAGGGTGCGCCATCCCATTCCAGAATACGTTTATCAATTCTGTTTACATTTTGTATTAATGGCACTTTAGCTTGCAGGCCAGCTTCCGTTACCGGCTCGCCAACGGGTTTGCCAAATTGAGTGATCACCACTTGCTCAACTTCATCAACGGTATAAAGTGAGTCGAAAATGAGATATAAAATGGTAGCCAACAAGATGAGAGGCAGCATTGTTCGCGTGGGTCTCATTATTAACCCCCTTTTTCCAGTTTCAATCTTAGATTCGATGAATCAAGGTTGAGTAAAGGTAAAAGATTATTGCTGTGTTTATCGATGATGATGGTGGAACGCACTGTGGGTATCACTTGCTGCATAGTTTCTATATATATGCGACGTCGTGTGACTTCCGGCGCTTTAATGTATTCGGTTAATAATGCGTTGAATCTGGCGACATCGCCTTCGGCTTCATTAATCCGTTTTAAACGGTAGCCATCTGCTTCACGAATACGCTGGTCTTTTTCACCTAAAGCCAATGGAATGACTTTGTTATAGTCACGGCGTGCTTCATTAATCAATCTTTCTTTTTCTTGCTGTGCCTGGTTGACCTCATTAAATGATTCTTGCACAGGTTTTGGCGGATTGATGTTTTTTAACTGTACCTGATCAATACTGATACCCATTGTGTATTTTCTTGCCAGTGATTGCATTTTTATCAGTGCTTGTGACTCGATTTCTTGCCGACCAATGGTAATGACTTCATCGACAGTACGATCACCAACAACCTCACGCATGACCGACTCAGAAACATAACGTAATGTTTCACTAGGTTCACGCACTTTGAATAAGAATTTCACTGGCTCAGAAATACGATATTGCACCACCCACTCAACAAGGGCGGCATTTAAATCGCCAGTGACCATTTGTGTCTCCCGCTCTTCTTCATGTTTGCGAGGACTTTGATAGGGATCATGGGCGCCGGGTGTGGCAAAACCGAATTCTTGTTTTAGTTGCCGTTTTGTAGGGACAATGGTTGCTGTATCGATGCCTAAGGGGAATTTTAAATGCAGACCTGGAGGTACTTCTTTTATATATTGGCCAAAGCGTTGTACCACAGCCACAGAGTCACTTGGGACCGTGTAGAACGATGTCCAAATGATCAGTACGAGGGTTATGGCTATAAGGACATTAGCGAAACCGAATCGATGTTTGCCTGGTAAAAATTGCCCGGCGCGTGAGAGTCCTCGAGAAAAAACGCGATCTTGTTTTGCAGTGGTATTACTTTGAGGTTCCCAAGGATCGGCTGAAGCGTCGTTATCATTTTGTTGCGACACAATAGAGACCTCCAATTTGTTTGCAGAAAAAATTCTGCTACAACATTAAATCAAGGCCAGAATCAGAAAAGTTAAAACACAATAGTGATGTTTTTTATCTCTGACTAGCTATTCAATAATGGCATACTGACAGCTGCTTGACCACCAGTGGTACTTATTTATGCTGTTTATGATCTAGTTAATAAATAACTGCATTTTAATGTGTTCAATACCGGCTTCTAAAAACGTATCGTCATCGGCGACAAAGCCACGTTTGGCGTAAAAACGTTGTGCGTGCGTTTGTGCATGTAACGCTATTGTTGTTAGGCCTTGTAGTTTTGCTACGTTGATCAGTTTACTGAGCATGAGCGACGCAATGCCTTGATTACGATATGCTTTTAATACGGCCATTCGACCTATTTTTCCTGCCTTGGTGAGTCGTGCAGTGCCAACAGGCTTGCCTTTTAGGAAAGCTAAAACATGCAGCGCTGTATTATCTTCGTTGTCCCATTCTTCTGACTCTGGCACCTGCTGTTCGACGATAAATACAGTTCTGCGAATCATTTTTGCGACTGACTTCGCTTGTTGCCAATCCAGCAGTTGCAATTTTATATTATCAGCAGAGGGTTGTTTTAGCTTTTGAGTCATGGTGGCAATAGGATAATTAGCAATCGTTACATTTCATCACAGATGCTTAAAAACAGCTCATTATTCCTTATTTGGCGGTCCAGTTAAGGACGTCCACTTGTCATTTTCTTAATGGTACGATCTTGTTTGATTATGTGGTGATAAAGCGCTGCCAGTGTATGACCCAGGATTAAAAGCCATACTAAATACTCACCAAGAATTTCTTTGTGAATTTTGTCGATGGGTGCTTCGAATTCTTTGAATGTCATGCCGAGTCCATTGTGTATAACAGCATTGAAAAGTTGCGTATCTTCAAATTTGGCAATATCAAATAGAAAGAAATATTCAGTCTCGACGCCGGTGCCAATATAACCGGTAACGGGTGAAATAATCATGATGGCATAGAGTGCATAATGGCCCAGTTTGGCAGTTTTGTGAGCGAGCGGGCTCCCAGGTTCAGGGGAGGGGGACGTGTTTGATATGCGCCATATTATTCGTAGTAACACCAACGCTAAAATAGAAATGCCAATAGAGAGGTGTAATTGCAAGCTTATCCAGTTTTCAGGTGTGTCTTTATCAGTAAACCAGTGACGGTAGTAAACAGTGACATAAGAAGCTAGAAATAATAAGGCGATTATCCAGTGCATCCATTTGGCAACAGATCCATAATTCTCAGTCGTATTTGTTATTGCCATTTTTACCCCTCTTATTATCGTGATTGTCACGCAGCTAGCGGTATTTTTTTATTAAGTCTAGCAAGCTTTTATTTTTATGCTACTGAATACCTATCAGGATGACGGTTATTCACTCTATTTTATTAACAGAAGCCTAAGACTTAGTTATTAAATTTATTGCGATCATGATCTTGCTCAAAATCCAGGATAGGGCCAATAGGGACGATGCCCGTTGGGTTAATTGTGGGATGCGAAGTGTAGTAATGGTTCTTAATATGCGACATATTGACCGTTTCAGCAATACCTGGAAATTGATAAAGATCACGCAGGTAATTACGCAACGCAGGGTAATCGATAATGCGTTTTTTATTACATTTAAAATGACCAAAATAAACAGCATCAAAGCGAATTAAGGTGGTGAATAGCCGCCAATCTGCTTCGGTGGTGGTGTTGCCTACCAGGTAACGCTGCTGACTGAGGCGGTGCTCAATTTTTTCCAATGCGTCGAAAATATCACAAACGGCTTCTTCATAAGCATCTTGATGTGTCGCAAACCCGGCACGATACACGCCATTGTTAATTGCGTTATAAACAAGATGATTGATGCTATCGATTTGTTGTCGTTTGTTTTCGGGGTAATAGTCGCCTGCTTTAGCACCAATGTCATCGAAAGCAGTGTTAAGAATACGGATAATTTCACTGGATTCGTTATTAACAATAGTGTGGTTCTTTTTATCCCACAAAACTGGCACTGTGACACGACCACTGTAGTTTGGAACAGCTAAAGTATAAATTTCATGCATATGGGTTTTATGATTGATAGTATCAGCGCTAACATCATTACCTGATTTAAACGTCCAGCCTTCATCACCCATATAGGGATCGACGACTGAAATTGAAATCATGTCTTCCAACCCTTTTAGTTTTCGAAAAATTAAAGTTCTGTGAGCCCAGGGGCAGGCGAGGGAAACATAAAGGTGATAGCGACCCGCTTCCGCGTTAAAGCTACTTTGACCAGTTGGACCTTGTTGGCCATCTTTTGTTATCCAGTGATGAAACTGGGCGTCTTCTCGAATAAAACGGCCATCGTTGGACTCGGTATCATACCAATCAGTGTGCCATTGACCATTTACTAATAACCCCATAATTTTCTCCTGAGTGGCAGTACTTTGATGCTATTTGTTACAAAAAAAGCTGATGAAATGCTCACCCTAAGCGGTTTGTTCCTACTTTTTCTCAACTAAAACAAGAAAAAGTGTGTTTGCCCTTACTTAGGGTGATTTTATTGTTTTATACTGACTTTGTATTATTTCTTAGCATTATCGATTGAATAGGGGCCTGCACCTTGGGCTACAATCATCAAAAAGGCACCTGTAATGGCAATATTTTTCATAAACATGATCATTTGCATTTGATCACTAAAATTAGTGTGAAAAAGCAAAGCAGCTACGAAAGTAAAGCCGGCTAAAATGAATGCATTAAAGCGTGCTTGCCAGCCCAAAACAATAGCAAAGCCACCCACGATTTCTATAAAAATAACAAGCGGTAGCAGTGAGCCTGTCACTCCCATCGCTTCCATATAGGCCTGTGTCCCACTGTAGCCATTTATTTTATTTACGCCGGAAACAATAAAAATCAAGGCTAATAAGCTACGGCCAACGGGTGCACTCAGTTCTGTTAATTTCATTATGTCGTTCTCCTTATTGATAGATATTACATATAATACCTGTTGATAATTAATGAATAAATGTACAAAATAACAAAATATAATTCTTATAAGGAGAACAATACAATGGGGCAACTTGAAGACATGGCGTTATTTGTTCGAATTATCGAGGCTGGCGGTATCGGCAAGGCTTCAGAACAGTTAGGCCTTGCCAAATCTGCTGTCAGGAGACGTTTAGCAGATCTAGAGTATCGTTTGGATACGCAGTTATTAATGCGAACAACAAGAAGGTCAAGTTTGACTGACGCGGGTAGAAATTATTATCAACGGTCACGGGATATTTTGGATGATGTCGCCACTATAAATGCTGAAACACGTCAAGATAATAAGAGCTTGCAAGGAACACTGAAGGTTACTGCACCGTTATCTTTTGGCTTGCTACATATGACACCCGTGATTGATAAATTTGCTAAACAGCATCCAGACTTGTCTATTGAACTGGATTTTTCAGACAGACAGGTCGATTTAGTCGAAGAAGGCTATGAATTAGCGATTCGTATTGCCAATTTGAAAGATTCAAGCCTGCATGCAAGACGCATAACAACAATTCAGCACCAGTTGGTCGCAAGTCCAGATTATCTGAATAAATATGGTGGGGTCAGAAAGGTCACTGATTTAAAACGACATTATTTTTTACATTATGGGCTAACCGGTCAGGGAACAGTAAAAATTACAGCGCCCGATGCGAAAGAACATTTGCTTTATCTCAACACAAAAATAAAAGCTAATAATGGTGATTTTCTGCGAGACATGGCAATTCAAGGTCATGGTATGACTATTTTGCCAACATTTATTGTTTATCAAGCCATACTTGATGGTGATCTTGTACCTGTGTTAAGGGACCATACATTCCCAATACTGCATGCCTATGCAGTTTATTCGCATACACGTTACTTACCACAACGTGCTCGACTGTTGATGGATTTTATTGCTCAGTCCTTTGGCGATTCACCCTATTGGGATCAACAATTAAACATGATGTCATAACGCGTTTTATATCCAGAAAAGCCAGTCAAAAACCAATAAAAAAATAATTAACAAACTATTGAAACTTACAAGCTTCGACCCAATTCTAAGTTAATAGAGAGGTTGCCTAGATATACATAACAGGAGCCTGTCTTAATTAGTTGTTTTATTTTATGTTGCTTCTTATGGAGGATATATTATGAATTCAGTTGATTTAACCCCATTCTATCGAAATAGTATTGGTTTTGATCGCCTAGCAGCGCTCATTAATAATGCGATGGCAGAAGATAAGAATACCAATGGTTACCCACCTTACAATATTGAGATCTTAGATGATAACCATTATGCCATTACCTTGGCGGTCGCAGGTTTTGACGAGTCAGAACTTGATATTCAGGTTGAAAAAGGTGTGCTTACTGTAACTGGTAATAAAGCGGTAAAAGAAGAACGCCATTATCTTTATCATGGTATCGCTAACCGGACGTTTGAACGTAAATTCAATCTGGCTGATTATGTTGAAGTTATTGGCGCTGATTTAACCAATGGTTTACTAACCATTGAACTAAACAGAGAGATCCCTGAGCATATGAGGCCCAGAACAATAGCCATTAAAAACAACAATAACATCCTAGAAGAACACGCTGGGGAACAACAAGCTGAGACGCATTAAAGTGTCGATTTAATGAGTAGAGTGAGCCATACATTGGGTCACTCTGCTCGAATTAAAATCTATTTTTTATCTACGTTTTCAGGAGGTGAAAAGTAATGGATATTGAAAGCTTAAAACCCTGGAATTGGTTTAAACATGAAGATGATTCGGGTGCTCGTATCCCGGTTGCGAGACGTGAAGCGGGTAATGGCAATAATGAACTGACGCCGCTTGATACTGACCGCAGTTTTTCTTCTTTGATGCGGCTACATGAAGATATGCAGCGATTGTTTGATGATGTCTGGCACACATATGGTTTGTTGCCATCTCGCGGAACTGTGTCAGACAAGTCAATGTTCAAGCAGGAAGGGATGTTAGGAGATTTCCGAGCAAACCTTGATGTTTCTGGTGATAAGAAAGCGTATCAAGTTGCAGTGGATGTGCCTGGTTTATCTGAAGAGGATATTGAAATAGAAGTGTCTGGCGATGTGCTTACGGTGCATGGTGATAAAGAGGACGTGAAAGAAGATAAAGACAAACATTATTATCGCATTGAACGGAGCGCTGGCTCATTTCATCGTACCTTATCATTACCTGATGATGCGGATAGTTCTGCTATCGAAGCTAAAATGACCAAGGGTGTATTGGAAATACATATTCCACGTAAACCGGGTAAAGACAAAGAAGAGAGCGATATTAAACGGATCTCTATTTCATCCTAGTTTCTTTATTTAGAGGCAGCATTTGCTGCCTCTGCTTTTACGCTAGTGGTCTGATGAGTAAATGTTTGGAAAAGCAATAAAACTAGCAGTCCAGCCATGATACCGGGTAAACCTTCATAGGCCATCTGGTGCATATCCATCGCACGCCACATTAAGGCTACTGAAAAACCAATAAGCATGGCTGATATGCTAGCGATTTCAGACGGCCGACGGCCTATACATAAAAATAATAATAAAGGTGCGAAAGCGCTCGCCAACCCTGACCATGCCATGATAACGATATTGAATACACTTTCTGTATTGTATAACGCAAGTACTAAGGCAACACCGGTTATTAAGATTGTGGTAATTTTCAGTAATATGGTCTTCTCTATACGATGAGGCAGAATATCGTGGGTAATAGCTGCTGAACAGCTTAAAACCAATGAATCAGCAGTAGACATGGTGGCAGCAAATATCCCGGCTAATACTAAACCGACTAACGCTGGGTGTAATAACTGCTGTGCCATGGTGGGAAGTGCCAGCTCAGCGTCAAACGCATTGACGTCTGACAAATAAATCCGAGACAACATACCGATTGCGGTGGCCATGAAATAAAATAGACTAAACCACAGGTAATACCATAGCTTGGCACGCCGCATATTATTTGTGTCATTAAGCGTCATAAAACGCACCATGACATGCGGTTGACCAATAACTGATAGACCAGCAAATAGCCAACTCACAATAAATAGCCCACCGCCTAATAAACCTGGAAAGACGAGATCGGCGGGCACCCAATTCATAAAGCCTTCTACTTGCTGCATTTGTGTGATAGCCGGTGAAATGCCACCAATATTTTGTAATGCTACGACGAGCAGAACAGCCATAGCCAGAATCATGACAATCGATTGAGCAGCATCTGTCCAGATTGATGCGCGTATGCCACCGGCAAAACAGTAGAGGCTAACTAAGATCGCACCGGCTACGGCACCGGACCAAAGTGGCCAATCAAGTAATACGTGTAGTGCTTTGCTTCCTGCAAGCAATTGAGCGGAGGCATAAGTCAATAAAAATATTAATGTAATCAGCCCTATCAAACGTTGTAGGTTCACGTGCTTTTCGCCAAACCAACTGCTTAATACACCCGCATAGCTCACTTCATCAGTGTGTACGGTTGCTTTTCTTAAGCGTGCGTGAACATAGAGTGATGCTAGGAAATCACCAGTTATCCAACCAATCATTAGCCAGATAGAGGCTAGTCCCGTGGTATAGGTATAGCCAATGACGCCAATGAACATATAACCACTATTATTGGTGGCAACAGCTGATAAACCGACGAGTAATGGACTGACATTACCACTGGCAAGGTAATAATCTTCTTTAGTGCCACGGCTTGACCAGACGGAAGAAAGCCCTATTGCAGCAAACATCAGCAAAAAAATAACAAAGGAGGTTGCCATCATAGTCTGTCAGTTACCTAGTTGGAAAGTTGGTCAAACGCATTAAAAACAGCAGGACTATGAAGGCAAGTTAAGCTGGACGAGCTGTCAGGCTCATCACGGCTAAGTGACCCACAACGATTAGTTGTCCTAAGATGCTAAACATATTGCTCGGCCATGTTCATAGGCTTCAACAAATACACTATGCAGGCTTTTAACAGTATCGTCGTAGTCAGATTCATTGACGATAAACTGCATATCAACCTGTCGCATTGATTGGTGCACAGCAAGTACGCTGATATTTTTATCGGCAACTGCTTTAACCGTTTTAGCTAAGATACCTGGGACCTGCATGTCGCTGCCAATGGCCGATACAATGGATACTTTTTGCTGATTAATTTCGGCATCCGGATAACGTTCTTCTAAGGCGTTGATAATACGTTTCACTGTTTTCAAGTTGGTCGACAAAAAGTGCGTAATTGTATTAGCGTTGACGTCTTTTGACACAATGTGTCCTCTGAAACGCTTAATAATAGCCAAAAATTCACGATCATAGTCATGAAGATTACCAGCCATGTCCTGATCAAACAGTTCTACGGCATATATCCCTTTGCAACCTGCAATGATTTCTACACAGGGCGAGTCACTGACATAGTCACAGGTAATTAACGTACCATTATGTTCTGGTTCAAACGTGTTTTTCACTCTGAGCGGGATATTATTGCGGCGCAATCCTTTAGCTGCTTTAGGATGAATGGCTTCCATACCTAAATTTGCCAACTGATCTGCGACGTCATAATTAGTGCGGCCAATTGGCACAGCATTCTCTTCACCAACTAATTTTGGATCGGCGCTGCTCAAATGGAACTCTTTATGAATAACAGCTTCACTGGCTTCTGTTAAAACAGCAAGACGACTAAAGGTCATTTCACTATAACCGCGGTCAAATGATGACATCAGACCAGCATCACTATGGGCGTAGCCTGTAACAATTGGTAATTGTTTTGCCAGATCGATATGTTCAAACGCTTGTTTGATGCGTTCATCTAATGAAATATGCTGATCCGAACGCCAACCTGTTAAGTCTATAAAGCAGGCATTGACACCATCACGCTGCAGCAATTGTGCTGTATTCCAGGCACTATGAGCTTCTCCCAAACTTGCTAACATTTCCCTGACAGTTTCTAAATGAGCATCCAAAGAGAAGTGACCATGCTGACAGAGGCTTTGCAGGTCTGTTAAACATTGCTTTGCATCTTCCAGGCGTTCCGAGAGAAAAATATTAGCTTTATCTAGTAAGTCGCCAGGACCAAAGAGTTCTTCATTGATCGTTTGTAATTCTTGTAGTAAGTCTTCGAGTTTTGTCAGCCAGCCATTGTCGCTGGTGCTGTTAGCAAATAACTCATAAATACCAGCTTCACCTGTTTTCTTATGTTCCAGTAATTTATCGGTAATACCACCATAGGCAGAGACGACAAAAATCCGATGATAGATGTCTTCTCTATTTGGATTGAGAATAATGTTGTCACGAACTGACACATATTCTTTCATCGATGTGCCGCCGATTTTTTCAACCGTATGCATGTTTTCCTCTATTTTTAACTCGTTTTTTTATGTTCTGTTTAAGACAAGACATAAACGTGAAGCTGGTTGTCTATTTAACATGAAGCATTAACAATCGCTGACACGTAAAACAGCACGTTTAGTAGTGGCTAAGAAGTGCTGCCCTTTTCGGGCAGCACTGACAAAGTAGATATGACTATAGTTATAGTCATGCCTAAACGTTTAAACAGTGTCGAAATAGGTGTCTTCTTCTGGAACATCCTCTTTAGCACACACTTCCTTGACAGCTTCTTCAAGAATATCCAGCCCTTTTTTCAGACTTTCATCACTGATTACTAAAGGACAGAATATCTTCACAACTTGATCTTCAGCACCACTGGTTTCGATAATCAGTGAGCGTTTAAATGCTGCAGTGGTAATTTTTGAAGCAATGTCACCATTAACACAGTTAATGCCCTGAAACATGCCTCGACCTCGGGTTGAAAGGTTACCTTCACCGTATTTGTCGACAATATCATTTAGCCGCTGAGCTACATATTTCCCTTTGCTTTTAACCTGCTTAGAGAATGTATCATCCGACCAATAATGATTAATAGCATCTGTCGCTGTTACAAAGGCCAAGTTGTTACCACGGAAGGTACCGTTGTGTTCGCCTGGTTTCCATTGATCAAGCTCTGGTCTCATTAAGACAACAGCAAAAGGTAAACCATAACCACTCAATGATTTAGATAAGGTAATGATGTCAGGTTCAATACCAGCTTCTTCAAAGCTGAAGTAATCACCAGTACGGCCACAACCTGCTTGAATGTCATCGACAATAAGCAAAATATTATGCTTTCTACATACTTTTTGCAGATTTTGTAACCATTCAACACTGGCAACATTAATACCGCCTTCACCTTGCACGGTTTCAAGAATAACCGCAGCTGGGGAATTGATACCGCTACTAGAGTCTGATAACACTTTATCCAGATATTCAGTTGTATCAATACTGTCGCCTAAATAACCATCATAAGGCATTCTGTGTGTACCATTTAAAGATACACCGGCTGCATCACGGTGATGAGAGTTACCTGTCGCAGCTAAGGAGCCTAAGCTAACCCCGTGGAAGCCGTTGGTGAAGGTAACAATATTTTGTTGCCCAGAGATATTACGAGCTAACTTCATTGCTGCTTCAACGGCGTTACTACCTGTTGGCCCGGTAAATTGAACCATGTACTCCATATTACGTGGTTTAAGGATTTTATCGTTAAAGGTCTGTAAAAACTCAGCTTTTGCTGTGGTGTGTAAATCCAAACCATGCGTGATGCCATCGCTTTCAATGTAGGCCATCAATGTTTCTTTAAAGATAGCATTGTTATGCCCATAGTTAAGCGTACCCGCACCAGCTAAAAAGTCGAGATATTGATTGCCATCTTCATCCCACATGTATTCATCTTTAGCACGGTTAAAGACTTTAGGGAAAGAACGTGCGTAACTTTGAACTTCAGATTCAATTTCTTTAAAAATTTCCATGGTATTTCTCTTCTTGATTAACATTAAATGGACCAATACAGACCAATGATTCTGAGTCATGTTGATCATCAAAATGTATGGTTTTGTCTAACCAATGCGACGATTTGAGCTGGGCCGATAATTTATTGGCTAGACGCTTAAATAGTGCCCATGATGCTGTATTATCATCAGTGATTGTGGTTTCGATATAACAAATATCAGCACATTCGGGGCGATGCAGTATGTGCATTAACATCCTTGAAGCAAGTCCTTGTCCGCGTGCTCGTTCGTCGACGGCAACTTGCCAAACAAAGAGGGTGCCCGGTCGTTCGGGAACCTGATAACCAGATATAAATCCGACTAATTCCCCCTCCATTTCTGCGGCGACAGATGTCTGTGCAAAGTGTCCGCATTGTAGAATATTGCAATAGCTGGAATTTTGATCCAGTGGTGGGCACCGTTCTATTAAGCGGAAAACAGACATGCCATCTTCGAGAACCGGCACTCTTAATTCAATAGTTTTAGTGTCAGGCAAAACATCTCCATAATTATGTTATAAACATAGATCTCTAATCATAATTCATTTTCAATACTTACTGTAGTTAGAAAGCTACAATTTTAATAAAAAAACTGGTTTCATTGGTACGTCAGTTAAGCTTGATTAATGTTTAGATCTCTAAATACTATAACACTAAATGCATTATTATTTCCAGTCGGACTGTGATTTTGCACCATATTGATACATGTTTTTAACGTGTCGCTATCTCATGCCACTTATATAAAATAAATTAGATATAAATGCATAAAAATCATATTAAACAGACATTTATGTGTTTTCATGTTGGTTAAATCAAGCTCGTTATTCCCGTTTCATTATAGTCTAGAGTGCTTATATAACTGTTGGTGAGCTGCTCACTGTAATATGTTTTATCAAGCCGATAATAAAAAATGTTTAGGGCTCTAAGAAACTTGCGATATAATAAAGAACTACACTGAACAGTGAAGAGAGTGGATTTTGAATAGTATTGAAGAAGTATTAGTGGCATTGCGTCGCGTTATCCGGGCAACAGATTTATATTCAAAACGTCTGGCTAAGACGACGGGCCTGACAGCGCCACAAATGTTATTGCTTAGAACCATTAGAGACAATGGCGAAGTAATAATAGGCGAATTAGCACAAGAAATGAGCTTGAGCCAAGCGACGGTGACCACGATTTTAGATCGACTTGAAAAGCGTGACTTAGTTTATCGTTTGCGATCAAAACAAGATAAACGGAAGGTGCATGCTTATTTGACTGATCAGGCGCTTGCCGTTTTGAAGAAAGAGCCAATTCCTTTACAGGAACAATTTGATCAGCAGTTTAATGATTTACACGATTGGGAAAAGACTATGATCATTTCGTCTTTGCAACGGGTTGCAAAAATGCTGGATGCACAAGATATTGATGCATCACCAGTACTTGATCTTGGTAATTTAGACAGACAAAGCACGAATTTTGATGAAAACGATCATTATCATTACAAACCATCAAAGTGATCGCTATTTAGTGTGCTAGTTTTGTGCATACCTTTCTTCATTAGGGTGCAGTTTTAGCAATAATTTTTCACATTTCCCTGTTAGCCATTATCCAAAGCCCACGTTTAAAACTAACTGCGATAAGGCTTTGCGACTATTAGACCTTTTTTAAGTAGATGTTGGCACTTTATTTGCGATGTTGGTGTATCAACAACAAAAATAGGAGTGTGTTATGAAAAAATTCGAAGTCGTAGAAGCAGTGGTACTAGCCAAGCAGGAAAAAGGTTTAAGCTGGGAAGCTATCGCTGAACAATTAGGTTTTGGCACAGTGTGGGTGACGTCTGCTTGCCTAGGAATGAATAGCATGCCAGAGCCGGCAGCGAATAAGCTATGTGCATTACTTGCGTTACCGGACGGCGCAAAAGAAGCTTTGATGGCTTACCCAATGAAAGAGTGGGATAAGACGACGCCACAGGATCCTTTAGTTTATCGGCTGTATGAAATAGTTGGTGTGTATGGTGAGACACTGAAAGAAGTCATTCAAGAAAAGTTTGGCGATGGCATTATGAGCGCAATTGATTTTTCCATGGATGTTGATAAGCAGGAAGACCCTAAAGGCGATCGTGTTGTCGTCACAATGAATGGTAAATTCTTACCATATAAAACTTGGTAATCTAAGCTGAAAACTTGCTCATTGGTGATAAGGCCAGTGAGTAGCTTGTCGCTGATTAGGGCTAGTCGCTGATAGCTTGGGCAATGACGATAACTAATAAGACCAACGAAATTGTTTGCCAAAAAGCGATTGGATTTCTATCAATGATTGGTGGGCGTGGCCGTGCGACAAATTCTCTATTTGGCTGCCTCAAATCGTAACTGAATTCGGAGATTTCTTGATATCGCTTATAGGGGTTTGGATGCACAGCTTTTTTAATTGCATAATCCACCCAGATAGGAATGCTGTTGTCTTTTGCCGTTATCAGTTGATAATGTAATTTTCGCTGTGATACTTTTGTTGTCGCTTTTGATACCGCAGTACCGTAGGGAAGATGGCCCGTTAACATTTGATAGCTCAGTACGCCGAGAGAGAAAATGTCAGACTGTGTGAGTCCTGCGGCCCCTACAAAGTATTCAGGGGCAGTATATTGCATAGTACCTTGAATAGTATTGTCTTCAGGGAGTATTTCAGCCAAGCCTGCGACTTTAGTGGCTCCAAAGTCAATAATTTTTACTGTGCCATGCTGATCAATCATGATGTTGTTAGGGCGAATATCTTGATGAATCATCTCTTGGCGATGAAAAGCTTGTAGCCCTTTGGCTGCTTGCTCCACAATATTACGTACCTTTTCTAAGCTAGGTTTGGGGTTATCAACCATCCATTGCTTGAGATCCTGGCCTTCTATGTATTCCATACACATATAGAGGTAGTTTCGCTTTCTATTGGGGGTATATGCTTTAGCTATATGTGGGTTATTTAAACGCTTTGCTATCCACTCTTCAATCAAAAAACGTTCTATATAATCTTTATTATGTTTCATTTCTTCAGAAGGCGTTTTAAGCACAACGTGTTGGTCTGACTCGGTATCTGTAGCCAAGTAAACATGACTGCGGCTACTGATATAAAGCTCCCTAATGATATGGAAACCATCAAAAAACATTCGTGGTTTTAACACCGGTGGTAAGGGCAGAGAAGAACTGTGGTGCTGAAGTTCACTCATGTTCTTCTCGGGCAGTTTCTTAATGCTAACGAGCTGTATGCTCAGGTTGTCAGGACTTCCATTTTTTAAGGCTAAAGTAAGAAGGTGCTCAGCTGCTTTATTAAGATCTGTTGGCTGACTTTCTATCGCTTTAATGATGTCGGCACCATTCAGGTATTCATAGACACCATCAGTCGACAGTATAAAAGTATCGCCAACGTCAGTAACAACACTGTGATAATCGATATCAAGCTTTTGTGCTATGCCTAAAGCTCGTGTTATATAGCTGTCATTTTCTGATACAAAATGGCAGTGGTCGACTGTTAGCTGCTCAAGATTATTGTTCGCAAGACGGTAAATACGTGTATCGCCAACATGAAGGATATGTGCTGTCGTTGATTTTAGAACTAGGGCACTAAATGTAGTGATATAGCCTTTTTCTTTATTAAAACGGTTTGGACTTTGTTGTGTCTTGGCATAAAGCCAAGAGTTAACAGCTTGTAATACTTGCTGAGCTGCATTTTTAACTGACCAGGTTTCCGACGTTGAATAGTAATCAGCAAGAAAGCTATTAATGGCTGTTTGGCTTGCAATCTGGCTAACATTACTGGTGCTGATGCCATCGGCAATGGCCAGTGCAATGCCTTTAGAGTTCAGTTGATGATCTTGCGGAATAAATAGGCCAAGATAATCTTGATTTACCTTTTTTTTACCGGCAGATGAACACTGTCCATGGGTTACGGTGAGCTTTGCAGGTGTCATAAAAAAAAGCCCCACTCCGAAGAGTGGGGAAAGTGGAGACGACAGATGAAAATTAATAAAGGGTTTAGCATTATGCTAATTTACGTTCAGGGCTTGTTTTAACGTGAGTTAAGTAAAGTGGAAGTCCTACTAGTAAGAAACCACCTACCAAGTTACCAAGAACAGTTGGTAGTTCATTCCATAATAGGTAGTCCATCACTGTGAAGTCACCACCCATAATCATGGAAAATGGGAAAAGAAACATGTTAACAATTGAATGCTCAAATCCCATGAAGAAGAAGAGCATTACAGGCATCCACATTGCCATCATTTTGCTACCTGCTGATGTGGATATCATGGCTCCCACAACGCCCATAGACACCATCCAGTTGCATAACATGCCTCGGATAAAGATAGTAAACCAGCCTGCTATACCATGAGATTGATATCCTAATGTTCTTGATTCCCCAATAGAACTGACTTTTTCTGCGATCGCACCGCCATCAATTGAGTAGCCATAAGTTAAAATGAACGACATAAAAAAAGCAGTGGTCAGAGCACCAGCCAGGTTACCAAGAAAGACCCAACCCCAGTTTCTAAGTACCTGTTGTACAGTGACCCCGGGTCGTTTATCGAGTAAGGCAAGAGGTACTAGCGTAAAAACCCCAGTTAAGAGATCAAACTTCATCAGATACAGCATAATGAAGCCAACTGGGAATAGTACCGCCCCTAAAAGGGGGGAACCTGTTTTAATTGCAACGGTAATAGCAAAGATAGCAGCCAAACCTAAAATTGCACCGGCCATGAAAGCCCGAATAAAGGTGTCCTTGGTTGACATATAAACTTTAGATTCGCCTGAATCGACCATTTTGGTCACAAACTCGCTTGGTTCAATATAAGCCATACTTTTCTCCAATAAATTAATAAAGATAGTCAGTTAGAGCAAATAGAATGCCAATTGATTAAAACACTGCTAAGCCTATGATATATATCAATAAACAGTTTCTTTTCTTCTTGTTTTTTTGTTGGCTGTGTTTGAGTTATGCACTGTTATCTCACTATTTCTCATAACATTGCACCAAAACGATCGTGGATATTATGTAAGATAAAACCGGACCTGATGAAAAGCTTTGTTAGAATGATGGTGTGAAAAAATTACGTAAACGTTTGCTCAAATACTTTGTGCGATTTGTGCAGTTCTTTGTACTGTTCAGCATTGTTATTGTGTTGCCATTACGTTGGCTAAACCCACCCATTACAATGGTCATGGGAGATCGTTGGCTAAGTAGCGTGAATGAGTCGTTTACCTTACGTCAAGAATGGCTCGACTGGCCGGCTATTCCTAAGCAGGCGGCTTTAGCCGTAGTTACTTCCGAGGATCAGCGTTTCCCAACACACATTGGTTTTGACTTTAACGCGATTTATAATGTCATTAAGTCGATGGGACGCGGTACGCAGTTGCGTGGTGCCAGTACGATTAGTCAGCAAGTGGCTAGAAATGTCTATTTATGGACTGGTCGCAGTTGGCTTCGTAAAGGATTAGAAGTTTGGTTTACGATGCTTATTGAGCTCTTTTGGGGTAAACAACGGATATTAGAAGTTTATCTTAATGTTGCTGAATGGGGCGATGGGGTTTTTGGTCTGGAAGCGGCAAGTTATTATTACTTTAATAAGCCTGCTCGTCAGTTATCACCAATGCAAATGGCCTTACTGGCATCTACTCTGCCAAGCCCTATTAAATATGATCCGGCTCATCCAGCACAACATTTGGTTGAACGGGCGCAGTGGAATCTGGAGCAACAAAAAAAACTGGGTAGCGTCCGATGGCTTAATCAAATTGATTAACGTCGGTTTTTTTCGGGCAAGAAACTACTATATGGTTATTGACGTGCGCTAACTAGTTTTTGAAGAATTAAATTAGCTGCTAAAACAATAGCAATGAGCGAAAGTAATGATGAATTTGTCCTTAGTTTTACGCCTTAAAGGGGATACAATATTCTTTTAGTTCAACCATTTGTGATAGGTGGTTGAGTCTTTTGTTCGATTTTCTTGTCATAGAGTCAATAGATGAATTCGCAGTCGTGTATATCAAGGCTTTATAATACAGACTTGATGGATCGACTATCTCTGAATGAACAATAGGTAACCTGATGAATAAGCAGCAAACAACATTTATTACACCGGCAAAACAACGTGGCTCCGCTATTATCTTTGTGGTGCTGGCTATTATCCTTGCGTCGGTACTTTCAGCCGTGTTTTTTATTGAAAAAAAACAGCCACCTGAAGTGAAACCAACGCCAATGCAATTTTCTCAGAACGAGACTCAACAAACAGAAAACATGGCGTTGCCAGAAGTGACTGTCTATAAGTCGGAAACCTGTGGTTGCTGTAACAAATGGATTACGCATCTAGAGAATGAAGGTTTCAAGGTGGTCGCTCACAATACCAATGATATAAATACTATCAAGCAGGAAGCAGGACTGACACCTGGTTTGGCCTCTTGCCATACTGCATTGGTGGGTGACTATGTCATTGAAGGTCATGTTCCGGCTTCAGATATTAAACGCTTACTTAACCAGCAGATGGATATTGTGGGGTTAGCTGCTCCTGGTATGCCTCAAGAATCACCTGGCATGCAGCCAGAAGGCATGCCACCACGCGGCTATGATGTTATTGCGTTTGATAAAGAAGGCAATACCATGGTATTTAATCGTTATTAGAACTGAGAATCATTAATAGACAGTAGGGATACCTTGACGAATAAAGTCTTTATAGCGACGAGTCTCGATGGCTATATCGCTAGCAGAACAGGCAGTGTTGCATGGTTAGACGACTTCCCAAATCCAAGTAATACGGATTATGGTTACCATGAGTTTATAAGAGGTATAGATGCCATTGTTATGGGGCGTCATACTTTTGAAAAGCTGTGTTGCTTAACTGAGTGGCCGTATAGCAAAAAAGTATTTGTTTTGAGTAATGAATTGACCGAAATTGATCCGGTATTGGTCGACAGAGCTGAGCTTGTTAACGGTGATTTAAAAAACTTGATTAATAAGCTTCATCAGAGGGGCTACCATCACTTGTATGTGGATGGCGGTCAAACGATACAGCGTTTTTTGAAACGTGATTTAATTGATGAGCTTATTATCTCAACCTTACCCATTTTACTAGGGGAAGGTATACCCTTGTTTAAACCACAGTTAAAACGTATTGATTTTCAACATAGTTCAACGGAAGTTTTCGAAGGTGGTGTAGTAAAAAGTCACTATATACGTCGTCAATAAAACATGCCCAACAGTCAGTATTAACAGCCATAACAAGGAGGCGACATGAAATACGATTACGATTTATTTGTTATCGGCGCCGGTTCTGGTGGTGTTAGGGCTAGTCGAATCGCTGCATCTCATGGCGCTAGGGTAGCTGTGTGTGAAGATCTGTATATGGGAGGCACTTGCGTTAATGTGGGCTGCGTTCCTAAAAAGCTTTATGTTTATGCCTCGGAATATGCTAATCATTTTCAAGATGCGACTGGCTTTGGGTGGCAGTGTGATCACATTCAGTTTGACTGGCCTCAATTGATAGAAAATAAACAGGCTGAGATAAGTCGCTTAAATGGGATTTATGCACGATTACTAGCCGATTCTGCTGTCACAACAATAGAAGGACGAGGACGGTTGCTTGGACCTCACTCAGTAGAGGTAAATGGCGAAACGATAACAGCAAAAAATATCTTGCTCGCAGTCGGTGGCTGGCCATTTGTACCAGACTTTCCTGGCAGAGAATACGTCGTTAGCTCTAATGAAATATTTGATTTAAAGGCTTTTCCCCAGCGTCTATTAGTTGTGGGCGGTGGCTATATTGCAGTTGAATTTGCTGGGATTTTCAATGGCATGGGCGCGCAGGTGACACAAGCTTATCGCGGGCCGTTATTTTTACGTGGTTTTGATGATGAAATACGCCAATTTGCTGCTGATGAAATAGTGAAACAGGGCGTTGATTTACGTTTTAATTGTAATGTTGATCAAATTATTAAACAGCCTGATGAATCATTATTAGTGTATTTCGATGATGGACAACAATTGGAAGTGGATGCTGCGCTCTATGCAACTGGACGCAAGCCTAAACTGGATGATTTGGGGTTGGAAAATGTTGACGTTGCGTTGATGGACAACGGTAGGATTAAGGTGAATGAATGTTTTCAAACATCTGAACCAAGCATTTATGCTATCGGTGATGCAATCAACAGCTTAGCTTTAACGCCGGTTGCTCTGGAAGAGGGCATGGCGCTATCGCACCATTTATTTAACGATCAGCCATGTACGCTAGATTATAGTAATATAGCGACCACCGTGTTTTCACAGCCTAATATTGGCAGTATCGGTATGACGGAAAAACAGGCTAGAGATAAGTATCATAATGTAGTGAAGTATCGAAGTGAGTTTCGACCACTGCGACATAGCTTAACTGGGCGTGATGAGCGGTCATTAATGAAACTACTGGTCGATGGAGATAGCGATAAAGTAATTGGTATGCATATGGTAGGTGATGACGCCGGTGAAATTATGCAAGGATTTGCTGTGGCGATGAAAGCAGGGGCAACAAAAGCCGATTTTGATGCCACTGTGGGGATTCACCCCACAGCAGCCGAAGAGTTTGTCACCCTCCGTGAACCAGTTAAAGATTAAAATACCCTTAGCTGTGTTTTTCTTTGTGTTTTGCTTTTTTTAATTCTTCAAGTTTAGCGCGCTGTTCTGGTGTGAGTTGTTGCAAAATCTGGTGCATACTTTTAGCCATATTCATGGTCATTTCTTCAACCATGCTTGCTTTTTTCTTGGCTAATGCCCGCACACTGTTTTCATCAAACTCTTCTGCACTAACAAGTTGATGCATTTCATGTTTTATGCTTTTCATTGCTTTCTTTTGTTCATGCTTTTTTTGTTTTAATTCGCTTTTGATGCTATGAATGGCTTCATGTTGTTCCTCAGTCAAATCTAGTTGTTGCATCATCTGTGTCATGTGTTCTTTATGCTTGCATCCACCCTTATGTTCTTGGGCCTGGGCTGGTATCGCGATAGATCCTAGTGCGAGCAAACCGAGGGTCATGATGAGAGTGAAAAAGCTTGTTTGTTGTTTCATGGTGTTTTCCTTATGTTGTTAAGTAAAATTGAAGGAGTATGGCATTTCATTCTAAATAACCGCCTACTGCCTGCACCGGACTCGGATCGTTATAACGGCTGATCCAAGCCACGAGCGCCATACGAGAACTGTTAACTATAGTGGTGGGGAAAGCGATGTTTTTTGCTGAAAACCCTGTTCGTCCTGGCTGCATGGCCACTGTGCGATAACCAACAGCTACAAAGTTGTGTGTTAGGGTTTTACCTTTATTTTCACCGGCTTGAATTTGTGACTTTAAATCAAAGGCTAATAGGGCAATATTTAACACGAGTGTTTGATGTTTACTCATCGGTGTATCAAATTGTGCATTCAAGGTGTCAGACGCTAACGTTAAGGATAGATTACCTGCAACAGTGACGGGTAGCTCTGGGAAGTTACGCCAAGGGCGTCTTCGCCACTCCTGACCAGCGACTATAATAGCTGGGGTGTAAATGGCATGAAGGTTCTCATTACGAGCGTAGCCATATTGCCGATGATTAAAACGGTCGTCAGCAAAGCGATCAGACCAGGCTAAAGAATCCCAATAACCAACATGAAAGGCGATGGGGATAAATTCAGACCATAACCCCGGTTTTTGTTGTAATGCACCTAACCATTTATCTGCTGATGGGCAGCCACGACAGCCCTCTGATGTATACAGCTCGATTAAAGTGATTTGTTGTTGTGAACTGCTAAAGCTTTGTGCATTACTTGAATGACTAACAATCAATAGGAGAGCAATACAGCAAAAATAGCGAGATAAAAGCATAAAAATAACTTTATAACGATGATGGTAGATTGACCATTAAAATAGTCATCAGTTCGCGTGGAAAAAATGTTTTAAACTTGCTTTAGATTTAACGTTAGATGGTATTTATTACTTTTTTTCTCTTCTCTTGTAATAGAGGTCAATGAGGTGCAATCTTTCATTCACTTTATTACGCCAAGCATCCGCCAGTTCGGGCAATGCTGCCGCATCCCTCATGGTTTGTTCCTGATTTGGGTGTTTACTATCAAAATGTGCTTTGAATACATCATAAATAGTGACATGAGCAGGGTGCTTATAAATCAGCTTGATGTCAGCACCTGCTTCCATAGTGCCGGTTTGGATGACTCGGAAATACACACCGGTATGGGCATAATCAATAAAATTATTGAGCATGGAAATATCATTAAATTCATAACTGATTTTGTAACAGGGAATTCGTGGTTGACTGACTTCTAAAATACAGTCGTTGATTTGTATACGATCGCCGATAGCTATCTCTTTTTCATTGAGATCATCAATAGTCAGGTTGTCACCAAACTTACCGTAGTCAATATGCGTTAAACCCAGTCGTTGTTGCCAATAGAGGTAATGTTGATATGAAAAACCATACACCGCTTTGTCTAAACCACCGTGGTTAAGTAAGTCGGCTTGTTTGTCTCCGGCGAGGTTATGTTGTTCAAGTTTGACTTTACCGGTAACTGCTTTTTTTTGAAAAGCCGTGGAGACAAATTTCAGTCTGAACCGTCTGATTCTAGGCTTTGCCACATTGAGAGATAGCAGTTGCATATCGCTTTTTCCTGTAATTGTTTTTGTTTGCCTATTGATAGACGGGCAATTGTATAACATTGCACTTACTGTCAGTAGATATGTATAACGGGATTAAACGGCATAGTTGTTGCTCTGACATACTTATGGCAAGTAAATACAGGTACATAAAATAACTCATGACTGACATGAAATTGGCTGCTTTCATTAATAAAAATGGCTTGTCGCAGGATTATGTAACAACGGTTGAAAGGTATTTTTTGCCTATTGCTGAGGACATTCACAAGCACCAATGTGGTGCAAAAAGTCCAGTTGTTGTCGGTATCAATGGCGCCCAGGGGTCTGGTAAAAGTACATTAGCCGAACTCATGGTCTTATTATTGCGCGATAAGTTTAAGCTCAATAGTGTGGCGTTATCATTGGACGATTTTTATCATACTAAAGAAGAACGTCAACGCTTATCGAAGACAATACATCCGCTTTTAATTACACGCGGCGTTCCCGGTACACATGACGTGTCATTAGCTATTAAAACAATTGATGATTTAAAAAAGCAGCGTGAGGAAGTGGCAATTCCCCGCTTTAGTAAAGCGATTGATGACCGTTTACCGGAACATCAATGGGATGTAACTACTGCCCCCATTGATGTTGTTATTTTTGAAGGTTGGTGTTTAGGTGCTCAGGCACAAACACAAGCTCAATTAAGCATAGCCATTAATGAATTGGAACAGCTGGAAGACGCAGATGGTTCGTGGCGGCGTTACGTTAACCAACAGTTAAAAGACCGCTATGCCGACTTATTCTCACGTATTGATTTATGGATCATGCTAAAAGCGCCATCATTTGATTGTGTGTTGAGTTGGCGTACAGAACAAGAAACCAAATTGCGTCTCAGTTTGCAACAGGCAAAACAGCACGCTTTTACGTGGTGCATGAACGAAGATGAGTTAGCGCGTTTTATTCAATTTTATCAACGCATCACTGAAGAATTGATGACAACCTTACCCGACAACGTCGATTATTTAATAAAGCTTGATAGCGATAGGACAGTTACACAATTGCTCCGGCCAAAAGCCGGAAAAGACAACCAGAAACAACAAAAGTGGCTTATTTTCAGCGATATGGACGGTACCTTGTTGGATCATTATAGCTATAGCCATAGTGAGGCTGATGACACACTTAATCGTCTGGCAAAAAATAATATTCCTGTTATCACAAATACCAGTAAAACATTTGCTGAAATGTTTGTTCTACAAGAAGAACTTAATAATAAGCATCCATTTATTATAGAAAATGGTGCGGCTGTCTATATTCCTAATGATTATTTTCCACAACGTCCGACAGGTATGCTGCAGCAAGGTGATTTCTGGGTGAAGTCATTTGTACAAAAGCGGCCTTACTGGCAAGCCATTATTGGTCAATTGCGGACACGTTATTACGATTGCTTTAAAACATTTGCTCAACTCGGGCCCAAACAAATTGCTGAATTAACGGGTTTAAGTGCAGAATCCTCCTACCGCTCTTCTCAACGTAAGTATAGTGAACCGATTGTTTGGACTGCTGACGCAGCACTCAAGCGTAAATTTATTAATGAACTCAGAGAGTTGGGTGCTAACGTGTTAATTGGTGGTCGCTTTATCCATGTCTCTGGTCATAGCGATAAAGGGGTGGCGATGAAATGGCTTTGTGATCAGTACCAAGCCGCTTATCAAAATACAGTTATTAAAAGTTTAGCTGTTGGTGATGGTCAAAACGATGCGGCGATGTTAGAGCAAGCAGATTTAGCTATTTTGATTCGTTCTCCAGTCCATGATTTGCCTGTTCTGTCACGCACAAAAGGTTGTTATATCAGTGACTATGAAGGGCCTAAAGGCTGGTCACAGAGCGTTGAAAAATTCATGAGAAATTATATTAAAGTGGGGCACAACAATGGCTGATTTTCATCAAAATGGCATTATCACAACCTTACATAAATTGACTGAACGGGATTTAACGGACCTGGAAAATGATCTGGTTTCTTTCAGTCGGCAACGCCCTTTAGGTCTATTATTGCCTTCGTTGTACTCAGAGTTAGAGGGGCCAGCGTTACCTAATATCGTGCAACATTTGAAGAGTGTGCCTTATTTGTCAGAAATCGTTATTGGTTTAGATAGAGCTGATGAGGAGCAATACAAAAAAGCATTATCATTCTTTTCGGAATTACCTCAACACCATCGGATTTTATGGCAAGACGGGCCGAGGCTACGCGCTTTAGATAAACAATTGGCAGCACTGGATTTAGCGCCTAAAGAAGCGGGAAAAGGCAGGAATGTCTGGTATTGCATGGGTTATATTCTGGCTTCTGGCAAGTCGGAGTCTATTGCCTTGCACGACTGCGATATAGTGACCTATGACTCGGAATTATTGGCACGACTTATTTATCCGGTTGCCCATCCGATGTTTAATTATGAGTTTTGTAAGGGGTTTTATGCCCGTGTTGCTGAAGGCAAGTTACGTGGCCGTGTCAACCGTTTGCTGGTTACACCATTATTGAGAGCCTTAAAATCCGTTATTGGTCATGATAGACATGATTATCTAGATTATATGGATAGTTTTCGCTATCCATTAGCGGGTGAATTTTCTTTTCGGCGCGATGTTTTAACTGATATTCGCATTCCAAGCGACTGGGGACTTGAAATAGGTGTGCTCTCAGAAATGCATCGGAACTATGCCAATAATCGTTTATGTCAGGTTGATATAACCCAAATCTATGATCATAAACATCAAGATATGTCCTTAACGGACCAATCAGCGGGTTTGTCAAAAATGTCGATTGATATTTCCAAAGCGTTATTCAGGAAATTGGCGACAAAAGGGCAGGTATTCAGTCCGGAAATGTTCCGTTCAATCAAAGCCAGTTATTACCGTATTGCATTGGATTTTGTTGAGACTTACCGCAATGATGCCATTATGAATGGCCTGAAAATTGATACTCACCTGGAAGAAGAAGCGGTTGAAATGTTTGCTAAAAACATCATGGATGCAGGTAATATTTTCTTGCAGAACCCAATGGAAACCCCGTTTATACCGAGTTGGAACAGAGTACAAAATGCGATGCCCGATATTTTCGAGCAACTTTATGAGGCGGTAGAGGAAGACCATAAAGAGTTTTCGGGATGGGGGTGAGGTAGACATTATGTGTCCAACGACAGAAGAACGTGAAGGGCTAAGACAAAAAATACAACATCATCTTGAAGTGATATATCGTGATATTCCGACAGAACAGCCATTAGCCGATCTTACAGACGAAATAATGCAGATAATGCGTTATGCCGACGAATATCAAGAGGTCGGTGTACATCAAAATTTTTGGGATCAATCGGATGTTATTCTGATTAGTTATGGAGATAGCCTATTGGATGTTGGTGAAAAACCACTTGAGACATTAGCGCATTTTCTTGACACCTATGGACGTAACGCTATTACAGGCTTACATATTTTGCCTTTTTTCCCCTACTGCTCTGATGACGGCTTTGCTGTGATGGATTTTTATAAGGTGAATGAAAAGTTAGGGGATTGGGAAAATATTAAAAAGATTGCCAGCAAATATCGCTTGATGGCTGATTTAGTCATTAACCACGGATCGAGTCAAAGCGAATGGTTTTATAATTTTGTTAAAGGTGAGGGCACTGGCCACGATTATTTTTATCGTGTGCCAAAAGGGACTGATACATCTGAAGTGGTGAGGCCTAGAACAACGCCCTTACTGACAGAAGTTGAAACACAGCAAGGCAAACAGTATGTCTGGTGTACGTTCAGCCCGGAACAAGTCGATTTTGATTTTACAAATACCAATGTGTTAAAAGAATTTGTCACTATTATTCGTTATTACTTAGATAACGGTGTTCGAGTTTTCCGTTTAGATGCAGTCGCTTTTTTGTGGAAAAAACTGGGAACAAGTTGCTTAAATTTACCCGAGACCCATGAACTGGTTCGCCTCATTAATACGTTGATAGCACCGGTGCAAGCTGATGCTTTGATCATTACTGAAACTAATATTCCTAATCGTGAGAATTTAAGTTATTTCGGCAATGCTAATGAAGCACATGGCATTTATAATTTTTCATTACCGCCCTTATTAGTTAACGCCTTGATTACAGGTAGTTGCCATTATTTAAAACAATGGCTGATGAGTATGCCACCGGCTCAATCTGGCACCTTCTATCTTAATTTTATTGCATCTCATGATGGTATTGGGCTGAGACCTGCAGAAGGTTTATTGACCGATAATGAGATCGCTACTTTTATGTCAACGATGCAAAGTTTTGGTGGTGAGGTGTCTTGGCGCGCTAGTGAGAATGGCACTAAAAAACCTTATGAAATTAATATCGCCTTATTCGATGCCTTACAAGGAACAACACAAGGTAAAGATGATTATGGATTGGAGCGGTTCATCTGCGCGCACGCCATTATGTTAGGCTTAGAAGGAATTCCGGGTATTTATATCCATAGCTTATTAGGCACGGGGAATGATTATCAAAAACTAGCCGAGACGGGACGAAAGCGTTCAATTAATCGACATCAGTGGGATTATAAAGCGTTAACACAATTACTGAGCAAAGAAGGTAATCAACACTATGACTGTTATACACATTTGATTTCGTTGATTAAATTGCGACAAAAGCAAGCGGCTTTTCATCCCAATGCAACACAGTTCACACTACATATGGGGGACCATTTATTTGGGTTTTGGCGTCAGAGTATAGATAGAAAGCAGAGTATTTTTTGCATTTATAATATCAGTCATCGAATACAAGCACTTCATACTTCTGACCTTAATTTGATTGTCACGGACAGTTGGTATGATCTTATAACTGGCAGCCCGCTCCATGAAAATATGGATACTATTGTATTTGAGCCATATCAGGTGATGTGGATCAGTAATTTATAGCAAGAGCAACTGTAAGGAGAAAATGAATTATGTCTGAGGAAAAAAAGGTTAGAAAATGTTTATTTCCGGTTGCGGGTTATGGCACACGGTTTTTGCCAGCTACGAAAGCAATGCCTAAGGAAATGCTGCCGATAGTTAATAAACCGTTGATTCAATATGGTGTTGAAGAAGCATTAAAAGCTGGTATGACGCAAATGGGGTTTATTACAGGTCGCGGTAAGCGAGCGATAGCCGATCACTTCGATACCAGTTATGAATTAGAAAATGAAATAAGCGGTACTAACAAAGAAGTGTTTTTAGAGCCGATCCGGTCAGTCATAGACCAATGTGAGTTTATGTTTATGCGCCAACGCGAAATGTTGGGTTTGGGGCACGCAATCTTAACCGGGGAGCCGATGCTCGGTAATGAGGCCTTTGCTGTAGTGCTGGCGGATGACTTATGCCTGAATGATGATAGTGCACTCAATCCATTACAGCAGCTTGTTGCTTTATATGAAAAATATAATTGTTCTGTGGTGGCTATAGAGGAAGTGGCTCAGCAAGATACTGCAAGTTACGGCATTATTTCAGCGGATGAGATTGAACAAGGTGTTTACAGAATTAATGATATGGTAGAAAAACCTAAACCTGAAGATGCGCCGAGTAATATGGCAATAATTGGCCGTTACTTATTAACGCCAGATATTTTTGACTATATCCGAAAAACTGAGCCCGGCTCCAATGGTGAGGTGCAAATTACAGATGCACTACAGATGATGGCGAAAGAAAAGCAAGTATTAGCTGTAAAATTACAAAGCCGCCGCTTTGATTGCGGTAGTGTCGATGGCTTTGTTGAGGCGACAAACTATTATTACCGTAACTATTATAGTAAAGCTTAATCGTAGCGAAAATGGGTACGTTTAAGGCTTTCTAAAATTGCATGATTATGTGGTAGAAAGAGCAAATGGACAGATTAAAACAGCTTCTTTCATCTATTGATGGCAAAGGCTATAAAGCTTATAAGCAATTAGAGGGGGACTATTTTTTTCCTGATTTCACCTTACGTATAGATCATGTTCAAGGTGATCCATTTGCCGATCCTTCTCGCTGTCGTTTATTTATTAACTACGATAAAGTTCAACCTCCTCACGATTTGTATACCTTGCACCAACGAAAAATAGCATTACAGGATTTCTTGGGACGTAGCTTTACCAAAGCGATTGGTGAACATGTACAGGGTGATCGTGGTTCAGGACGTAGCGGCCAAATGCATATTGTGCAGTATGGACAGCAAGTATTGGAACGTAATGCCTTATTAGTCAGCGACAGTGGTATTGAGGTTCGTATACAGCTGGCGTTACCAGCCAATAAACGAACGATTGTGGCAAAGCAAGCTTTGATTATGCTTCTCGATGAATTACCCAAAGTGGTTCAGGACGGTTTAGCACCTTTAATTAATGATATACCGACAGTGAAGCAGTTTGTTGATACGGTGGCTAATCAACAGTATTTAAGACAGCAGTTAACAGCTAATAAGCTTGTTTGTTTTATTGCTGATGATTCATTATTACCCAGACGAAGTGGTGTTGATGATCGGCCATTAAGCAATGGCATTGTGACCAAAGCGCCAGATAGTTTGGCCATAACACTTGAACAGATTGATGGTACATCAGTACGAGGTCTTGGCATTAAAAAAGGTATTACACTGGTTGTTGGCGGTGGTTTCCATGGTAAGTCAACATTATTACAAGCGATTGAGCTCGGAGTGTATAACCATATAATGGGCGATGGTAGGGAACGTGTCGTGACCCTCGATAGTGCGGTGAAAATAAGGGCGGAAGATAGAAGATCTATCTGCAACGTTGATATCAGTCCGTTTATTAGTGATTTGCCGCAAGGTAAAAAGACAACGCATTTTTCAACGCAAGATGCCAGTGGCAGTACCTCACAGGCAGCAAATATTATAGAAGCATTATCCACGTGGTCACAGTTGTTATTGGTCGATGAAGACACTTCGGCGACCAATTTTATGATTCGAGATGAACGCATGCAGGCTTTAGTCGCGAAAGATAAAGAGCCGATTACCCCTTTACAGCAACGTATTACCGATTTGCGTGATGAGAATCAGGTGTCAGTTATATTAGTGATGGGGGGATCAGGTGACTTTTTTTCTTGTGCAGACACGGTGTTAATGATGGATAGTTATCAAATCAGGGATGTGACAGAGCAAGCAAAAACACTTGCTAAGCCATTGATAACGTCACAAATAACGCCGCAGGCGATCACGCCAAGTCACCAGCGTTATTTAGATGTAACATCGCTAAATCCCAAAAGTGATTTTAACAAAGAAAAGTTGCAAGCTATAAAGACACGTATTTTACGTTACGGCCGCTCAGAAATTGATGTGTCAAACATCTCGCAATTAGTTGATGAAACACAACTCAATGCGATTGCTTATTTATTACGCTACGTATTTTTACATGCTGAAACTTTCAACACAGACAAAAACGATATTAATCTTGTGTTCAAACTACTATTAGACAAAGTAAAAAGGGATGGCATGGACTGTCTCACACCATATGTTGTTGGTACATTGGCAATGCCACGGCTATATGAGGTAGTCGCTACCATTAATCGGATGCGGCAACTGAGGTTACATTAGCGGCGTTATATTCCTGCTGAATCTTTTGCGATAGACCCAATCGAGCCTTGAATTGGCCCAAGTGGATTTTTCCGCATTTTGTGCTGATTGATAATGGGTGTGCCACTCCAGACTTTGTAGACGGCAATATTGTGATCGATGACAATTAATGCGTTGAAAAGCCAGCCAGTTTCAATTTTTTTTCGTTCAAACTTAAATAAGTCGAGAAAAAGGTTGCCTACACGTTCACTTTTACTGACTTTGGGTGTTACTTCATAGGCGATGCATTGTTCGCGTGCCGCTAAGCACTGGCGAACACTGGGGGGTAAGTCTTCTGGTTGTACAAGGTTGTTGGGACTAAAACGCTCAATAATATCCAAGTAAGACAGGATGTTTACGTTGGGTGTGCTGTATGGATCAAAGCCTAACTGCTGCAAATCAGTTGTGTCAGTCTTATGAAGAATAATTTGATCATAGGCGGTTTTGACTTGTTCAAAGCTAGTCCATGGAGAACGAATAGTATCTTCACCTTTAGGTAATGGGCTACTACTGCATGACGACAATAATAATAAAAGAATGACCACATAGCTAAATCGCCATAAACAAGGTGATGATGTATTTGTTTTCATTATCACTTACACCTTTGATAGTCAGTAATTATTGCGATCCGTCATAGCTTTAGTGTAGCTTAAATATCGGAAATTCACTATTAGAAAGCTGTGAAGTTATGTTTCTTTATAAACAAAATTTAGCCGGCTAAAACGACTCTGTTGTATAGCGATAAGCCTGTAATTCCGGTGACCAATAATCAGCCGTTAAACCTGCTTTATTTTTTAGTTGCTGAACAAAATCTGTTGGATTGGGAAGTGATTGCCAGACTGTAGGTAAAAAGGTGGCCTGGTAACTTCCTTCTCGTAGAATAAGTCCATCAGCACAGGGGGTAAGTTGTTCAAGTAGCTCACTTTCAGAGCGGCAACAAATCAGCTCGGGAGGGCTGAGGACAGAGATGGTAATACTAAGTTCTGCTAGCTCTTGCTTTACAAGAGGATGGAAGCGATGGTCGCGAAATGCAGCGGCGAAACTATTGTCTGCGATATCTTCAGCCAATGGCCGCGTGGCATATAACATGCCGATGCAGCCTCTTAATTCTGCGCCTTTATTTAATGTTACAAAGCTAGCACGTTCAACGCTCAGCTCTTCAGGCAAATCATCAAGGTTTACCTGTATCACTTTGCCCTGTTCGAGCCCATATTCGATAGATTGCATGGCAAGCGATTTCAGATATTGACGATGTCCTTCGCTTAACATTAGGTTTCCTCAAAGGTGTAGGCACCGTAACCGACGACTTTATCTTTACTACCGGACGCATCACCAGAGTTACACATAGCAATCAGTTTGACTGTTAATGGGTGACGCTGAGCAAACTTAAGTAGGCCATTTATAGCCATGCAACCGCAGGCATTGTGAGGATGAATGGCAGAAAAATTAAAATCTAAAATTGCCTTTGAAGTCTGACTATCAAGTTGTTGTGCCTCAGTGTAATTGTGGTGATGGCTCAAGTCTGAGCTGATAACAACGAGTGTTTCGGGACCACCCCAGAGCAATTCAATAACATTTGAGACACTCTGTGGGGTGGCCATGCCGACAACAATAGGAAGGATAGTAAAGTTTTTTAATGACCGCTGTAAAAATGGCAGTTGTACTTCAATGCAATGTTCTTCGCTATGGGCTTGTTCATAAAGAAACACATCATCCATTGCTAACAATTTGGGATAGTCATCTTTATTTATTTCTATTTTATCGAGGGGAGTATCAAAGTGTGTCATTTCAGTTAAGGCCATGCCTTCAAAAGCAACGCGGTGCGAAGGACCGAGTAGCACAACGCGATTAATCGTGTCACTCAGTGGTTGTATTTGTGTGTAGACATGGGCAGCTGTTAATCCCGAATATTGATAACCTGCATGGGGGGCAATAATAGCCTTAGGACACGACTGCTTGTCAATCTCTGGTGATTGGCTGAATAAGTGGTTGAGGGTTTCCGTCAGTACCTGTGGTTCTGCGGGATAAAATAAACCGGCTACGGCTGTCGGTCGTGAGGTGTTCATCGCATACCTCCATTAATTGGAGTAATATAAACAGTATCACGCTAGAGCAATGGTAATGCAATACATTGATCATCAAGTTGAGAGGTGATGACTGTGGTTAAATCTAGTGATAACAACGCGTTTGATGATGCTGTTGCCACCCAGTATTGGCATGTCTTAGACGACGGGCGCATACAATGCGATATGTGCCCACGTTTTTGCAAATTACATGAGGGGCAACGTGGCTTATGCTTTGTCCGTGCCAATCATCGGCAGCAGATAGTGTTGACGACATGGGGGAGATCCAGTGGTTTTGCGGTTGACCCTATAGAGAAAAAACCCTTATACCATTTCTTACCCGGGACGCCTGTTTTTTCATTTGGTACAGCTGGCTGTAATTTGGCGTGTAAATTCTGTCAAAACTGGGATATCAGTAAATCACGTGAAATGGACACATTGATGGCAGTAGCCACGCCAGAGATGATTGCAGAGAAAGCGAAGGAGCTAGGGTGTCGCAGTGTGGCTTATACCTACAACGATCCTGTTATTTTTCATGAGTATGCAATTGATGTAGCGCAAGCTTGCTCCGCGCTTGGGATAAAAAATGTTGCCGTGACCGCTGGTTATGTTTGTCCAGAACCTCGAAAAGAGTTCTATCAATATATGGATGCAGTCAATGTTGACTTAAAAGCATTCACTGAACGTTTCTACCATAAAATTACCGGCTCACACTTACAAACCGTTTTGGAAACATTGCAGTATATTCAACATGAGACTGATGTCTGGTTAGAAACAACTACATTGTTAATTCCGGGTGAAAATGACTCAGAAGATGAAATACAACAGATGACACAATGGATGGTAAAACATTTGGGGCCAGATGTTCCTATGCATTTTTCGGTTTTCCATCCAGACTGGAAAATGATGGATAAACCTTCAACACCACATGCAACGGTTACAAAGGCTAGGAAAATAGCCATAAATAATGGTGTCCACTACGCTTATGTCGGCAATATGCATGATAAAGAGGCAGATAGCACATGGTGTTTATCATGTGGTTCTAAATTAATTGGTAGAGATTGGTATCAACTCAGTGATTGGCATCTGGATAGTCATGGTTGTTGCCTGACCTGTGGAGCAACTTGCCCTGGCATTTTTGAGGCGCAAAAAGGAAATTGGGGTGCTAAGCGAGAGAGAGTGATATTTGAATAAAAACTGTTTGCACGGACATTTGAATATATTTTGTAAATAAAAAGGCCATTTCAGCTTAGGTAAGGTAACGATGATTAAAGCAGTTTTACTTGATATTAGCGGTGTGCTCTATGAAGATGATAAGGCTATAGAGGGGGCCGTTGAAACGGTCAACCAATTACAAAAGCATACTAATTTACCTTTGCGATTTTTAACAAATAGCTCACGTGTGACTCAAGACATGATTTTAAAGTACCTGCGAGAGATGGGGTTTCATATTGATGAATCTCAGGTATTCACGCCGGTGGCCGCTGTAAAACATCTGCTGGCTGCTAGAGAATTACGTCCCTTTTGTCTTATTCACCCAAACCTTGTGCCAGAGTTTAGCGATATTGATACAGCAAACCCAAATGCAGTGGTTTTGGCTGATGCGGCAGATCGTTTTGACTACGCAAGATTGAATAAAGCATTTGAGTTACTTGTTGCTGGCTCACCGTTAATAGGCATAGGGAGAAATAAATATTTCAAACTCAATGGTAAATTGATGCTTGATGCTGGGCCGTTTATTGTGGCTTTGGAATATGCTGCGGGGATACAAGCCGAGATTATGGGTAAGCCTTCTGAAGCATTTTTTCTGGCAGCGGTAGACACCGTGGGTTGTGAACCGCAGGACGTTTTGATGGTAGGCGATGATGTCGAAGCTGACGTTAACGGGGCATTGCAATCAGGTCTACAAGCCTGTCTTGTCAAAACGGGTAAATATCAACGCGGCGATGAAGATAAAATCATTGAGTCAAAGGGCTATGTCGCCGCATCGATTGTCGAGGCGTTATCATCATTATTAGAAAACGATAAATGAGACTCTTGTTCCAAGTAATTAGTTTTATCAGCTTGTCTCATTGAAGGTTAGTGTTATCGCAACATTTGGACATTATAAAGGTGACACCAGATGGCCCGGTTGTTCACAGCAATAGCAATACCTCGTGACGTTGAAAAGATACTGAGTCAGTATGTTTTAGCAGACGAAAAAGTGACACTGCAGAAAACACCACATATCACCATACAGTTTATTGGAAATATAGATGAAGAGCGGGCTAAGGCAATAGAAGATGATTTGCAGTATGTTCGTGTTGAGCCATTTGAATTGTCAGTCGAAGGTTGTGCAGTGTTTAAAGGGCGCGGTTCTCAAAGAATTCTTGTTGCCAAAGTTGAACACAATGCGAGATTGAGCAAACTTCACGATCTTATTGGCGATATTATTTCGAGTCATGGTGTTGACTTAGATAGTCGCGACTATAAACCACACATTACGTTAACGCGCCTTAGAAACCCTGGTTTTGCCTTGCTAAGTGAGTTAAAAAAATCAGCCAGCGAAATTTCACTGACACTGCCGGTAACTGGTTTTGTACTTTATAGTGCGGAGCCTGGCCCAAAACCGGAATATAGTAAACGAAGGGAATATCGTTTTTAGCTACGCAACTTCTGTGCTAGCCTTGGCGGTTTCTAGTTTAAAGCTTTGGTGTCAAAGCTGGGTTTAATTGTGGATTTGTTTCCTCACCTAGCCACCAAAGTAGGGCGCCGGAAAAAAACATCATAATGGCGACAAACCAAAATGCAGTTACGGCGCTGCCAGTAATATGAGCAGCAGTCCCCAGTCCTAATGCACCTAAAGCATAGCCAAAATCACGCCAGAACCGATAGATACCGATAGCTGAACCTCGCCAGTTCGGGTGACTAATATCAGCAACCGCAGCTGATAAATTGGGGTAGAGTAGGGCCATACCAAAACCGGTTATAGCGGCAGAGCTGATCCACCAGGTGATGCCAGTAGCCATCACCATTAAAGCTACACCGCCCCCACAGACCCACATGCCAAGGACATTTAACTTGTGTCGACCAACTTTATCAGATAGGTGACCGGTAAAAAGTTGTGAGCCACCCCAAACGATGCCATAGACACTAATTACCCAGCCAACATTTGGCAGGCTAAGTCCTTGTTGATAAAGATATAAGGGATAGATAATCCAAACTAAGGCATCGACAAATTTTTCTACCATTCCTGCCTGACTAAAGGCAAACATCCGTTGATCACGCCATGTCATCACACAAAAAATTTCCCATGTGGTGGGTTGGCTGCTTATATTTTGAGGGTAACGAGGTAATGGCGCCGGTTTGAGGGCAGAGGAATGGTTGTTAGCCTCTGCTTTTGCCCAGGGGAGGGTATCTGTAACCCAAATCTGAGTTGTTATTAGAGCAATACTAATTACGGTTAAACCAAACAGCAGTAACGCTATTCTTGGATCCCATATCGTTGCTAAATAAGCTGTGGTAACGCCAGCGATGGCGACACCAA
>QGCW01000016.1_pt1 | contig 49103 bp, 45 predicted proteins | sample 4702261 | NCBI WGS metagenome assembly QGCW01 (sample SAMN08941162, study PRJNA450518) | Sediment metagenome, whole genome shotgun sequencing project. | biome: grassland soil; feature: grassland; material: soil; isolation source: soil 14 days enrichment with methanethiol ...
GGATTCTTCCGGTGCAGTGACAGTAGAGGTAGAGCTTGAGCCAGAGCTTAATGGAGAAAGAGGGGATCGTTTATTATTTACCTTAGATGGCGAACATCAAAAGACTATACAAAGCGGCCAGAGTTATACTTTTAACAATGTTGATCGCGGCAGTCATATTGTGGTGGTATCAGTCATTGATAAACAGGGAAACGTGCTGACTCGCAGTAAATCTATTTTATTTCACCTGCATCGACGCTCTATAATTAACAACCCACCACCGGCTAACCAAGCATTCCCTTCACCCCGACCTGCCAAAGCAGCACCTAACGCTCAAGTTGCTCAATAAGATTGCTTTCCCGTTTGATTCGCACCATTATAGTGCGTCGGCGAGCTGTACTTTAGTAGGAATGACTACAATAGTTATTATTGCTAAATAACGAACTCTTCGTGTTTTATATAAGTTGTTGATTTCTAAATATCTTATAAATTTATAGTACGAATTGACACAAATTGGAGCAGAAATTGCTCATACCTTTGTAAGAGCAAATCTTTTAGGAATATAAGTGAATGGAGCAAGAAGTTTTATATAAGGACGTCATTGAAAACCTTACTACTGCCATCATAATTCTAGATGATAGTTTTCGCGTGCACTATATTAATTCATCAGCTGAAATTCTGTTTGATATTAGTCAGCGTCAGGCTGATCATATTCCATTACAAGCTATTCTTCCTGGGGAAAAAGGCTTGTTTCAACGACTTATCTTGGTTGGTGGAACAGGGCAAGAATTGATTGAGAGGGAGATTAAGCTTTATATACCAGCATACGGTGAGCTTATGTTTGATTGTGCTATCAAATTAATAGCACAAGAAGATGACAAACATATGTTTTTGCTTGAGTTCTATCAGCTTGATACGCAAGAAAGAATTAGTCGCGACGATAGCTTACACGTACAGGAGCAAGTAGTTAGAGGTCTTGCACATGAAATTAAAAATCCGCTAGGCGGTTTACGAGGTGCGGCACAATTATTAGAGAGGCAACTTGAGTCTGATGATTTAAAAGAGTACACCGGCATTATTATTAATGAAGCAGATCGTTTGCAAAATTTATTAGCAAGTATGCTAGGCCCGAATCAACAAGGCAATAACAGTGCTATTAACATTCACCAAGTATTACAACGGGTGAGGCAATTGGTCGCTGCTGAAGTCGACGATCGATTGTCTTTTAAAGATGATTATGATCCAAGTATTCCAGATATTTATGCCGATTTTGATCAGTTAGTACAGGTCTTCCTCAATATTGTTAGCAATGCTGTGCAGGCGATGAATGGTGTCGGTAATATTAAGCTAAAGACACGTATCAAACGGCAAGTTTCTATCAATAATCAACGCTATAAAGTTGGTGTGGGTATTGATGTGATCGATGATGGTCCGGGCATACCACCATCAATGCAAGATAGTATGTTTTATCCTCTTGTGACAGGCCGCGCTGAAGGAACTGGGCTAGGACTATATATTTCACAAAGCCTCATTCATCGTAATAGGGGTGCAATTAGCTGTAAAAGCAGACCCGGAAACACTGTTTTTTCAATAGTTTTCCCATTAGATCCCATTGGAGCAACGACGTGACAAATAAAGCAAATGTTTGGGTGGTCGATGATGATCGCTCTATACGCTGGGTACTGGAAAAGGCCATGGAAGCCGTCGGCATCAAAGTCCGTGTCTTCGCCAATGGTGACGCCGTGTTGCAAGAACTCGAGCTGTCACAGCCTGATGTATTAGTCAGTGATATAAGGATGCCAGGTATCGATGGGCTTGAGCTGATGTCTGAAATTAAACAACATTTACCTAAATTACCTATTATTATTATGACAGCCTACTCAGATCTTGATAGTGCGGTGTCAGTCTATGAAGGTGGGGCGTTTGAATATTTACCCAAACCTTTTGATGTTGATGATGCGGTTGATTTAGTCAAAAGAGCAATTGCACATCATGAGGAGAATGGTGAAGCAGAAGAAGACCCGATCAATCTGAAAACTGAAATCATTGGTGAAGCACCAGCAATGCAAGAAGTTTTTAGAGCAATTGGTCGCTTGTCACGGTCGAATATTACAGTATTGATTAATGGTGAGTCTGGCACAGGGAAGGAATTGATAGCGAATGCTTTACATAAGCATAGTCCTCGAGCCAATCAGGCATTTATTGCCTTAAATATGGCTGCTATTCCTAAAGAGTTAATGGAGTCGGAACTTTTCGGTCATGAAAAAGGCGCCTTTACAGGTGCTCATGCGGCACGCAAAGGGCGTTTCGAACAAGCGGATGGAGGTACACTTTTTTTAGATGAAATAGGAGATATGCCGCTTGAGCTACAAACGCGTCTACTTCGTGTGCTATCTGATGGCGAGTTCTTCAGAGTGGGTGGTCATAGCTCAGTGAAATGTGATGTGCGAATTGTTGCTGCAACTCACCAAAACCTTGAGCAACTGGTAGAGAACGGTGCGTTTAGAGATGATTTGTTTCACCGCTTGAATGTCATTCGAATTCATAGTCCAGCTTTGCGTGAACGGCGTGAAGATATCCCTGCCCTGGCGAACTACTTCTTAACTAAAGTAGCCAAAGAGCTTGGGGTCATGGTGAAAACACTTTCACCTGAAGTGGAGCGCTACCTTAGCCAGTTACCGTGGCCAGGTAATGTCCGGCAACTGGAAAACACCTGTCGATGGCTTACTGTCATGGCGCCATCGAAAATTGTCACTATGGATGATTTACCTGCTGAGTTACTCGCTGACAATATCATTTCTTCGCAAGAAGGTAGCAGTAACTGGCAATCTTTGTTCAAACAGTTCGCGGCTAATCAGGCATTGACAGGAGAAGAGGGTGTATTAGCTGAGCTCGTGCCAGAAGTCGAACAGTTATTAATGGAGGTTGCTTTAGAGAAAACGGCAGGTAAACGACAGGAAGCAGCAAAGCTATTAGGTTGGGGTAGAAACACACTGACAAGAAAGTTAAAAGGAATTGATAAATAGCTTGCAGCATAGGGTAGGTATCAGTATAATTCACAGCTTATCCGGTGCGGGGTGGAGCAGTCTGGTAGCTCGTCGGGCTCATAACCCGAAGGTCGTTGGTTCGAATCCAGCCCCCGCTACCAATTCATTCGGGATATGTATAAATTGTCCTATCTTTGTTTATCGTTTCAAAGCTATAGTGATGTGTCAGCGAAGCGAAATGCCTCAACTATATACCTGACGGTTTAGCCACTTTTTTAGAAAAAGAGGGTTAAATTGACCGTGTTATTTTTCTTGATCTGATTGATGAATAGCAGGTTTTCCTGTTATAATTATCTATTGTATAGAGATGCTCTTGACATAGAGTCAATGGCTTTAGGCGGGTGAACGTGGGTCACACCACACATGTCCCTGGCGAAGTGGAGTAATGGATAGGTTCTTGAATTGTTTAAGAACTATCATAAAGGAGTTTAAATTGGGCCGTTGGCCCTTTTTTTTTGATTTTTATGGCTGTAAGTGAACAGATTACACAATTAGTTGAAAAACCCGTTGAGTCCTTGGGTTATGAAGTTGTGGGCGTTGAATACATTAAAAACGGTCGCGATACCATCTTGCGTATTTATATTGACTCAGAACAGGGAATAACTATAGAAGACTGTGAGAGAGTCAGTCATCAAGTCAGCGGTATTTTGGAAGTAGAAGATCCGATAAGTCAGGCTTATTCATTGGAAGTTTCATCGCCTGGTTTTGATAGACCATTATTTAAACAAGGCGATTTTGAACGTTTTGCAGGTTATCAAGTGAAAATAGTCATGAAGTTACCAATACAAGGTCGACGGAACTTTAAAGGGTTATTACAAGGAGTCAATGGCACTGATATCTTAGTTGAGGTTGATGGCGAAGTTTATGAGCTTCCTTTTGCTAAGGTTTCAAAAGCAAGACTTGTGGCTTAAAAATAAAGTATCATTGCGGGTTAATATTCGGCATATAGATAAAGTGGATAAGGCTATTGGAGTAATCCATTGGGGTTGAGATGAATAATAAAGAAATTTTACTGGTTGTTGATGCAGTCTCTAATGAAAAAGGGGTTGGCAAAGAAGTTATATTCGGTGCTATCGAAGCAGCGTTAGCAATGGCAACGAGTAAAAAATATGATGGTGAAATTGATGCCAAAGTTGTAATTGACCGTTATACAGGTGATTACGATACATTCCGCCAATGGCTAGTTGTCGAAGATAGTGACGAGGAACTAGAGCAGCCCGAAGTTCAAATTAAACTGTCTGATGCCAGCAAAAAACAAGCTGATGTCCAAGTTGGAGAGTATGTATACGAACCAATGGAATCCGTTGAGTTCGGTCGTATTGCCGCCCAGACAGCCAAACAGGTTATTGTTCAGAAAGTACGTGAAGCAGAACGCGCACAAGTTGTTGACCAATATCGCGATAAAGTAGGGAAGATGATTGGTGGTACGGTTAAGCGAATTGATCGTGGCAATATCACGCTGGACCTTGGTGGCAATGCAGAAGCATTTATACCGCGAGAAGAAATGATTCCTCGTGAGAGTTTTAGGACAGGGGATCGTGTACGGGGTTTTCTCAAAGAAATTCGTCCAGAAAGTCGCGGTCCTCAATTGATTGTGAGTCGTATTGTTCCCGAACTTTTGATCGAATTATTTAAATTAGAAGTGCCAGAAATCAGTGATGGTCTCATTGATATTAAAGGTGCGGCACGCGACCCAGGCCTGCGTGCAAAAATTGCCGTTGAAGCGAAAGAATCACGTATTGATCCTGTTGGTGCATGTGTAGGCATGCGTGGTTCCAGAGTGCAGGCTGTCACTAATGAATTGGCAGGTGAACGTGTTGATATCATTATGTGGGACGAAGATCCTGCTCGTTTTGCTATTAATGCATTAGCACCAGCCGAAGCGTTATCCATTGTTGTTGATGAAGATGCACGTAGTATGGATATTGCTGTTGAGGACGAACAGTTATCACAGGCTATTGGTCGTGGTGGCCAGAATGTACGCTTGGCGAGTCAACTATCCGGTTGGGAACTTAATATTATGTCAGCTTCGGATGCTGATCAGAAAGCGGAAACAGAAATATCTGCTCTGATCGAAGTATTTATGAATGAATTAGGCGTCGATGAGGATGTTGCTTTAGTGCTTGCACAGGAAGGATTTACCGGTATTGAAGAGGTGGCTTATGTGCCCGAACAGGAAATGCTGGATATTGAAGAGTTTGATGATGAGATTGTACAAGAACTTCGTTCCCGAGCTCGTGACGTCCTACTAACTAGAGCAATAGCCAGTGAAGAACGGCTGGAAATGGCTGAACCGGCACAGGATCTGCTTGAAATGGAAGGTATGACGAAAGAATTAGCTCGGATGTTAGCGAGCAAGGGAATAACGACAGTAGATGAATTAGCAGAGCAGTCTGTTGATGAGTTAACAGAAGTTGATGATATAGACGATCAACAAGCTGCGACATTGATCATGAAAGCTCGGGAATCATGGTTTGCAGATGAGAAAGAAAACACAGGGGAGTAACCGATGAGTGAAATGAAAGTTAAAGATCTCGCAGGTACGGTTGGCATCCCAGCTGAGCGACTCGTTGAGCAGCTTAATGAAGCAGGTATTGCAGTATCAAAGCCTGATGATTCCATTACCGAAGAACAAAAGAAAAATCTACTTGATTTTTTACAGCAGAGACATGGCAAAGCTGCTGACACAGGTGAAGGCCGATCGTCGAAAAAAATCACACTTAAAAGAAAATCAATGAGTGAGATTAAGCTAGGCGGTGCATCACGGCATGGTGGTCGTAGCGTCAGTGTTGAGGTCCGTAAAAAGCGTACGTATGTTAATCGCGGTGAAAGTGGCGCCCAAGCAAGTACAAATAAGCAAGAACAAAATACGGAAGAACAGCTTCAACAAGAGGCAGCAAAAGTCGAGTTGCAACGTATTCAGGAAGAAACTAAGCGCAGAGACGAAGAACAAAAACTGCTCGATAGACAACAAAAAGAACAAGAAGCCCGTGAAGCAGCCATTATTGTGGCAGCTGTTGAGGCAGAAGAAAAAGCAGAAGAAGAGGCGCGTCTAGCTGCTGAAGAAGAGAAAAAAGCGATAGAAGAAGAAGCGAAAGCGGCTAAAACAAAAACAACAACAAAAACGACAGATAAAAAGACAGCAAAAACGACGAAGAAAAGTAAAACAATCGCAAGCAAGTTATCTGCTACTGAAGTTGCACACAAAAAATTAGAGGAAGCAGATGCTAAGCGTCGAGCTGCTAACCTAGCTCGAGTTGATGCTGAGAAAGCTCTGCAGGAACGGAAAAAAGCACGGGAAGAAGAAGCTAAGCTTGAGAAGGAGCGTGCTAAAGCTAAAGCAGAAGCCGAAGAAGATGCTAAGCGATTAAAAGAAGAAAGAGAAAAAGCTAAACAAGAAAAAACGACGCAAGAAAAACCGGCGGATGCCACAGCTGCGAAAGATGGAAAACCTTCAAAAGGTAAAGATAAGCCAAGTCGACGAGGTGCTCCGCGTTATTCCAATAAAGAAAGTAGAGAAAGAGAACAAGAGCGAAAAGAGCTACATGTATTAGAAGGCAAAGGTGGCCGTCGTAAGAAGAAAAAAGGCATAAGTCAACAAAAAACGAAATCTGATACCTCATCTGAGCATGGTTTTTCAATGCCAACAGCTCCAGTTGTGAGAGAAGTCAGTGTCCCTGAAACTATCAGTGTTTCAGATCTTGCCCAGCGAATGTCTGTTAAAGCTGCAGAAGTAATTAAGGCATTGATTGGTCTTGGCACCATGGCGACAATTAACCAAGTACTAGATCAGGATACAGCGGTCATAGTAATTGAAGAAATGGGCCATATAGCTAAACCGGTTCAAGAAAATGAAATTGAACTTGCTTTGCAAGTGTCAGACGATGAAGCTGGCGATAAAAAAGCGAGAGCACCAGTAGTCACTGTTATGGGCCATGTCGATCATGGTAAAACATCGCTGTTGGATTATATTCGTCGTACTAAAGTCACTTCTGGCGAGGCGGGTGGTATTACTCAACATATTGGTGCCTATAAAGTAGAAACCAATCGCGGAGAAATTACCTTCCTTGATACACCGGGCCATGCCGCCTTTACAGAAATGCGGTCACGCGGTGCAAAAGTGACCGATATTGTTGTACTAGCTGTGGCTGCAGATGATGGTGTTATGCCGCAAACTATTGAGGCTGTGCAGCATTCTAAAGCGGCAGGTGCAACGCTGATTGTTGCCGTTAATAAAATGGATAAGCCAGAAGCAAATCCGGATCGGGTTAAACAAGAGCTGAGTAATCATGAGGTTATACCAGAGGATTGGGGTGGTGACGTGCAATTTGTGCCTGTTTCCGCATTGACCGGTGAAGGTATTGACGATCTATTAGAAGCCATTTCATTGCAGGCAGAACTCATGGAGTTAGCTGCCGCTGTACAAGGTCCTGCCAATGGTACAGTGATCGAAGCGCGTCTCGACAAAGGTCGTGGCGTTGTCGTGTCTATACTTGTTCAAAGCGGTACCTTAAATAAAGGTGATATTGTTGTTGTAGGGCAAGAATACGGGCGTGTGAGAGCCATGTTTGATGATAAAGGTGAGTCATTGTCACAAGCTGGTCCGTCGACACCTGTGGAATTATTAGGTCTGTCTGGTACACCAGCGGCGGGTGATGAATTACAAGTGGCACCCGATGAACGCAAAGCACGTGAAATCGCTCAATTTCGTCAGACTAAAGCGCGAGAAACTAAGATGGCGCAACAGCAGGCCGCGAAACTCGATGAAATGTTCACGAAGATGGAAACGGGTGATGTTAAAACGCTCAACGTGGTTGTTAAGGCGGATGTGCATGGTAGTGCCGAAGCTGTCAGTCAGGGCTTAGCCAAACTATCAACTGATCAAGTTAAAGTGCAAATTGTAGCTTCAGGTGTCGGTGGCATTAATGAAACAGATGCCCAGTTAGCTGCTGCATCAGATGCAATATTGATTGGCTTTAATGTTCGTGCTGATAATACTGCACGTCGCATTATTTCTGAAAAAGGTCTTGATGTTCAATACTTTAGTATTATATATGACTTGATAGATGTGGTAACTAAGGCAATGACGGGTATGTTAGAACCTGTTTATAAAGATGAAATTGTTGGTCTTGCACGCGTTGATGATGTCTTTCGTTCTCCAAAATTCGGTGATATTGCCGGGTGTTTGGTTGTTGAGGGTACTGTTAAGCGTAGTAATCCAATTAGGGTCTTACGTGATAACGTTGTCATTTATGAGGGTGAACTTGAGTCACTGCGTCGCTTTAAAGACGATGTAAATGAAGTTCAGTCGGGTACTGAATGTGGTATTGGCGTTAAAAACTATAAAGATGTTCAGCCTGGTGACCAGATAGAGGTTTATGAACGTGTTGAAGTGAAACCGAAACTGTAATGGCCAGAGAGTATAGTCGTACACAACGCATTGCTGAGAGTATCATGCGTGAACTAGCCCTGATGCTCCAGCACGATGTCGCTGATCCGCGGATCGGTATGGTGACGGTGTCGCATGTTAACGTTACATCTGATTTAAAGTACGCAAAAGTGTATGTCACCCGTTTAACTGGTTTTGATACAGAGGATGATGTTGCACAATGTTTAGAAGGACTAAATCGTGCTTCTGGTTTTTTAAGGCGAGGTCTTGCCCGTCGCGTTGAGCTTCGAGTCGTGCCTGAATTGCGTTTCCTTTACGATAAAAGTCTTGAGCATGGCTTTTATATGGATGACCTGATCGCAAAAGCGAATAATAAGGACGAGCAGGACTAACGCTACCGGGATGGCAAGACGTCGTAAAAAAGGCCGTGATATCACTGGTGTCATTATTATTGATAAACCAACAGGCCATAGTTCCAACTATATACTTCAACAGGTGAAGCGCCTGTTTAATGCGAAAAAGGCGGGCCATACAGGCAGTCTTGATCCATTAGCAACAGGTGTATTGCCGATATGTCTTGGAGAAGCGACTAAGTTATCAGCTTATTTATTAGACAGTGATAAACGATACCATGTCACGTGTCAGATGGGTGTGAGTACAGATAGTGGTGATGCCGACGGCAAGCAACTCAATACGCATCCTATCCCTAGCTTTACAGAATCAGAGTTGAAAAAAGTACTCACGCAGTTTATTGGTGAACAAAGTCAAGTTCCTCCAATGTACTCAGCCTTAAAGCACCAGGGACAGCCACTGTATAAGTTCGCGCGAAAAGGTATTGAAGTCACAAGAAAAGCTCGTACGGTGACAATCTATGATATTCAATTGCTGACCATGACAAAAGAGAGTTTCACTCTGGATGTTCGTTGTAGCAAGGGTACCTATATCCGTACTTTAGTAGAAGACATAAGTCATGCATTAGGTAGTGGTGGGCATGTCACTATGTTAAGGCGTGTCGAAGCGGCTAATTATACATTGCAGGATGCAATCAGCCTTGATGCTTTACAAGAGAATAGTAAAGATGGCGATGATAGGTTGGATTCAAAGTTATTAGCAGCAGAAAATGCATTAAGTGATTGGCCTGAGGTGGTACTCGATCATGGAATGGTGCAGTCCTTACGTTATGGGCAAACAGTTAATCCTCCACCGGTCGTAGGAACAGGACTGGTAAAAGTATTTGATGAACAGCATGCTTTTATTGGTCTTGCAGAATTATTACAGGATGGCACGCTTGCACCGAAACGGATATTTGTGTTGCCAGATAACGACTAAAATGCTTGTTTCTACGATAAAAATTAGGTAAAATGCCCACTCACAAAAGGTTGGGTATCCTGGTTGTCAAAAGTTATATTTTGCTGGGGTATGCCAGAATTTAACTAGTAGTGAAAGCTACGAAAAGTTGGAGTTTTTAATGTCATTATCCGCAGAACAAACACAAGAAATAATCAACAAATACCAACGTTCAGAGAATGATACAGGGTCAGCAGAAGTGCAGGTTGCATTGTTGACAGCGCGTATCACTAACTTATCAGAACACTTTAAAAACAATGCTCATGACCACCACTCTCGCCAAGGTTTGCTAAAAATGGTCAGTGGCCGTCGTAAAATGCTAGATTATTTAAAGAAAAAAGATATCACACGATATCGTGAACTCATCGCTAGCCTAGGCCTACGCCGCTAATTTTGCTAGTAGTGATTAATAAAGACAGCATATATCCCAGTTTTATAGTATCTATTACAAGCTGGTGTTACTGTTAAAAAATGCCCCTGGTTCTGAAAAGAGCCAGGGGCATTTTAGTTTGAAAATAACCTCGATTCCGGAATAGGCCGAGAATTGAGTTTGAAGAGATAAAGGAAAAGATAATAGTGAATTCAATTAAAAAGACAGTTCAATATGGTGAACATAGTCTAAGTCTTGAAACAGGAAAAGTTGCTCGCCAAGCTGGCGGTGCTGTTTTGGCCAGTCTTGGTGAAACATCAGTAATGGTCACCGTCGTCGGCAAAAAATCAGTTTCACCAGGGCAAGACTTTTTCCCTTTAACCGTTAACTATCAGGAACGTACGTATTCTTCTGGTAAAATCCCCGGTGGTTTTTTCAAGCGCGAAGGTCGCCCTAGTGAAAAAGAAACATTGACGTCTCGTTTAATTGACAGACCATTGCGTCCATTATTTCCCAAAGGTTTCCTCAACGAAGTTCAAGTTATAGCGACAGTGGTTGCTTTAGATCCTGCGATTGATCCTGATATTCCGGCAATGATTGGCGCTTCGGCAGCATTGGCTATTTCTGGTATTCCGTTTAATGGTCCTATCGGTGGTGCGCGTGTCGGATATATTGATGGCGACTACGTGTTAAACCCAAGCCGTGAACAGCTTGAAACCAGTGCCCTTAATCTTGTGGTAGCAGGTACTGAAGGTGCTGTCTTGATGGTTGAATCTGAAGCATCAGAATTACCAGAAGAAGTTATGCTTGGTTCTGTGATGTATGGCCATGAGAAAATGCAAACAGCAATTAATCTTGTTAATGAACTCAAAGCTGAAGCAGGTAAAGAACCATGGGATTGGACAGCGCCGGAAAAAGACGAAAGCTTATATGAAGAAGTTAAAGCACAATCTTATGCTGGTATTGAACAAGCTTATGCTATCAAAGACAAAATGGCACGTCTCGAGCAATTATCTGTTATTCGTGCGGCTGCTGTTGAAGCATTAGCACCGGAAGACAGTGAGCGTACTGCTGATGACATCAAGAATGTGTTTGCTAAGTTAGAAAAAGAATTAGTGCGTGGAAAAATTATTGCTGGTGAATTGCGTATTGATGGCCGCGATAATAAGACGGTTCGTGATATTAGTGTTGAAACTGGCATATTACCCCGTGTTCACGGTTCAGCGCTATTTACACGTGGTGAAACACAAGCGATGGTTGTTGCAACGCTAGGGGCAGAACGCGATGCCCAAATGATTGATGCTGTCGAAGGTGAATACCGCGATCGTTTCATGTTGCACTATAATTTCCCACCTTTCTGTGTCGGCGAAACAGGCTTTGTAGGTAGTCCTAAGCGTCGTGAAATTGGCCATGGTAAATTAGCAAAACGTGGTATTCAAGCAGTAATGCCAACGGCTGAAGATTTCCCATATGTTATACGTGTTGTATCAGAGATTACTGAATCAAATGGTTCAAGCTCGATGGCTTCTGTTTGTGGTACAAGCTTAGCATTAATGGATGCAGGTGTGCCTCTTACATCACCTGTTGCTGGTATCGCCATGGGTTTGATTAAAGAAGACAATGGGTATGCTGTACTGACGGATATTCTGGGCGATGAAGATCACTTAGGTGATATGGACTTCAAAGTAGCCGGAACTGACAAAGGTGTCACTGCACTTCAAATGGATATCAAAATTGAAGGTATCAATGAAGAAATCATGCGTACAGCACTTGCTCAAGCTCGTGATGGCCGTTTACATATTCTTGAAAAAATGAATGCTGTTATCTCAACACACCGTGAAGAAATGTCAGAGTTTGCTCCACGTATCATTACAGTGAAGATCAACGCGGATAAAATTCGTGATGTGATTGGGAAAGGTGGTGCCACAATTCGTGCATTGACTGAAGAAACCGGTGCAACAATTGATATTCAAGACGATGGTACGGTTATGATCTTCTCATCAGACTATAATGCAGGTCAGGATGCCTTACATCGAATTGAGCAAATTACTGCTGAAGTTGAAGTTGGTAAGACCTATGCCGGCACAGTAGCAAAATTGATGGATTTTGGTGCTTTTGTCACAATTCTTCCGGGCAAAGATGGTTTAGTACATATTTCACAAATATCAGATGAACGTGTGGAAAATGTTAATGATAAACTAACAGAAGGTGATACTATTAAAGTTAAAGTGCTCGAAGTGGATCGTCAGGGACGTATTCGTTTAAGTATGAAAGCTGTTAATGATGATGATACTGAGTAACACCATTTTGTTATGACATCAAAAAGCCTCGCATGCCGGGGCTTTTTTATTTGAGAAATATGAAAACCTATATTTATTGCCTTGTTGTTAATTTATTAATGGCTGTGTCAGCATTCAATGTGCAGGCTGCAGAAATACGGTTGGCTGCGGCAGCCAATTTACGTTATGCCCTGACGGAATTAACGCACACATTTGAGCAACAAACAGAGCATCGAATACAGGTCAGTTATGCCGCTTCGGGCACCTTAACCACACAAATTGAGCATGGTGCACCATTTGACCTGTTTTTGTCTGCTAATCCAGATTATGTGCAACGATTGATAAAACAAGGTTATGGTGATGAAGCAACTGAAATTGCAGGTGCACAAATGGTGTTATTTGCCGGTTCTCACTCAAGTGTCACCCTAGATGAACAGTTATCAGGATTAAAAAAGGCGTTGATGAATGGTACGCTGAATAAAGTGGCAATTGCGAACCCCAGACATGCGCCATATGGTCAGGCAGCGAAACAATTATTAGAGCAGGCCGAGCTATGGCAACCTATTCAAACGCATTTATTAATTGCAGAAAATGCATCACAAGTGGTGCAGTTTTCATTATCGACGTCTGTGGATATTGGTTTTGTACCATACAGCTATATTATTCAGCCACAACTCATTGATAAGGGTAGATTTATCAAGCTCAAAGCTTCACTGCCGCAACATGCATTAGCAATTAATAGTAATAATTCAACGGTTGGAGAGTTTATGTTATTTCTGCAGTCTGCTCAGGCGAAAAAAACGTTTGAGCATCATGGCTTTTTAGTTCCTTAAGCGAGAATACGGTGGATTGGCAGGCTTTAGACGTCTCACTCAGATTGGCCGTTTTGACCTGTCTGACTCTACTACCTATTGGATTGGCATTGGCTTATTTATTGGCCAGATCGCATTTTATAGGTCGCGGCTTTGTTGAAGCCTTAATTACCTTACCGTTGGTATTGCCACCCACTGTTTTAGGTTATTTCTTATTAGTGGGAATGGATAATAGCAGTGCTATGGGTAGTTTATTCATCAGCATTACTGGTGAAAGCCTCGCTTTTTCATTTGCGGGCTTATGGTTCGCTTCCATAATCTACAGCCTACCTTTTGCTGTACAACCGATGTTACGGGCAATGGAGCAGATTAGCCCAGAAATACGTGAAGCAGCTTGGTGTAGCGGTCTGTCAAAATGGCGGACTTTTTTTAAAATTGAATTACCTTTAGTGATGCCGGGTGTTGTTACTGCGATGGTGCTTAGTTTCTCACATACCCTAGGTGAATTTGGTGTAGTACTCATGATTGGCGGTAATATCGCTGGTGAAACGCGTACTCTATCCATTGCTATTTACGATAGTGTCTTGGCGTTTGAACATCATCAGGCTCAAGTGATGTCATGGATTCTTCTTGCAATTGCTTTAGTGACGATCAGTGTGGTGTACAGTTTCAACCGACGTTACGCTAGAACAGTTAGCCTATAACCATGCTGTCATTAGAGCTACAACAATCCTCTCCCAATCATCTTGATGTTGAATTGACATGCGAGAGTGGCGAACTATTGGCCTTAGTTGGCCCGTCAGGAGCGGGAAAGTCATCGGTATTACGTTGTATCGCAGGCTTACATAAAGCGCAATCAGGTCGGATAGAGTGTAAAGGACAAGTCTGGCTGGATACCGCTAATTCTGTTTTTTTGAGTCCACAACAACGACGTGTAGGGATGGTATTCCAAAATTATGCATTGTTTCCACATCTTAACGTAGCACAGAACATTGCATTAGCCTTTGATGAACAAAGCAGTAAGACAGAACAAGGGAAACGCTTGTTAGAACAAGTGCATTTGTCTGGTTTAGAGAACCGTTATCCCCATCAGTTATCTGGGGGGCAACAACAACGGGTTGCTTTGGCACGAGCGCTAGCTCGTCAGCCTCAAGTTTTATTGTTAGATGAACCTTTTTCAGCCGTTGATAAAGTAACAAGGCGTAAGTTGTATATGGAGTTGAATACGTTGCGACGGGGCTTAGAAATGCCTATCATTTTGGTTACTCATGATTTAGACGAAGCGGCTATGTTAGCGGATAGTATGAGTGTGATTCATCATGGCCAAACCTTGCAACAAGGCACTCCTGAACAAGTACTGCACCAGCCGGACAATTCAGCCGTTGCTAATCAAGTCGATATCAGAAACTTATTTGCCGGTATTTTAATTAAAGAAAAAGGTATTACGTATTTGCAGTGGCAAGACGCTTCATTCAAAATTGTACAGACAGAAGGTTTTGCTGTTGGACAAGCCGTGTTTTGGACAATTTCACCGGCTAAAGTATTATTGCATCAACGCGTACGACCATCACGTGGTGAAAATGAAAACCCAGTGACAGGTATAATACGAGAGATGATAACACTCCGAGGAATTACCACAGTCTTGCTCGATGTGGGGCAACGCTCAGCGTTAACCTTGCAAATGGATTTACCTGAACACGTGGCAATTCGTAATTCTCTCAAACTTGGTGACGAAATAACTGTCTCAATACTGTCAGAAGCTATACATTTGATGGCGCATTAACGCACTATTTTTATGTATAGAGTTGCCGTGCGATTAATGTTATCGCTGAACTAGGAAAAGATGATCAGACTGAAAGGTGAGTAAGTGGTCAAAATAATTGTTTTAGCTTTATTGTTTGTGGTGCTATTTGGTTTGTTCCGGGCACTGTATTTCTTAGTGAGCCAAAAAGGTGATAAGCATGCAGTTGCACATAATTTAACCATTCGTGTTGTAGCCTCAGGCGGTATTTTATTATTCTTGGTTTTCGCTAAATGGATGGGCTGGCATGAGTTTAATGGTTCACCTGTGGCAAGTAATAATCAGCCTGTGCAGGTGGAACAACAGCGTGATGAAAAAACTGAGCAATGAGCTGATGTTGTTACTGGTATGTTCATAGCTTCCTACTGATAGCTTTAGTAAGTCTTAATAGAGTCATGTAGAATAGTGGGTTTTGCATCATATGTGACTTAGATGGCTGATTTGCAGACAGAACTCAATAAACGGCGAACTTTCGCGATAATATCTCACCCCGACGCAGGTAAAACGACGATTACTGAGAAGTTATTGCTATTTGGTGGTGCGATTCAAATGGCGGGAAGCGTCAAATCGCGTAAAACCGATCGTCATGCAACGTCCGATTGGATGGAAATGGAAAAAGAACGGGGTATTTCAGTCACCTCCTCAGTCATGCAATTTCCTTATAATGGACGAATTGTTAATTTACTCGATACCCCCGGCCATGCCGATTTCTCAGAAGATACTTACCGCACCTTGACGGCAGTTGATTCAGCCTTGATGGTGATTGATAGTGCAAAAGGTGTTGAGCAAAGAACGATTAAATTGATGGAGGTTTGTCGGTTGAGAGATACGCCGATTCTTACTTTTATCAACAAACTGGATCGCGAAGGTCGGGATCCGATTGATGTGTTAGATGAGATAGAAACAGTTCTTAATATTCAATGTGCTCCCATCACATGGCCAATTGGAATGGGCAAAAACTTTAAAGGAATTTTCCACTTACAAAAAGACAGTGTTCATCTGTTTGAGCCACATAGCAGTGATGTTGGCGAGGTCATTGAAGGATTGGATAATCCACGTCTTGATGAGTTATTTGGCGATCTTGTTGAAGAATTAAGAGAAGAGATTGAGTTGGTTCGTGGAGCGAGCCATAAGTTTGACTTGAATAAATTCTTATCAGGTGAATTATCCCCCGTCTTTTTTGGCTCAGCGATGAATAATTTCGGCATTACTGAGTTGATGGATTCTTTTGTCGAGTTTGCACCTCAGCCACAACCACGTGAAACAAAAACACGGTTAGTTGACGCGGGTGAAACGCCTTTTAGTGGTTTTGTCTTTAAAATACAAGCCAATATGGACCCAAGGCACCGTGATAGAGTCGCTTTTTTACGTGTATGCTCAGGGCACTATAACAAAGGGATGAAACTGCGTCAGGTTAGAACTGGTAAAGATGTCACTATTGCCAATGCAGTGACATTCATGGCAGCTGAGCGCGAACAGGCACAGGATGCATGGCCTGGCGATATCCTTGGTTTACATAATCACGGTACGATTCAAATTGGCGACACCTTTACGGAAGGTGAAGCGATTCAATTTACCGGTATACCTTATTTTGCTCCAGAATTATTCCGTCGCGTACGCCTAAAAGATCCAATGAAAATGAAAGCATTGTTAAAAGGCTTGCAGCAATTGAGTGAAGAGGGGGCAACACAACTTTTTCGGCCACTTGATAATAATGATTTGATTTTAGGCGCGGTAGGTGTCCTACAGTTTGATGTGGTCGTTCATCGCTTAAAAGGTGAGTATGGGGTTGATTGCAGCTATGAGCCGGTACAAGTTCATACGGCCAGATGGGTGTATTGTGATGATGAAAAGAAATTAGCCGAATTCACGCGGAAAGCCTCTACTAATCTCGCATTGGATGGAGCAGGAGGGTTGACCTATATTGCACCAACACGAGTGAATCTTGACCTGACAGTGGAACGTTGGCCAGAGATCGAGTTCAAGTCAACTCGTGAACATATTTAGTCATAGACTTGCTTTTTTATTCGAGTTAGACGCAAAATGCAATGACAATGTAAGAGACATGCAATGGCTAAGGTATAACAATGAAAGTTAGATCAGTTACAAAAAATAAAGGTAAGCCAGTGATTACCTTGTCACCAAATGATTCACTTGACCAAGCTGTTGCTTTGATGATGGAACATCATATTGGCAGCCTTGTTATCATAGACAATAATGAGGTTGTGGGAATATTGTCCGAAAGAGACCTGTTAACTGTCCTGCATAAGAAATATGCGATGTGGAGTCCGCTGGTTGCTAAGGATGCTATGACACCTACTCCATTTACCTGTGAACCGGATAATACGCTTGAAGAAGTGATGAACCTTATGGTTGATCACAATATTCGCCATTTGCCTGTGGTTTATAAGGGACATTTAGAAGGCATGTTATCAATTACTGATATCGTGGAAGAGTTGCTTAAAAAGACCAAGTTTGAGAATAAGTTACTTAAGAATTATATCCAGAATTGGCCGGATGAGGATATTGTTGAAAAGGAATGAGGGCTCTAATTACTGTTAGTTTGATATTTAATCTTCAACAGGGAATTGTTCAACTTCCTGAACTTTAAGATTATTTTCCTTAGCGAAGTTGATTAGGAAGTCATAGAGCATTTCATTATTATTTGCCAATGATTTGTCAATAACAACAACTTTTGTATTTTCATACGATGCAAGTGATACACAGGGGTGGTACATGATTCGTCTGTTCGGTCCATAGGATGCGACCGCTCCACACAGTCTCTCCGCCCAATCACTCGGACGGAATTTACGGCCATCGTTGGTGATTCCCTGAATAATAATCTTACCTGGTGTAGACATGCAGCTTCTGTATGTTTTTAAATCTCGAAGGATGTTAGCTATTCTACTGTATTTATTCGAAATACCCAGCATTTAATTTGAAAAATTTATTCTTTGCCCTAATAAGTCAACAGTAGTTTTTACTATGGTGTGTTGCAGTTTCTAAACTCAGTTTTGTTGGCTAAAGCGGATTGTAATAGGTAGGTAATGATACGTTTCTATATGAAAGAAAATAATGTCTCCATGGCTTGAGCAAGTTACATTAGAGGGAGTGAGAAAACGTGATTGCCTGATTAAAAAGAAGAAAAACAGATAAATCCATTAGGAATGATTTAGGTCATCACGAAAAACCCGTATAATTAGTCGTTTTTGTTAATCTTAATACAAGAGTGAATCCGTGGCTGATTATAAACACACCCTAAACTTGCCTCAGACTAAGTTTCCAATGAAGGCGGGCTTACCTAACCGGGAGCCTGTGATGTTACAGCGGTGGCAAGAAATTGATTTGTATCAGAAGATTCGTGATCATGGCAAAGGGCGGCCGCTTTTCATTCTTCATGATGGTCCTCCCTATGCCAATGGTGATATTCATATTGGCCATGCCGTTAATAAAATTTTAAAAGATATTATTCTGAAGTCAAAAACCTTATCTGGTTTTGATGCTCCGTATGTACCCGGTTGGGATTGTCATGGTTTACCTATTGAGCTAAACGTAGAAAAAAAAGTTGGCAAGCCAGGCGTGAAAGTCAGTCCTGGTGAGTTTCGTAAAGCGTGTCGACAATATGCTCAAAAGCAGGTAGATGGTCAACGGGAAGATTTTAAGCGTCTTGGCGTTCTAGCTGAATGGGAAAACCCATATTTGACTATGAACTATGATTACGAGGCGGATATTATTCGCACCTTGGCAGAAATAGTAAAACAAGGTCATCTTCATAAAGGGGTTAAACCTGTTCACTGGTGTGTCGACTGTGGATCAGCCTTAGCTGAAGCTGAAGTTGAGTATGAAAATAAAACGTCGCCTGCCATTGATGTCAGGTTTCAAATCATAGATACCGTGGCTTTTGAGAGCGTGTGTCAAACAAAAGGACATGGGCCGGTTAATGTGCCTATCTGGACAACAACGCCATGGACTTTACCTGCGAACCAAGCTGTCTCACTGAATCCTGATTTTGATTATGTAGTCGTGCAATGTGCTGATGAACGCTTGTTACTTGCCGAGCCATTGTATGAAGCTGCCATGGAACGATATGGCCTAACAGGGGATGTCATCTCCCGTTGTAAAGGTGCTGTCTTTGAAGGGTTATTATTACAGCATCCTTTTTACCAACGCCAAGTACCGGTAATTTTGGGTGATCATGTCACTGCTGAATCAGGTACCGGTGCTGTACATACGGCCCCAGGACATGGCCAGGATGACTTTGTTGTAGGGGCAAAATACCAGCTCACCGTGGACAACCCAGTTGGTAGCAATGGCGTATTTTTGCCTGACACAGAACTGTTTGCCGGGCAATCTGTTTTTAAAGCCAATTCGACTGTAATTGAAGTGCTGAAAGACAAGGGAATGTTGTTGGCGCATGTAGATATTCAGCATAGTTATCCTCATTGTTGGCGTCATAAAACTCCCATTATTTTCCGTGCGACGCCACAATGGTTTGTCAGTATGGACCAAAATGGTCTACGTCAAGCAGCCCTCAAAGCTGTTGCGGGTACCAGCTGGATGCCGGATTGGGGGCAACAGCGTATTGAGGGTATGGTGGAAGGACGACCCGATTGGTGTATTTCACGCCAGCGAACATGGGGGGTGCCTATTCCATTATTTGTCCATCAGCAAACCGGTGCCTTACATCCAGAGACTGAGCAATTGATGGCGCAAGTGGCAGACGAAGTTGAGAAAAATGGGATTGATGCCTGGTTTGATATGGATGCCAGTAAACTTCTGGGTGATGATGCGGCACATTATGACAAAGTCTCTGACACATTGGATGTCTGGTTTGACTCGGGTGTATCTCATGCCTGTGTACTAGCACGTCGTGACTACCTTTCTCGCCCGGCAGATTTATATCTTGAAGGTAGTGATCAACATCGTGGCTGGTTCCAGTCATCGTTGTTAACATCCATAGCGACAACGGGTCATGCGCCTTACAAAGCTGTTCTGACTCATGGCTTTACGGTTGATGCTCACGGCAAAAAAATGTCGAAGTCTAAAGGGAATGTCGTGGCACCGCAGAAAGTTGTTAAGAACTTAGGGGCCGATATTATCCGCTTGTGGGTATCATCAGCGGATTATACTGCGGAGATGACAGTTTCGGATGCTATCTTGAAACAAACAGCTGATGCTTATCGTCGCATTAGAAATACTGCTCGTTATTTATTGTCCAACCTATCTGACTTTAATCCTTCGGTGCACTGTATTGCTGCCGATGAGATGTTAGCACTGGATAAATGGGCAGTGGATCGTGCTTGGCATTGCCAGCAAATGATAATGGCAGATTATGAAAGCTATCAATTCCACGCCATTTATCAAAGAATCCATAATTTCTGTGCCCAAGAAATGGGCAGTTTGTATTTGGACATTACTAAAGATCGCCAATACACCATGCAACAAAACAGTCTCGCTCGACGTTCATCTCAGACAGCGATGTATCACATTCTTGAGGCAATGGTTCGTTGGATGGCACCGATTTTAAGCTACACAGCCGATGAACTTTGGCAACACTTACCGGGTGAACGAAGTGAGTCTGTCTTTTTGGCGACATGGTATAAAGAGCTGACACCGCTTGCTAAAGAGAATAGTTATGACACTGCTTTTTGGGATAGCGTATTTGCCGTGCGTGATGAAGTAGCAAAAGTGCTGGAAATATTACGCAATGAGGGCAAAATTAAAGGTGGCTTAACAGCCGAAGTTCAACTCTATGTATCGCCAGAATTACATAAAATTCTTGATAAATTAGGCGATGAACTTCGTTTCATTTTGATTACATCATCCGCTCAGTTATTGCCAATGCATGATAAACCAAATGCTATTGCTGATAGTGGCATTCCAGGGTTAGCCATCGTAGCTGACGCTTCCGAGGATAAACGTTGTGAACGATGCTGGCATCAACGACCTGAAGTCGGTCAAGATGAAACTCATCCAGAATTATGTGATCGCTGTATTGAAAACGTCGATGGTGATGGTGAGCATCGTCATTATGCATAACGGAGTAATACTATGCTGAAATGGCTTTGGTTAAGCCTGTTAATGATGGCCTTGGATCAAGCTTCTAAATGGTATATGGCATCATGGCTAACATTACATGACACCGTTGCGGTAATGCCTTATGTAAATTTGACGATGGCACATAATACTGGCGCTGCTTTTAGTTTCTTAGCAAACGGCGATGGCTGGCAACGGTGGTTTTTTATTGCAGTGGCCGTAGTCGTCAGTATTGTACTTATTGTCTGGTTAGCAAAACTAAAACCCAATGCCAAGTTAGAAGCCGTTTCAATCAGCTTGATTTTAGGTGGTGCGGTCGGCAATGTGATTGACCGTATAATCCATGGCTATGTTATTGACTTTATAGATATTTATTATAAGGCTAGTCATTGGCCAGCCTTTAATATTGCTGATAGTGCAATCTGTATAGGGGCGGTGCTATTGCTTATTGATAGTTTTACTAGCCATTCAAAGGACGAACTATCATGATGATTTGTGATCAGGCTGTAGCTTCAATTAGCGAATTAAAACCTTATCAACCCGGTAAACCTATTGATGAGTTACAACGTGAGTTAGGCCTCACAAATATTATCAAACTGGCTTCTAATGAAAATCCATTGGGGCCCTCAGACAAAGTCTTAACAGCCATTGAACAGGTGAGTAAAGATATCAGTCGTTATCCAGATGGTAATGGCTTTTCATTAAAATCGGCCTTGGCTGAGAAATATAAGCTACACACTGATCAAATTACACTGGGCAATGGGTCAAATGATGTGTTGGAGTTAGTTGCAAGGACATTTGTTTCGCCAGCCGATGAAGTCATTTTTTCACAATACGCCTTTGCAGTGTACCCACTGGTTACTCAGGCCATAGGTGCAAATTCAAAAATAGCAGCGGCACGTGACTTTGGCCATGATCTTGATGCTATGGGTAGTCTTATCAATGAAAAAACGAAGCTTATATTCATTGCTAACCCTAACAATCCAACCGGGACGTATATTGCGAGTGCACAGTTAGATGCCTTTCTGGCTATAGTGCCGGAACATGTCATTGTGGTATTAGACGAAGCCTATCTTGAATACCATGAACCAGAACAAGACACAGTGACGTGGTTGCAACGTTATCCCAATCTTGTTATCACACGCACTTTTTCTAAAGCCTATGGTTTAGCTGGTTTACGAGTGGGCTATAGTTTATCCAGTAGTGAAATAGCTGATTTATTGAACCGCGTACGACAGCCTTTTAATGTTAATAGCGTGGCGTTAGCGGCGGCAACGACTGCACTGAAAGACACAGCCTATTTGGCGAAAAGTAAACAGATTAATGATCAGGGAATGGTGCAATTAACTGCTGGGTTTAAACAAATGGGACTAAACTATATTGAATCAAGAGCTAACTTTGTTACTGTTGATGTGCTTATGAATGGACAGATGTGCTTTGAAAAACTGTTACAACAGGGCGTGATTGTTAGGCCGCTGGCAAATTATGGTTTGCCACAACATCTTCGAATCAGTATAGGACTTGCTGAGGAGAACAACCGTTTGTTAGATGCTCTCGCACAACTAGTAGGAAAATAAAGTGATAAATCGTTTAGCGATCATTGGTGCCGGATTAATTGGTGGCTCTCTTGCCTTAGCTTTAAAACAGGCGAAAAAGGTGAAGGAAGTTGTTGCCTATGATCACAACGAATTAGCGCGGCAACAAGCGTTACAGCTGGGTATTGCGGATCACGTGTCTGATTCAATTGCAGATGCAGTTGCAGGCGCCGATATAGTGGTGCTTGCTGTACCGATGGGAGCAATGTGTCAGACGTTAAAAACATTGGCGCCTTATATTACAGAAAATATGGTCATTTCGGATGTTGGTAGTGCAAAAGCACAGGTTGTCGACGCAGCTAAAACCGCTCTCGGTAACAAATTTAGTTATTTTGTCCCTGGACATCCAATAGCTGGCACAGAAAAAAATGGTCCAGCGGCCGCATTTGCCGAGCTTTATCAACAACATCGTGTAGTTCTTACGCCTGTAGCTGAAACTGCGCCGTATGCGCTTAATAAGGTTAGAGAAATGTGGCAGACCGTCGGTGCTGATGTGTTTGAAATGACAGTTGAACACCATGATGAAGTCTTAGCCGCAACGAGTCACTTACCCCATCTTTTGGCTTTTAATCTTGTGGCTTTGCTGGCTCAGGGGGAAGATGTTGATGAGGTGTTACGTTACGCAGCAGGCGGTTTTCGTGACTTTTCGCGTATTGCATCGAGTAATCCGGTAATGTGGCGAGATATTTGTCTTGGTAATCGCGATGCAATTTTAACGTTGTTACAGCAATTCCAACGTGATTTGACTATGGTCGAACGCGCAATCGAACAAGGGGATGGCGATTATTTGATGACTGTTTTTCAACGTGCGAAATTGGCACGAGATAGTCGTTTTGCTGAACCAGGATTAATTGATAACAGTGAAGTTTAAAGCGGATTTAAAAATGTGGGGTCGTGAGCAAAGTGAGTAATGGTCAGAAAAAACAGTACATAGTGCAACCCGGTGGTTGTTTAAAAGGTGAGTTTCGGGTCCCTGGTGACAAGTCAATTTCACATCGTTCAATTATGTTGGGCTCCCTGGCAGAAGGGGTGACCGAAATCACTGGCTTCCTGGAAGGTGAAGATGCACTGGCAACCCTCAAAGCTTTTCGTGCGATGGGCGTGAAAATCGATGGGCCGGAAAACGGAAAAGTGACAATTCATGGTGTAGGTATGCATGGTTTGCAAGTCCCGGTACATGATTTGGACGTGGGCAACTCTGGTACATCTATCCGCTTATTAAGTGGTTTATTATCTGGACAAAAATTTAATAGCATACTGACAGGGGATAGCTCACTGTCCAAGCGGCCAATGGCACGCGTGGTTGATCCTTTAGCCAAAATGGGGGCGGTTATAGGTAGTAATGAAGGTAAACCGCCATTGCATGTACAAGGTGGTAACCAATTGTATGGCATTTCATATCAGTTGCCGATGGCAAGCGCGCAGGTTAAGTCCTGTTTACTATTAGCTGGTATGTATGCAAAAGCTAAAACTACGATTGTTGAACCATCACCGACGCGTGATCATACAGAACGTATGCTGGCAGGCATGGGCTATCCCGTTGAAGTGAATGGCGATACTGTGGCAATTGAAGGTGGCGGTAAGTTAACAGCAATCAATATTGATGTGCCGGGCGATATTTCGTCAGCGACATTTTTCTTGATTGGCGCATGTATTGCTGAAGGTTCTGATATCACATTAAAACATGTAGGGATTAATCCAACCCGCATTGGGGTAGTTAATATCTTAACCATGATGGGGGCAGACATTACTCTCGATAATGAGGCTGTGACAGCAGGTGAACCCGTTGCTGATATCCATGTTCGTTATGCTCCTTTAAAAGGAATTACTATCCCAGAAGAGCAAGTTGCATTGGCTATTGATGAGTTCCCAGCTATTTTTATTGCAGCTGCCTGTGCTGAAGGTAAGACAGTGTTAACAGGGGCAGAAGAGTTGCGAGTCAAAGAAAGCGACCGTATTCAGGCAATGGCTGATGGTCTGAAAATTCTAGGCATTGATGCCAGTACTACACCCGATGGGATGATTATCAACGGTGGTGTTATTGGCTCGGGAGAAGTTGACAGTCTTGGGGATCATCGTATTGCGATGGCCTTTGCGATCGCAGGACTACAAGCTGGCGGCACGATTACGATTAAAGATTGTGACAATGTGGCGACATCGTTTCCTAACTTTGTAGAACTTGCTACAAAAGCTGGTTTGGAGTTGGAAGAGAGAGATGTCTAATATTCCAGTTCTGACAATTGATGGACCGAGTGGTTCTGGTAAAGGTACGATCGCTCAATTAATCGCTAAAGAATTTGGCTGGCATTATCTGGATAGTGGTGCACTTTATCGTGTTCTTGCGCAGGCTGCTATTCAAAAAAACATAGAGTTGAGTGATGAAACAGCACTAGCAGAACTGGCTCAAGAGCTTGACGTTGTATTTTCGCCAGAAAATGACGAGCTGCGTGTGTTGTTAGAGGGTGCTGATGTCAGCACTGTTATTCGTTCAGAGCAAGCAGGTAATGCAGCATCCAAAGTTGCGGCTTTACCACGCGTTAGAGCTGCTTTATTAGAACGGCAACGGGGATTCAGACAACCACCCGGTTTAGTGACTGATGGCCGTGATATGGGCACCGTTGTCTTTCCAGATGCACAATACAAGGTTTTTTTAAATGCTAGTGCTGTTGTTCGTGCTGAAAGGCGATATAAGCAGTTGAAAGAAAAAGGAATTGGGAGTAAAATTCCCGATCTTATTGCTGAAATATCAGAAAGAGATCGTCGAGATCGTGAGCGTACGATAGCGCCACTTAAAGCGGCGGTTGATGCGGTCGAAATTGATTCAACTGCGCTGGGTATTGATGCTGTATTTGAACAAGTCAGGCGATATTGTACTGATTAACAGAATTTTGGTACTTACTTAAATATTAGTTAAGTAGGTTTTTTTTAAACTTCCTGCATAGTATGCAGGGTAACTGGGCGATTCTGCTATTGAGTAGAATCAAGGGTAATTAATAATGAGCGAAAGCTTTGCTGAACTCTTTGAAGAGAGTCTAAATTCAACACCAATGCAAACAGGTAAGATTGTATCTGGCATGGTGGTTAGTGTTGGTTCTGATGTGGTAATGGTAAATGCTGGTTTAAAATCAGAAGGTGCTATTCCAATTGAAGAATTCCAAGATGAAAATGGTGAAGTTACTGTAGAAGTTGGTGACTTGGTCGATGTTTCTTTAGAAACGTTGGAAGATGGTTTCGGCGCCACACAATTATCACGGGATAAGGCGAAAGCAGCTGAAGCGTGGATTAAACTTGAGCACGCATTTGAAGAAAATGAGACCGTAATCGGTAGAATCACAGGTAAAGTCAAAGGTGGCTTCACCGTTGAACTTGAAAATGTTCGTGCATTCTTGCCTGGTTCATTGGTCGATATTCGTCCAATCCGCGATACGACTCACCTTGAAGGCAAAGATCTTGAGTTCAAATTAATCAAGTTGGATCGTCCTCGCAATAATATCGTTGTTTCACGCCGTGCAATCATGGAAGCTGAAAACAGCGTTGAACGTGAAGCGTTACTTGAAGAACTGGAAGAAGGTAAAACAGTTAAGGGTGTTGTTAAAAACCTTACTGATTACGGTGCCTTCGTTGATCTGGGCGGTATTGATGGACTATTACATATCACTGATATGGCATGGAAACGTGTTAAGCATCCATCAGAAGTGGTTGCAATTGGTGATGAGATTGATGTACAGGTTCTGAAGTTTGATAAAGAACGTGAACGTGTTTCTCTTGGTCTGAAACAAATGGGTGATGATCCCTGGAAAGATATCACTGAGCGTTATCCTAACAGCACACGTCTACAAGGCAAGGTCACAAATATCGCTGACTACGGTTGCTTTGTTGAAATTGAAGATGGTGTTGAAGGTCTTGTCCATATGTCTGAAATGGATTGGACAAATAAAAACGTTCACCCATCTAAACTTGTCCAGTTAGGTGATGAAGTCACTGTTATGGTATTGGATATTGATGCTGAACGTCGTCGTATTTCACTTGGTATGAAACAATGCCAGTCGAATCCTTGGGAAGAGTTTGCAATGACGCATAACAAGGGCGACAAAGTTTCTGGTTCAATTAAATCAATCACTGACTTCGGTATTTTCATTGGTCTTGATGGTGGTATTGACGGCTTGATTCACCTATCTGACATTTCTTGGGAAGAAGATAACGAAGAAATTATTCGTGATTTCAAGAAAGGTGATGAAGTAGAAGCTGTTGTTCTTGCCATTGATCCTGAGCGCGAACGTATTTCTCTTGGTATCAAACAATTACAAGATGATCCGTTCTCGTCTTATATGGAAGGACACCCAAGAGGTAGTGTCGTGACAGGTAAAGTCACTGCTGTTGATGCGCGTGGCGCAACAGTAGAGCTTACTGAAGGTGTTGAAGGGTATATTCGGGTAGCTGATATTTCTCGTGAACGTGTTGAGGATGCAAGTAAAGTATTGTCGGTTGGTGATGACGTTGAAGCTAAATTTACCGGTGTATCTCGTAAAGATCGCGTTTTGACACTATCTATCAAAGCAAAAGATTCTCAAGATGAGAATGAAGCGGTGAAAGAATATTCAAACGTTTCAAGTAATAACACAACTTTGGGTGATTTGTTGAAAGAACAAATGGACCAAAAAGATAGTTAATACGGTATTGGCCAGTGCCCGTTTAATGGCGGGTACTGGCTTTTATTTCGACACAGGCAAAGTGCCAGGATAGTTAGATGAAAGAGTCAGGCTATTACTGTTCTGATTCTTAGGATAAAGAGAAAGATGACAAAATCAGATTTGATTGAAATATTATCGGAGAGACAATCGTTATTAAATTACCGCGATGTAGAGTTAGCCGTTAAGTTGATACTTGAGCAAATGAGTGAAAGTTTATCAGGTGGCGATAGAATCGAAATCAGAGGATTTGGTAGCTTTACTTTACATCACCGCCCAGCACGTATTGGCCGTAACCCTAAAAGTGGTGAATCTGTTGAACTAACTGAAAAGTTTGTTCCTCATTTTAAACCAGGTAAAGAGCTAAGAGACAGGGTTAACAACGCCGCTAATTTATAATTTTACGCACTATGAAGTTCAGCCAAGATGTACTTAGCCATGTCAATCGGGTACATCGCTATCAAGACCAATCAGTGACGATTCAGCCCAAAGACGATTCGGAACTGATTACCCTCACAAGCAATTTCATTTTAACTCCTCATAGTCTAGTGCCAGAGTGGCCACTTAATATGATCAGTGACTTTACGTCAGACGATGTGGCTTATTTTCAGATGCTGGGCATAGAAGTACTCCTCATTTCACAAATATCGCGTGAGCCAGTATCGCCCATTATTATGGCTACTTTTGCCAAGCATGCTATCGGTGTTGAACAAATGACACTAGGAGCAGCTTGCAGAACCTATAATCTACTAGTTTCTGAGGATAGAGAGGTTGCATTAGCGGTCAATTTCTAACGCCCAGTTTCATGATAACCATACCAATGAAACAGTATTGACTATGCTTTTTTAAGCTAGAATAGAATTTTTAGCCCTTTTTACAGTCAGATAACGGTCGGTCGCTGATTGCACAATCAGTAATTAGTATACAACCAGAAACAAGAGAGACTATTGCGTCATGCAAATGAACCAGCAACCGTATAATTTTGAAGTTGTGAAATGGTTTACTGTTATGGCGGTCATCTATCTGGTTATTGGCACCGGAATAGGCGTCTGGCTGGCTTCCGAATTAGCATGGCCATTATTAAATTTCGATAACCCTCACATCACATTTGGCCGTTTACGTCCTTTGCATACCAACTTGGTGGTGTTTGCCTTTGGTGGCTCGACATTAATGGCAACGTCATTGTATATCGTTCAGCGGACATCAAATATTCACTTATGGAGCAATAAACTCGCCTGGTTTACTTTTTGGGGGTGGAATCTGGTCATGCTCGGCGCAATCATCACCTTACCGTTAGGGTTAACGCAATCTAAAGAATATGCCGAATTAGAATGGCCTTTGGACATTGTATTGGGGGTGGTTTGGATCTGTTATACCTTCAATTATATTATGACGTTATCGATACGTCGGGTATCACACATCTATGTAGCCAATTGGTTCTTTTTGGCGATGATGATTATGATCACCTACCTACATACCGTGAACAGTTTGGTGGTGCCGGTTTCATTTTGGAAATCGTATTCTATTTTCGCTGGTGTACAAGACGCCATGATCCAGTGGTGGTGGGGACATAATGCCGTCGGCTTTTTCTTAACGGCCGGTTTTTTGGGCATGATGTATTATTTTGTCCCGAAGCAAGCTAATAGACCCATATATTCTTACCGTTTATCAGTCGTCCACTTTTGGGCTTTAGCTTTCGGCTATGTTTGGCTGGGAGCTCATCATTTGCAGTATACGGCTTTACCTGACTGGACAGGGTCATTAGGTGCTGCCATTTCAATTGCAATGATTATTCCGTCATGGGGCGGCGCTATTAATGGTTTATTCACTTTAAGTGGTGCCTGGCATAAATTACGAACAGATTATATCTTACGGTTCTTAGTGATATCGCTGGCATTTTATGCGATGTCAACGTTTGAAGGTCCTGTTATGTCGTCAAAAACCGTCAATGCGCTATCCCATTACACTGACTGGACAATAGGACATGTTCACTCTGGCGCATTGGGCTGGGTAGGGATGATTTCAATTGGTGCTATCTATCATATGGTGGAGCGTTTGTGGGGGCGTCGTATCCACTCGGTAAGGTTGGTGAATACCCATTTTTGGCTAGCGACAACGGGTATAGCCCTGTACATCATAGCGATGTGGGTGGCCGGTATTATGCAAGGCACAATGTGGCGATCGTACAATGATTACGGCAATCTAGCCTATACCTTTGTAGAAGTGGTAGCAGAAATGCATCCCTATTATGCGATGCGAATGGCAGGTGGGTTACTGTTCTTTTTAGGAGCGTGTTTGATGCTGTTCAATATCCTGGTCACCATTCGTAAAGCGGCTAAGCAGTCGGAACAACAACCTGTTACTACAATTTCTCAATAGCAATTATGGCTAAGAAAAACGTATCGATTAAACATTCCTTACAGCAGAAGCTGGAGAAAAATATATGGGCTTTGGTGGTAGCAACAGGCCTGGTACTCTCAGTTGGGGGAATAGTGGAAATTGTGCCATTATTTTATTTAGAGACAACATACGAAGATCAAGTCCACCCGGAGTTCAATGAATTATCAGGAGTCAGGCCTTATACTGCGCTTGAATTAGCCGGCCGGGATATCTATCAACGTGAAGGCTGTTATCTTTGCCATTCCCAAATGGTAAGACCTTTTCGCGATGAAAAAGATCGTTATGGCCATTATTCGTTAGCAGTCGAATCAAAATATGATCACCCCCACCAATGGGGATCAAAGCGAACAGGACCAGATTTAGCAAGAGTAGGTGGCAAATATTCTGATGAGTGGCACCAACAACATCTCACTGACCCCCGATCTGTGGTTCCTGAGTCAGTGATGCCTCGTTACCCGTGGTTGAAGGATAGAATGATTGATGGGACAGGCGTCGAACAGCGCCTTAAAGCTATGAAGCTGATGGGCGTACCCTACAGGGATGAGCAGATTATTAGCGCGGCCTCAAATGTGGCAAATAAAACTGAAATGGATGCATTGATTGCCTACTTACAAGTGCTAGGTACAATGATTAAGTTTGAACCGGGGCGTGATTATCGTGACTGAAGAGCAAGGTTTTTTTTACACAGACTGGCAAGCAATGACTGTAATTGATTGGGTCGGGCTGCTCATCACAGTGATTATCTTTGTCGCTTTTCTGGTGTTGTTTTATTGGGTTTTTAATCCCAAAAATAAACAGCGCATCGAGTCACATCGACGAATGGTTTTAGATGAAAAACAGCGAGATAGTGAGCAGGACGATGACTGATAAGCAATCGAAGCAGTCTGTCCCGACCACAGGTCATAGCTGGGATGGTATTACAGAATTAGACAACCCGTGCCCACGCTGGTGGTTAATTTCCCTGTATCTAAGCGTACTGTTTGTTGTTGTGTATTTTGTTTTATACCCTTCTTTGCCGTTATTGGAAGGTAGCACGAAAGGTCTGTTGGGCTGGACACAAATAAAGGAATATAAAGAAGACTTAGCAGAAATAGAGAAAGTAAGGGCACCATTTGAGCAACAGTTGTCGAAATTGGATGCAGAGACGGTGTTAACGGACCCGCAAATGTTGAATTATGTTATCACCACAAGCAGAGTTTTGTTTGGTGATAACTGCGTAGGTTGTCATGGTGTTGGCGGTGTACCTGAAAAAGGAACAGCTTACCCTGTACTGGCTGATGATGAATGGCTGTTTGGTGGTACGATCAACGATATTATGCTGAGCATCGCCGGCGGGCGGGCAGGTGTTATGTTAGGACAATCGGATGCAATGACGGAACAACAAGTCGCTGTTTTGAGTCAGTTTATTATTGATATAGCCGATGGAGGTAATATGAATACGGCGGCTAAGGGTAAAGCGCTCTATTTAGAACATGGTTGTGCGACGTGCCATGGTGATGACGCAAAAGGAAATAAGCATTTTGGTGCGCCTGATTTGACAGATAGTGTCTGGCGTTTTTCATCTGATTTTAAAGCGATTCAACATACTATTTTACATGGTGTGAATGATCCTTCCGATCCTGATACCCGTATTGCCGTGATGCCTAAATGGAATGAAAAACTGGCAACCCAACTTGAAACCAGACAAAAAGCAATTGAGGAAGGAAAAGATCCTGATGAATCTGGCTGGCGGAATGAGTTGACTGGCGATGAAGTCATACGATTATCTGAAAATGATATTAAAAAATTAACAATTTATGTGCATCAGTTTGGCGGTGGTGTACCGCTTGCTGACAATGAATAAAATGAAGATTTAAGGTGTTAGAACAAAACGAAGTTATTTATGAGGAGACAGCCGACTGGCAGCTTAATACTGGTGGTATAAAGATTGTTGCCAAGCGGCTTTCGGGGCATTTTCGCACACTCAAATGGTTGGGTATGTTGACATGGTTACCCTTCTTTTTGATGCCCTATCTTCGATGGGACAGTCAACAGGCGATCCTATTCGACATCGCTAATCGACAATACCATTTTTTCGATGTCACGCTCTATCCACAAGACTTGTGGCTTTTAGCATTAACCCTTGTTTTTTTTGCTCTATTACTGGCGGTAGTGACGATATTTGCCGGCCGTGTATTTTGTGGTTTTTTCTGTTTCCAGACGGTTTGGACAGATATATTTACTTATATAGAAACCAAACTGGAAGGCAAAACACCCTATCAGGTGAAGCGTTTTAATGATCAGTCGTGGAATAGATCAAAACTGCTGAGAAAAGTATCAAAACACAGCCTTTGGTTATTGATTTCATTGCTGACCGGCATTTCATTCACTGCCTGGTTTAGCGACGCCTATCTGCTTTGGCATAACATCTTAACATTGCAAGCGTCGCTAACAGTTTGGGTAATCCTAAGCCTGTTTACCATTGGAACTTATATCCTAGCTGGCTTCATGCGTGAGCAAGTGTGTTTCTGGTTGTGTCCTTATGCACGATTGCAAAGTGTTATGGTGGATCACGATACGCGTTTACCTTTTTATGATAGTAAGCGCGGAGAACCAAGAAAAAAAATAAGTAAACAAGGCGGCGATGGTTCAGCTGGTAGTTGTGTAGATTGCCAGATGTGCGTAGCGGTCTGTCCTACGGGTATAGATATTCGACAAGGACAACAGCACGGCTGTATTACTTGTGGTTTATGTATTGACGCTTGTGACGATGTTATGGAGAAAACGGGACAAGAAAAAGGGTTGATTCGTTATGCCTCATACAATGAAATTGAACGTAATAAGCCAGCTCAACCATTTTACCGGCGAAGCAAATTATTCCTTTATTTAACCGTACTATTAGCAACCCTAGCCATCATTGCCTACAACATGCTCAATCTATCTGCCTTTGAGTTTAAGGTTGAACACGAGCGTCAGCCTTTATTTGTTACCTTGAGTGATGGGTCGATTCAGAATAAATACACATTACGATTATTAAATAAAAGTACACAGATTGTACGTGCCTTTTTCACAGTGGAAGGTGAAGAAATGGCTTTGCACGGAATAAATAATAAGCTAACCATAGAGCCTGGCCAAATTACTCCAGTGACACTTTTTGTAAAAGCCTCAGCAGATAAGTTGGAAAATGAGGTCACTCCGATTTTATTTACTGCGCATATAGAGGGAAAAGCAGAAAGACGGGTGCAATACCAAAGTATGTTCATCGGGCCAGTGCCTTGAATAGAATGATGTCTGATGGCAATTTCACAAAATAATAAACAGGCATTGAAAAATCCCTGGCCATTGGCTTTGCTGCTATTGTTTGTGCTGTTTCTGTTGGTCAACAGCTTTTTTATTTACACATCCTTTAAGATGGGACCAAACTTAGTCGTTGATGATTTTTATCAGCGTGGTCAACAGTATTTACATAAGCAGGCAGAACAAAAAAAATATCAGTCGGCGTGGACTGGAAAAATTTTGTTCCCCATCGATATGCAAGTGAATCAGATGCATACTGTAGATTTTATCGTTCAAGGCAAGTCAGGGCTAAATTTAAAGCTTGATAGTGTGATTATTTATGCTTACCGGCCTTCAGATCGTAATGCCGATTTTATGCGCGTTATGAAAAAAATTCAGCCAGGGATCTATCAGGCTAGTATGGTTTTTAACTTGCCGGGGCGGTGGGAAGTGATTGTCGAAGCTAAAAAAGGGGATGATAAGGCCACTTTTTTACAAATCATTGATATTGATAATTAAGCTCTCATGAAGAAAATAATGGACGTGCTGCTATTACTATTAAGACAGGCCACTAAGTGTGGCTGAGCATTGTTACCACTGTGGTGTAGCGCTAAGCGCTGATAATTATTTTATGGCGACAGTGTCAGATAAGACACGTTTTTTTTGCTGCCTTGCCTGTCAGAGTGTCTGCGAGGCAATTCACAATGCTGGCCTAGAGAGTTTTTACGTTAAAACTGCTGAAGGCGTCATACTCAATAACCCTTCAGACAGTGAAGCCTTTCTGTTTGACGAAGACGACGATGAACAAGGTTTAACTGACCTTATCAGTGGGCAGGGAGATGAGAAAACCATTTATTTGTTAGTAGAAGGTATTCAATGTGCAGCATGTACTTGGTTAATAGAGCAGACATTGTCGGCAACAAAAGGTGTGGTATCAGCTGATGTTAATTTAACTAACAAGCGGGTAAAACTAGATTGGGATAGCCGCGTTTGTACGCTTGCTTCAATCTTACGTGTGTTAAAGGAAGTTGGGTATACGGCCGTGCCTTACGAACACGTTTCAACAAAAGCGATACAAGACAAACAGCAACGAAACTTGTTATACCGTATGGCTTTCGCGGGCTTCTCAGCCCTGAATATGATGTGGATTTCTATTGCGCTTTATTCAGGGGCGGCACAAGGTGAGTTTGCTGGCTGGTTTTTCTGGCTCTCTTTTTTTATTGCGACACCCACTTTATTTTATTCAGGCTATCCATTTCTAGCTAACGCGATAACAGGGTTACTACATCGCCGTTTAACAATGGATTTACCTATTGCTATTGGTGCAACAGTCACTTATGGCTATTCCTGTTATGCCTTATTTTCAGCGTCAAATGATCACCATATTTATTTTGATACGGTAGTGAATTTTCTTTTTATAATTTTACTTGGTCGTTATCTTGAAGCGAGGGCAAAACAGCATGCCCTGCGAGCGACACACCGTTTAGTACAACTGCAACCCAAACTGGCTACTCTCGTGAAGGGAGAGACGACTCAGCGCGTGCCCATCCATAGTGTAAGAAAACACGATTATATTATGGTTAAACCCGGACAAAAAGTGCCTGTTGATGGTGTAATACGAGAAGGGCAAAGTACAGTTGATGAAGCGGTGTTGAGTGGTGAATCAAGTCCTGTTATCAAGTACCAAGGAGATAGCGTTTATGCGGGTAGCATTAATCATGAAGGTGCTTTTGTCGTAGAGGTGCAAGCGACACAGAACAATACAGCTTTAGCTAAAATCATCAAGTTAATGGAAGATGCCCAGGCATCGAAGGCACCGATTCAAACACTAGCTGACAGGATTGTGCCGTGGTTTGTTGGCACTACTCTATTGTTAGCAACGCTTACTTTTGTCTTATGGTCGCAAATTGATAGTGAAAAAGCGCTCATGGCAGCCATCTCAGTTCTTATTATCACCTGCCCATGTGCATTAGGCCTAGCGACCCCTATGTCTGTGGCTGTTGCCATTGGCGAAGCAGCAAAACGGGGAATAATGATTAAACAAGGTGCGGCATTGGAACACCTTTCACGTATCAATCATTTGGTGTTCGATAAAACCGCGACACTAACTGAAGGCAAGTTCCATGTGGTTAACGTGGTTACAGCAGAAGATTATTCTAACAAGCAAGTTATGGCATTAGCCGCTTCAGCAGAACAGGCATCACAGCATAGTATCGCTCAAGCTATTGTAAAAGAAGCACAGCTGTTAGGTTGCAGTTTGCCAGCCATGAGTGATTTTATGTCCTTTCCAGGCCAGGGCATCGAGGCTCAGGTTGATTATCAAGATGTAATGGTAGGTACTATGTCTTGGCTACAAAGTAAGGGTATTGTTTTTTCACCGGAATGGTTAAACAGACTGGCAGAGGAAGAATATACGGGGTTAAGCTGTGCATTTGTAGTATTGAACAAACGAATTATTGCCTTAATTGCATTGCAAGATAAACTGCGTAAAGATGCCTTGGCAACACTTAGCAAATTGCAAAAAGAGGGGTTGACGACGTCAGTACTGAGTGGCGATCGTGAGACTACTGTAAAAACGGTGCTCAAAGATGTTCGACATATCACCATACAAGCGGAAGTACTACCGGCGGGAAAAATTGCTAGAATCCGTGGTTTACAGCAAGAAGGGGCGTGTGTTGCGATGATAGGTGATGGTGTGAATGACAGTCCTGCTCTGGTACAAGCCGATGTAGGGATTGCATTGGCAGGCGGCACGGATGTATCTGTTGCTAATGCTGATATCGTGCTGATGCACAATACATTATTAGATGTCTTTTATGTTAAAAAATTAGCGAATAAAACAATGTCTGTAATTAGACAAAACCTCTACTTATCAATTGGTTATAACATTGTCTTTGTCCCTTTAGCTATGTTTGCTTTTTTAAGTCCGCTAATGGCTGCGGTCAGTATGCCGATAAGTTCATTATTAGTGATAGCCAATACAATGAGAATAAAAACAATCTTTAAGGAGCCATGATGGAAGTGATTTACGGTTTATTACCAGCCATGTTAATTCTCGGTTTATGTGGCGTATTAGTGTTTTTTTGGACGGTCCATAATGGACAATATGATGATATGGATGGAGCGGCAAATCGTATTTTGATGGATGATGATGTAAGCTTGCCCAAAAATAACACGGATGATACCTCAAGCTAGTTTTATTAATGATTAAGTGACAAAGCAGTCAAAAAAAGGTTTTGAAGGCTAGAGAGACCCCGTATCAGATAACTGCCACTGCTAACCTTTTCTCTACTGAGTGAAAGGTGGTCTAGGAATAATTATGTTTAAAACCTGGAGTATTAAAAGCTTACTTAAATTGTGGTCTGTGGTTACTGCCGTTGTCATTCTTTTAATGGCAGTGGTTGTTATCTATTTTCTGCAAGCAATACCTGTTCTAGAAAATGAGCCACAGGCAGTTAATATGTGGCTATTTTTGCTGTTTGGTTTTGCTTTGTTCATGTTGATATCACAAGTAATATCAACGATTTCATCAAGATTAAGTAGTACAGTCACAACCTTAAGGGATGCGATGCATGAGTTATCCTGTCAACATTTTGATACTCGCCTGGATGATAATTCAAATAACATAGAGTTTACACTTATCGCTCGAAATTTTAATCAGTTTGCTAGTGTGACAGAGAACCTGATCAGTGATTTGGCTTCAGCAAAACAATCATTGCAGGAGCGGGAACAGTATTTAACGACCATTTTGAATACCGCCAGAGAGGCGATCATCGTTATTCATGCGTCGGGGAAAATTGAAACCTGTAATTCTTATACAACCAGATTACTCAATACATCAGAAGATAACCTTAATGGTGAATCTATTTTTCGTTTTTTTCAACAACAGCATCAGCTTGCATCATTAGACGATCTCCTAGAACAAGCCGCTGTAAGCAAAGAATTTGAAGGTGTCGATTATCATAACCAACCCTTCTCAATGTCGTTGTCAATTAGTGCATTAAAGGCCGACGATGATTTACGTTATGTCTGTGTTGTTACTGACATTAGCGTATGGAAGCAAACACAACAGCAGTTAATGACAGCTAGCTCAGAATTGAATACTATTTTGGAAAATGCAATGGTAGGTATTGCGTTTATCAAAGATAGACTGTTGTTACGTGTTAATCAGAAGTTTGAAGAGATTTTTGCATATAGTAAAGACGAAATTATTGGTAACAGTACTCGCTATTTATGTCCGGATGATGAAACGTTTGTGCAATTAGGGTTGCAAGCCTATGGCACATTAGAAAACGGTGATACTTTTGAAGGAGTAATGCAGTTATCACGGAAAAATGGTGAGTTGTTTTGGTGTGCAGTATCAAGTAAAGCCATTTCACAAGAGCGTCCGCAGGAAGGTACGATTTGGTTGTTTGAAGATGTGACGACCCAGCGGGAAAATGATGAAAAGCTGATTGAACTGGCTAGTATTGATGCTCTGACAGGGCTTGTTAACCGAAGCGTTTTTAATGACCGGTTATCTCATGCCATTCATAAAGCTCATCGCAATGATGGTCGTTTGGCTGTTTTCTTTCTTGACTTAGATCACTTTAAAAACATTAATGACTCACTTGGCCATAAAGCTGGTGACCAATTATTGTGTGAAGTAGCTAAGCGTCTTACAGAGTGTATTCGTGAAGAGGATACAGTTGCACGTCTAGGTGGTGACGAGTTTACAATTATCCTTGAAGATATCATTTCTGTTCAGTATGTTGCCAAGGTTGCTGAAAAAATAGCGGATACTATTTTAAAGCCTTATAAATTGGATATGGCAGAAGTCAGTATCAGTCCAAGTGTTGGTATTAGTTTATACCCGGCAGATGGTCGAGATAGTGAGATTTTGATTCGTAATGCTGATGCTGCTATGTACCATGCCAAGAACAACGGCCGAAATAATTTTCAATTTTACTCTGCTGAAATGAATGCTCAGATTGCCCAGCGTTTAGTTATGGAAAATGAACTACGTAAAGCTGTTGAACAGGATGATTTCTACCTTCATTTCCAACCGCAATTTGATATCATCAATCAACAGATCGTAGGTGCAGAAGTATTATTGCGCTGGCATCATGAGCAATGGGGTGATGTATCCCCAGCAGAGTTCATTCCGATACTTGAAGACACCGGTTTGATCGTGCCTATTGGCGAGCAGGTGTTAAAAAATGCCTGTAAGTCTTATATGAGTTTACGGGATAAGTTAATACCAGAGTTTAAGATGGCCGTTAATTTATCTGGACGCCAGTTTCAAGGGACACCGTTATCGAACTATGTTCAGCAAGTGTTGGATGAAACAGGCATGTCACCAAGCAATCTGGAACTTGAAATTACTGAGAGTATCTTGGTCAAAGATACACACTTGGCAATAACGACATTAAATGAGCTAAAGTGGCTAGGCGTGACTTTAGCGATTGATGACTTTGGAACAGGTTATTCATCATTGTCTTATCTGAAAAAATTCCCATTAGATGTACTTAAAATAGATAAAACGTTTATTAATGATGTAACACTAGATAAAGACGGTGACGCTATTGTTGATGCGATATTAGCTATGTCGAAGCATTTAGGCTTGGATGTGGTTGCTGAAGGGATTGAAACAGTGGAACAGCTCACGTTTTTACAAACACATCATTGTCATCGTGGTCAGGGTTTTTATTTTAGCCGACCCGTTGATTTTCAAAATTTGTGTAGACTGGTTGATGAGCAAGTGATTGTTAATTTAGCATAATTCTAACAGTGTTAACTTTTTTCCGGTTTGACATGTAGCCAAAAAGTAACGGGACCGTCGTTGACTAGGGATACCTGCATATCCGCTCCAAATTGGCCTATTGCTACCTGAGGGTACTGATTAACTGCGCGTTGGCAGAATGTTTCAAACAGGGCTGATGCCATCTCAGGACTCGCTGCTGAGGAAAAACTCGGTCTCATACCTTTCTGAGTATCGGCAACCAGAGTAAATTGCGGTACCAGCAATAAATCACCTTTTATATCAGTGAGTGCGTTGTTCATTTTACCATCAGCATCTTCAAAGACACGGTAGCCCAGAATTTTACGGAGTAACCGGTCTGTTTCTGCTTGCGTATCAGCATGTTCGATTCCTATAAAGGCCAATAAGCCCGACTCAATCTGTGCAATTGTCTGGCCTGCGACGGTGACACTGGCATTGCTAACGCGTTGTAATAAGGCGATCATGATTGACTCTCTTTTTTCATCGTTAATAGCATAATAAAAAACTAATCGGTTTGTACTGACTGTCGTAATTCGATTTACATTGGTAATTCTTCAATGTTTGCGAGAAAATAGTCAGCTTAAAACAATAAACGTATTAGCCATACATTAACTTATTAAAGGCAATTTAGCTTTATGAACCTGCATGAATTTCAGGCGAAACAATTATTTAATCGCTATGCGATCCCGACTCCTCAGGGACAAGTTATTACCGATGCTGCAGCGGCGAAAGAAGTGGCAGAACATCTGGGTGGCTCGTATTGGGTAGTAAAAGCTCAAGTCCATAGTGGTGGCCGAGGAAAGGCCGGTGGTGTTCGGGTTCTGGATAATATCGATGATCTAACACAAACTGCAGAGGAGCTACTTGGCCAACATCTTGTAACACAACAAACAACGTCGGCGGGTTTGCCAATCAATAAACTTCTTATTGAACAACCCTCTGATATTGAACGCGAACTTTACTTAGCGATTGTAGTTGATAGGGTCTCCGAACAAGTAGCTTTTATGATATCGGCTCAAGGTGGTATGGATATAGAGACTATCGCTGAGCAGACACCGGAAGCTATATTGAAGCTGTTTATTCATCCTGTTGTTGGCTTACAGGCTTATCAATGTCGCCGTGCAGCTTTTTTCCTTGGCTTAAAGTCTGATGCCTTTAAACAATTGCAGGTTGTGATGCAAGGTTTGTATCAGTTATTTGTCGAAAATGATGCAAACCTAGTGGAAATTAACCCGTTGGCAATAACAGGTAACAATCAATTATTGGCGATTGATGCCAAAGTAAACCTTGATGATAATGCTTTATTTCGTCACGCTGAGCTGGCCGCCATGTTCGATCCCTCACAGGAAAATGAAGTAGAGGTTATCGCTCAACAACATGGTTTGAATTATATTCCATTGGATGGTGAGGTGGCATGTATGGTCAATGGTGCCGGGCTTGCAATGGCAACAATGGACTTGATTCAAAAAGAGGGTGGCCAACCAGCTAACTTTTTAGATGTTGGTGGCGGCACGACTGCTGAGCGTGTGGCGCAAGCTTTTAAATTGATATTGTCGGATACAAAAGTGAAGTCAATCCTGGTTAATATTTTTGGTGGTATTGTGCGATGTGATCTGATAGCCCAGGGCATTATTCAGGCTGCTAAGGAGGTCGGGCTGGGTCTTCCTGTCGTCGTTCGTTTAGAAGGCACGAATGCAGATTTGGGCCGTCAATTACTGGCTAACAGTGATATGACGATACAAGTAGCACAAGATTTAACAGATGCCGCCAGACAATCTGTAGCTGCAGCTAAGGGAGCCGCCCGATGAGTATACTCATTAACAAAGAGACACGAGTGATTTGCCAGGGTTTTACCGGTAAACAAGGAACTTTTCACTCCGAACAAGCCTTGGCTTATGGCACCCAGTTAGTCGGTGGGGTTACGCCAGGCAAAGGTGGCCAGACTCATTTAGACAAACCGGTATTTAATACAGTTCATGAAGCTGTGGAACAAACCGGCGCTGATGCCACGATGATTTATGTGCCAGCAGCCTTTGCCGCCGATGCCATATTGGAAGCAGCCGATGCCGGTATTGAAATTATTGCCTGTATTACTGAAGGTATTCCGGTACAAGATATGTTACGCGTTAAGCATGCTCTGAAGGGATACGATGCTAGACTAATTGGGCCCAACTGTCCCGGCGTGATTACGCCGGGAGAATGTAAAATTGGGATTATGCCAGGAGCTATTCATTTACCTGGCAAAATAGGCATTGTGTCGCGATCTGGCACATTGACCTATGAAGCTGTTTATCAAACGACGCAGAATGGGTTGGGGCAAAGTACATGTGTAGGCATTGGTGGTGATCCTATCCACGGAATGAATTTTATTGATTGTTTGGCATTATTTGAGGCAGACCCACAAACAGAAGGTGTTGTGATGGTAGGTGAAATTGGTGGCCAGGCTGAAGAAGAAGCTGCAGAGTATATTCGCGAGCATGTCAGTAAACCTGTAGTGGCCTATATCGCAGGTTTAACAGCGCCTGAAGGTAAACGTATGGGCCATGCCGGCGCTATTATCAGTGGTGGTCAAGGGACGGCAAAAGCAAAATTAACCGCATTGTCTGACGCAGGTGTTCAGTTAGCACTATCACCGGCTGAGATGGGCAGTGTTATGTTGGCGTCAATGGCTAATCGTTAATGGACAAAACCTTTCGCCTAGTCATGGGACAAATCAACCCGGTTGTTGGGGATGTGTCTGGTAATGTAAAACAGATAATCAAATCAGCAGAGCAAGCACGCGATGAATTGCAAGCAGATTTGGTTGTTTTTCCAGAACTGACACTTACTGGTTATCCACCAGAAGATCTATTACATCGACCAGGACTGATTAAACGCGCTGACAAAGGCATCGCTAAGTTAAAAAAGAAGCTGCACGGAATTGCTATTATTGTCGGTCACCCATCAGGTCGGGTCAGGGAAGATTTATACAATGCCGCCAGCGTAATTGCTGATGGCCAATGTATCGCAACCTACTTCAAGCATTGTTTGCCTAACTACGGCGTATTTGATGAGAAAAGATACTTTGTAAAGGGTACAGAAGCCACTGTTTTCGATTACAAAGGCATCCGTTTTGCAATCACAATATGTGAGGATATTTGGTTTGCTGGCCCTGCAGCTCAAGCTCTTGATAAAGGGGCGGAAATTATTTTAAATCTCAATGCATCACCATTTCAACAAGGTAAATGGCAGATGCGTGAAAAAGAAGTGAGACAGCGTGTCAGAGAAACAGGCCTGCCTATTGTTTACATCAATCAGGTAGGTGGGCAAGATGAACTGGTGTTTGATGGTGGCTCTTTTGCTTTGTCTTCACAAGGGGAACGTGTGGCTCATGCACCTAGTTGGCAGGATGGTAACTATCTGATTAAGATACAGCGTTCGGCTGATGGCAAACATACCTTGTCGGGTGACATCTATCAGCATAAAAGCGAGCTGGAAATGATTTACCAAGGCCTGGTTTTCGGATTGCGTGATTATGTGGAAAAAAATCACTTTCCAGGTGTTGTTATTGGTTTTTCGGGCGGTATTGATTCTGCATTAACACTAGCACTTGCTGTGGATGCTTTAGGCGCTGAGCGAGTGAAAACGGTCATGATGCCCTCACGTTATACAGCGCAAATGAGTTTGGATGATGCGAAAGAAATGGCGGACACCTTTGGCATTCAACATGATGTTATTCCAATTGATAATTTATTTGAGCAGTTTTTAACCAGTTTGTCTGACCAGTTTACTAACAGTGCTGTCGATACCACAGAAGAAAATATTCAAGCGCGTTGTCGCGGAGTATTGTTAATGGCCATCTCAAACAAAACAGGTGTTATGGTGTTATCAACAGGTAATAAAAGCGAGATGGCGGTCGGGTACTCTACGTTATATGGCGATATGGCTGGCGGCTATGCGCCGCTGAAAGATGTCTATAAAACCCTAGTCTATCGGTTGGCCAATTATCGCAATGCTATCTCAGAAGTGATTCCTCAGCGTATTATTACGAGACCGCCGTCAGCCGAGCTGGCAGATGATCAGTTCGATGAAGACAGTCTGCCACCTTATGAGGTGTTAGATGAGCTGTTAGAAGCATACATTGCACAGGATTTGTGTTTTGAGGATATGGTCGAGCAAGGCTATGAACCTGAGCTTGTTGCACATATCATAAAAATGGTGGACAGAAGTGAGTATAAGCGCCGTCAGGCACCACCTGGAATACGGATTACTGGCCGTGCATTCGGAAGGGATAGACGCTATCCTATTACATCAGGCTATACTGTAAATTCAAAAATAGAGTAGGGGAAACAATGAAAAAAATCGAAGCGATTATTAAACCCTTTAAGTTAGATGATGTTCGTGAAGCATTATCTGAAATAGGAGTCACCGGTTTAACTGTTTCAGAAGTAAAGGGGTTTGGACGACAGAAGGGACATACAGAACTTTATCGTGGTGCTGAATATGTTGTCGATTTCCTACCTAAAATAAAAATGGAAATTGTGTTAGCTGAAGAGCAGATTGAGTCTTGTGTTGAAGCGATTACCAAAGCGGCACATACAGGTCGCATTGGTGATGGTAAGATTTTTGTAACACCCATTGAGCAAGTCATTCGTATTCGTACAGGCGAAGAGGGTGAAGCTGCCGTTTAAGCTTACTAATAGTTATGGCTAGCAGTTAGACTGCTAGTCATAACTGAAATTACTCTACCGTTGTTTGGTGAATAGACTCGATACCCGGATGCTCAGGGTAGTTATGCTCTAATATCCGTAACGCATTGTGTGATAAGTCATCTAGACCCAATACTTTATATGCTTTTGCCATAATCATTAAGGCATCAGCAGTAGCGGGGGTTTGTGAGTAATTTTCAATGACATATTTTCCGCGATTAGCCGCAGCAAGATAAGAACCACGACGCATATAAAAGTGCGCTACATTGATTTCATGGCGGGCTAACCGGTTTCTCAGATATACAATACGTTGTCTGGCATCTTCACTGTATTGACTTTCAGGGAAGCGATTAACTAGATTGGTGAAATCTTTCAAAGCATCGAGTGCTGAACCAGGGTCACGTTGCGTTTCATCACGCGGCAAGTACTTTTCTATAATGCCTATATCGCGGTTAAAGTTAATAAGTCCACGGAGATAGATGGCATAATCCATCTCAGGATTACGTGGGTAGACGCGGATAAAACGATCAACGGTTGCGATGGCCGATTCAGGGTCATCTGCTTTGTAGTGTGCGTATGCCGATCGTAATAAAGCCTGTTGTGCGTAGTCGCCAAATGGAAAGCGCGCTTCTAACTGACTGTAATAACGAAGCGCTGTTTCATAATCTTCTTGCTCCATTGCGGATTCCGCTTCAGTAAAGATGCGCTCGACAGGCCAATCATCTTCTGGGTTTTTTGTATCTTTGGATTCAAAAATTGAACAGCCTGAAAGGGTTATCAGAGTGAGAATAAGAGGCAGATAATATTTTTTCATAGTGGGTAGATTACGCTAGCAGTAAACTTAAGGCAAAAGCGATTTTACTCTTATGTTCTTGGTATGGGTAGTTGATTTGTACTGATAATGTGAAAACCTTTCCTTGTACAATATGTCTATTTATTAATTAAAAAAGTAAATTGGATCATTATGCATCGTCACTTGTTATTATTTTTACTAAGTTTTGTTTCATTCGTTGCCAGTGCAACAACCTTTGAGTTAGATGATGAATCAACCCGAGTTGTTGGGCATAACTTGGTGGTGTTTAGTCGAGCGCAAGATACCTTGCTTGATATCGCGCGTCAGTTTGATTTAGGTTACGATGAAATCGCTAATGCAAATCCAGATGTCGATGTCTGGTTGCCAGGTGACCGACGTCGTGTGTTGGTACCTAATCAGTTTATCCTGCCTGATGCCGACAAAAAAGGTATTGTGATCAACCTTGCTGAAATGCGTTTGTATTTCTACCCTGAAAGAGAGGGAAATGAAAAACAGCGCGTCATTACCCACCCTATTGGAATCGGTCGTGAGGGGTGGAAGACACCGCTAGGTAAAACGCAAATTATTCAAAAACGAAAAGATCCAACCTGGACGCCGCCAGCCTCTATTTTAGCTGAGTACCTAGAGAAGGGTGACCCATTACCAAAGGTAGTGCCTGCGGGGCCAGATAACCCACTTGGAGCCTATGCGATGCGTCTGGGCATGCCAGGTTATTTATTACATGGTACAAACAAACCATATGGTGTTGGACTAAGGGTCAGTCATGGTTGCATTCGACTTTTTCCTGAAGACATCGAGCAGTTATTTGCTCAAGTACCTACTAATACGCCAGTAACTATCGTTTATCAGCCATACAAAGCAGCCATGCATAATGACGGACTGTATGTAGAAGCGCACGAAACGCACGATGATATGAACCATAGCAGCAATAATATGACACCAATGGTTGAGGCTATTTTAAAAGTGAAAAATACGTTTAGTGATGATGATTGGTTATTTGCCCAGTCATTGATTGAACATTATCACGGAGTTGTAAAGCCTATTGATAAAGTGGAAACAGAGGTTGTGGAAGATGTCTGGTTCATTCATTCAGGCATATCAACGCAGCCTAATCAGGCGTTTAATGTTGCCCTACAACAATTGGATCTGGAAGATAAGTTTTGGCCTATCAAGGGTGCCGTGGGTGAAACGTTGATTGGGCCATTTGATAGTCAACAGAATGCTGAACGACTTGCGCAGAAAATTATTGCTATGACAGGCAAGCCTAGCTGGGTAACTTTGGTAGCAAGTGAAGCATTGTAGAAATAAAAAAGCCGAGGCAAATGCACTCGGCTTTTTAAGCAATTTGCGTGTGACTTATTTGCTCATTGCTTTGTGGAACATACGATCCACTTTTGCATTTGCTTCATCAGCAACTAGGTGAGCTGAACGAGCAGTTTCTAATGCTACATTTGCAGTGTTTTCAACAGCTAACAGGTGTGTTTCAATTTTTCCAACGTGTGCTTCGACACGACCAAAATGGTCTTTGATTGCTGTGATATCAACATCTTCAAGACCATGTGTGTGACTAGTGCTAGCACAACCAGTTAGCAAAGCCAGTGGAAGAGCAACTGCAGCAAATTTTGATAGTGATTTCATTCTATTCTCCAATAGTTCAGTTAAATGAATCCATAAGTCTGGAACATTGCCTCTGTGGCAACATAATCAGGAGGCTATCAGGAAATTATGAAGCTGTCCAACGCCTTAAACATAAACTGGTAGCAGCTTAATTTACTGTTATAATGTGCAGCTCTTTATGAGGAAATAAATTAACACTTCCTCACTGATTCTAATATAGTTATTGTTCTGGAAAATTATCTATGCATCCAATGCTTAATATCGCTATTCGTGCAGCGAGAAGTGCGGGTACACTTATTGTGCGCTCATTACCTCATGTTGAACATTTGGAAGTGACAACAAAAGGACGTAATGATTTTGTGTCAGATGTGGATCGTTTGGCAGAGCAAGAAATTATCAACACGATTCGCAAAGCGTATCCGGAACACGCAATTTTGGCCGAAGAATCCGGTTTATCGGGAAATGATGGCACGGTTTGGGTAATTGACCCTTTAGATGGTACAACAAACTTTCTGCATGGCTTCCCGCATTATTGCATTTCAATTGCCATTATGGTGAAAGGAAAAGTCGAACATGGCGTGATTTATGACCCATTACGTGAAGAACTTTTTACTGCTTCACGGGGTGCGGGTGCTCAGATGAATGATCGTCGTTTACGTGTTACTAAACGAAAAGATCTAAAAAGTAGTTTATTAGCCACCGGTTTCCCTTTTAAGTACCCTCAGCATTTTGATGCTTACCTACAAACGTTCAATGCTGTATTCCCTAAGGTATCAGATATAAGAAGAGCAGGGTCTGCCGCTTTAGATCTAGCTTATGTAGCTGCTGGCCGCCTTGACGGTTACTGGGAAATAGGTTTGGAAAAATGGGATCTCGCTGCCGGAGTGCTGCTTATTGAAGAGGCTGGTGGTGTTGTTAGTGACTTTGCTGGTGGTGATGATTACTTTCAACGAGGTAATATTGTCGTAGGCAATTTATCGATCCAACAGCAACTACTCAATTCTATACAACCTTACTTGACAGAAGAGCTGACAAAATAGCTCTACCGCTATAGTTATCGCTCATTTATCCCCTTTTTAATACGAATAGAATAATTAATGACAACAAATACTAGAGAAATCAGCAAGCTACGCAATATCGCTATTATTGCCCACGTTGACCATGGAAAAACAACATTGGTCGATCAATTATTACGCCAGTCAGGTACGTTCAGTGAACATGAAGAACTGCAAGAACGTGTGATGGATTCTAATGATTTAGAACGTGAGCGTGGCATTACTATCTTGTCTAAAAACACCGCTATCAGTTGGAATGGCTACCATATTAATATTGTAGATACACCAGGACACGCGGATTTCGGTGGTGAAGTGGAACGTGTATTGTCAATGGTTGATTCGGTACTTTTACTGGTCGATTCAGCTGAAGGGCCGATGCCACAAACGCGCTTTGTGACACAAAAGGCCCTTGCTTTGGGTTTAAAACCCATTGTTGTTATCAATAAAATTGATAAACCGAGCGCTCGACCAAACTGGGTTCTGGATCAAACATTTGATTTATTCGCTAATTTAGATGCGACTGATGAACAGTTAGATTTTGATGTAATTTATGCTTCTGGTTTGAATGGCTTTGCGGGTATGGATGATGACGTACGGTCAGGTGATATGACACCACTTTTCCAAATGGTTGTGGATAAAGTCGCAGCACCAAATGTTGATGTAGATGGACCTTTCCGTATGCAAGTGACCTCGCTTGATTACAATAGCTATGTCGGCGTTATTGGTATAGGCCGAATAGAACGGGGTACTGTAAAAACAAACACGCCGGTGACAGTGGTCGACATTGAAGGAAAGCAACGTAATGGTCGGGTATTAAAAGTCATGGGCTTTATGGGCCTACAACGAGAAGAAGTCGCGTCGGCGCAAGCTGGCGACATCATAGCTTTCACGGGCTTAGAACCTCTTAATATTTCCGATACCCTCTGTGATCCAAGTGCTGTTGAGGCCTTACCACCTCTGACGGTTGATGAACCGACAGTCACAATGACTTTTCAAGTCAATAATTCGCCATTTGCAGGTAAAGAGGGTAAGTTTGTCACGACGCGCCAAATTAAGGAACGCCTTGATAGAGAGTTGATTCATAATGTAGCACTGCGTGTTGAGCAGATACCTGAAGATCCAGATAAATTTCGTGTTTCTGGACGTGGTGAATTGCATTTATCAGTACTTATTGAAAATATGCGCCGTGAAGGATACGAAATGGGTGTTTCTCGACCGGAAGTCATACTGCGCGAGGTTGATGGAGTAAAAGAAGAACCTTTTGAAGCGGTTACGGTTGATGTGGAAGATAGTCATCAGGGAACGGTCATGGAAAAACTGGGCGAACGAGGAGCTGAGCTCCAGGACATGGTTCCTGACGGTAAGGGACGAGTACGTTTGGACTTTATGATCCCATCACGCGGTTTAATTGGTTTTAGAACAGAGTTTCTGACTGCAACTCAAGGCACAGGACTTATTTACAGCGTTTTTGATCATTATGGGGCTGCAAAGCAGGGTTCTTTCGGTAAACGCATTAATGGTGTTTTAATTGCTAATGGTGTGGGTAAGGCAGTGGGATTTGCTTTGTTCAACCTGCAGGAACGTGGCCGTTTATTTATTGGTCATGGCGATGATGTGTATGAAGGGATGATCATTGGTATTCACTCACGGGATAATGACTTAGTTGTTAATCCATTAAAAGGTAAGCAGTTAACAAATGTTCGTGCATCAGGGACGGATGAGGCAATCTCATTAACACCACCAATCAGGATGAGTTTAGAGCAAGCTTTGGAGTTTATTGGTGAAGATGAATTATTAGAAGTGACTCCTACATCATTGCGCATCCGTAAAAAACTACTGCTCGAACACGAGCGAAAACGTGCTTCACGAGGTTAAGATCACAGGTTTTAGCATTGTTTGATACAACAGGGTATTCTAACTATATCTATGTTTATTTGCTTTAGGGTTTTGTTATGCGCATTTTAGTGTTGATTGCAATAGGGCTTTTACTGTATTTCATTATCAGCAATCATCTAAGAAGAAAACGCGTTTCTTCTCGTCGTGATGAGCCAAAGACGGAAAAAATGGTTCGATGTCAGCACTGTGGTATTCATGTGCTAGAAAAAGAATCATACCGGAGAGGTGACCATTTCTATTGTAGTCAGTCTCACCTTGAGGCTGATACATAGGC
>QGCW01000017.1_pt1 | contig 42536 bp, 46 predicted proteins | sample 4702261 | NCBI WGS metagenome assembly QGCW01 (sample SAMN08941162, study PRJNA450518) | Sediment metagenome, whole genome shotgun sequencing project. | biome: grassland soil; feature: grassland; material: soil; isolation source: soil 14 days enrichment with methanethiol ...
AAGCATTGTCATCAAATTGGTTAAATTATAACCAGTTATAAATAACTCTATGAATCAATAAGTTACGAGTCTTATTTTGCGAATCAACAGCTTAGCTCTGCTTCATCAAATCGGGGCTAACTAGCATTGCTAAAAGTGAATAACTATCTCCTTAGCGTTATCAAGGTTAAAGCATTAACAGACAAAAGAAACCTTAATGTCAAGGATATTGTTAAATTATACTGCCTCAGTTTCTTCCATTAAGTTCAGTACAAGATCGTCATCTTTTAATTCGACGCGGACATGGCCTCCTGAACGTAATTTACCGAACAATAACTCATCGGCCAGTGGTCGTTTGATTTTATCTTGTACAAGTCTTGCCATAGGCCGGGCACCCATTTGCACGTCATAGCCATGCTCTGCCAGCCAATTCCGGGCCTCACTATCAATTTCTAGTGTGACCTGTTTATCTTGCAATAACATTTCCAGCTCTAGTACCGCTTTATCGGCAACGCGTAATACAGCATCTCTGTCTAGTGCTTTAAATTGAATAATGCCATCCAAACGGTTACGGAATTCTGGCGTGAAGCTGCGTTTAATGACTTCCATACCATCTGTTTGATGATCTTGTGGTTTAAAGCCTATTGAGGAACGATTCATTTCTTGTGCGCCGGCATTACTTGTCATAACTAGAACAACATGTCTAAAGTCAGCTTTGCGACCATTATTGTCAGTCAAAGTACCGTGATCCATAACCTGCAATAGTAAATTGAACACGTCTGGATGCGCTTTTTCTATTTCATCCAGTAGTAAAACGGCATGAGGCTGCTTACTAATTGCCTCAGTCAATAAACCACCTTGGTCATAGCCCACATAACCCGGCGGCGCACCTATTAAGCGCGATACCGTATGACTTTCCATATATTCGGACATATCAAAACGAATCAGCTCTACCCCTAAACTGTAGGCAAGTTGCCGTGTCACTTCTGTTTTACCCACCCCTGTTGGGCCGGTGAACAAAAAGGCGCCCATAGGACGTTCAGGATGACCTAAACCGGAGCGCGCCATTTTTATAGCGGACGACAAAGTGACAATAGCGTCATCTTGTCCAAAGATGACATGCTTAAGGTTTGTATCCAAACTACGAAGATTATCCTTATCAGCATTGCTTACTGTTTTAGCAGGAATTCTAGCTATTTTGGCTACTATAGATTGAATATCACCAACACCAATCATTTTCTTGCGTCTTGATTTAGGTAATATACGCTGGGCCGCACCCACTTCATCGAGCACATCAATTGCTTTATCAGGTAAGAAACGATCATTAATATGCCTGTCTGATAACTCTGCGGCTTGTTCAAGCGCTGCATTGCTATAACGAACACTGTGATGCTCTTCTAAACTTGATTTCAAACCTTTAAGAATCTGTTTCGTTTCTTGAACTGTCGGTTCAGGAACATCAATTTTTTGGAAACGACGTGTCAATGCATGATCATGCTCGAATATGCCACGGTATTCTTGATAGGTAGTCGAACCAATGCACTTGAGTTCACCTGTTGCTAACAACGGTTTAAGCAAATTGGCTGCATCCATAGCTGAGTTGCCAGCTGATCCCGCACCAATCAGCGTATGGATCTCATCAATAAATAAAATAGCATCCGGAATTTTACCAATATCACGTAGTAACCCTTTCAGACGTTTTTCAAAATCACCACGGTATTTAGTACCCGCTACCAGAGCACCCATATCCAATGAATAGATAGTAGCCTGCTCAAGTATTTCCGGCACATCTTTATTAACGATTCTTCTTGCTAGACCTTCGGCTAACGCTGTTTTACCCACACCGGCTTCGCCAACGAACAAGGGGTTATTTTTTCGCCGACGACATAAAATTTGTAAGGTCCTTTCAATCTCATGCTCCCGGCCAATTAATGGATCAATTTTGCCGGCTTCAGCAAGCTTATTTAAATTTGTTGCATAAAGTGCTAGTGGACTTTTACTGTCTTGACTACTGTCAGATTGTTCCTCTGCTTCATCATCACTTTGCAATTCAATCAAATCTTCATCAAGCCCCTGACTGATAGCATTAATCACATCCAAGCGCATAACATCTTGTTTTTGCAAGCAATAAACAGCCTGTGATTGTTGTTCAGAAAATATAGAAACCAGTACATTAGCACCTGTCACTTCTGAACCACCAGAAGACTGAACATGCATGACAGCACGCTGTAAAACACGCTGGAATGCTAACGTCGGTTGTGTTTCCCGCTCACTATCCTCAGATAAAGTTGGCAGATTATCAGCAAGAAAGTCGATTAATTCCTGTCTTAAGACATCAATATTAACGTCACAGATTTTCAACACTGCTAAAGCCTGACCATTTTCAAGCAAGGCCAATAAGAGGTGCTCTACTGTCAGAAACTCGTGAGCATCTTTACGTGCATGACTGAAAGCCTGGCTTAATGTCTGCTCTAGCTCTTTACTTAACATTTTTATATCCCTCTTTCAGCTACCAACTAAACTTAATTACTCTTCTTCCATTGTACATTGCAATGGATGGCCATGCTGTTGTGCATAACTATTAGCCTGCTCGACTTTAGCCTCTGCGATTTCAAAGGTAAAGATACCACATTGTGCCAAACCTTCAGTATGGACCTGCATCATCGTGCGGGTTGCACGATCATGGCCCATACTGAATAAATCCTCTAGAACTTCGATCACAAAATCCATGGGCGTGTAATCATCATTAAGCATCAGTACACGGTACTTGGGAGGCTCTTTCAAGTCTGGCTTAGAAGGCGAAATCGTTAACTCATTCTCACCATGCCAATCATGATCATAGTCCTTGCTCATCGTAGTTATTCGCTCGTTTGTTGTACCATTTTTTTCAACTCACCCGATTCAAACATTTCCATGATGATATCGCAGCCACCAACTAGTTCACCGTTGATATAAAGCTGTGGAAATGTTGGCCAGTCTGCATAACGATATAAATTTTCACGTACTTCTGGCTCAGCCAGAACATTAATATATGCAAACTCTTCACCACATTCCTGTAGTGCCGCCGCTGAACGGCTTGAAAAGCCACATTGTGGGAACTCAGGCGTACCTTTCATGAAAAGAATGACGTTATTCCCTTTAATAGCCTGTTCAATATGTTCCATTACATCCATTGATATTATCCTCTCTTTAAGTGATTGCCCCATATTTAAGTGGGGGTTATATATTATAAATTCAAGCTTAAGCTAGTTAATTTAAAGCTGCAACAAACCAAGTACGCCATCCAGACCACAATGATTCAATGCTGTGGCCGCCTGTTGCTGAACTTTTGGCTTGGCATGATATGCAACACTCAAGCCCGCCTCACGCATCATTAATAAATCATTAGCACCGTCACCCATTGCAACAGTTTGTTCGGGTTTTATTGCCAGCTCTTGGCAACGGGCATGCAGGAAATCGGCTTTTGCTTGCGCGCCACAAATACTGCCTTCTACTTCACCTGTCAGTCGACCATTATGCTGTTGCAAGACATTGGCCATCGTATAATCCAGTCCAAGTTGCGCTTTTAAACGATCGGTAAAAAAGGTAAAACCTCCTGACACCAAGGCCGTTTTAATCCCCTTAGTCTGCAATGCTTTTATCAAAAGCATTGCTCCTGGATTTAGTTGTAAGCGTTGTTCGAAAACTTGCTCTAATACGGTCACATCCAATCCCTTTAATAGGGACACACGTTGTCGTAAAGAAGTTTCAAAATCAATATCACCAAGCATGGCAGCTTCCGTGATGGCCGCTACCTGCGGTTTAACACCGATAAAGTCAGCTATTTCATCAACACATTCGATATTGATAAGTGTTGAGTCCATATCTGTCACGAGCAGACTGGTCACCGTCGGGTCAAAATTTTCAGGAATCTGATTAATATCGATAGGGTAACGTTGTCGCCACTCTTGTAGCACAGTTTTATCAACTGATTGTGATGATCTTAAGAGCGTGTAATTTGTTGTCGTCTCTACTTCTGCAGAAATCTGTTTTGCAATAGTATCAGCGATACGAGACGATAAATTAGCGCCTTGTAACACAAGTTTAGTCATGATTACTCTGCCTAAATGTAACATCGGCGAGTCTGGTAATACACCAGCCCGCCGATATTTTCATTATCAAAATCGTGGGTTAGAACTGTGGTTTTACTGGTGCCTGTTTGAAACGTTCAACACTAGACAGAATTTCCTGTTTGGCCTCATTAATCCCTACCCATCCTTCTATCTTGACCCACTTCGTTTTTTCAAGATCTTTATAGTGCTCAAAAAAATGGGCCAGTTGTTCTAATAACCGTGGTGATACATCACCAATATCTTTGATATCGTCATACATTTTATCATGTGGTACCGCAATAACTTTGGCATCTTCACCAGACTCATCTGTCATTTTCAGCATGCCAACAGGACGACATTGCACAACTGAGCCGCTGATAAGTGCATACGGACTGACAACAAGAACATCAACTGGATCGCCATCGTCTGATAATGTGTGTGGCACATAACCATAATTACAGGGATAAAACATCGCCGTGTTCATAAAGCGATCTACAAACAGTGCACCCGTTTCTTTGTCGACTTCATATTTCACAGGATCTGAATGAGATGGGATTTCAATAATGACATTAATATCATCAGGAAGATTTTTACCAGAACCGACACGGTCAAGATTCATTATTACGACGCTCCAAAATTGAGAAAAAACAGTTGATTATATAAGAAAATAGCACGCTATTAAACTTGAACTACAACCATCAATGGCTTTAATCAGCCATTTCAACCATTACAAACTCTGACTTACCGACACCACATTCCGGACAACACCAGTCATCGGGGATATCATCCCAACGTGTGCCGGGCGCAATTCCCTCTTCTGGTAAACCTTTTTCCTCATCATATATAAAGCCACAAACGGTACAAATCCACTTCTTCACGTTAGATCCCTAATTCGTTAAATATTAAAAAACATATCAATGGCCACGACCATTAATAATATTGAAAACAGTTGCTGCAATCTTACCACGGGAAGCCGTTTTGCTACTTGAGCCGCTAAGGGAGCAAAAATAACACTGGTACTGACAATACCTAGAAAGGCCATCCAGTTAATATAGCCAAACTGCCCCGGCACATTCGCCTGTGCATTATGAGCGAAGACATAAAAACCAACAACTCCTGCAGTCGCGATTGGAAATGCACAAGCCGCTGAAGTTCCAATTGCTTTTTTAATGGGTTGTCGGGCTAAAACCAGATACGGCACAATCATAGTACCTCCGCCGATACCAACTACTGCCGACACGCCACCTATCAACGTACCACTGGCCATAAGATAGGGTCGACTTAGCAGACTTTCCGATATGGGGATATGAGAGACTGGAAACCAGAGTCGTACCGCCATCAACAAAGCATAAATAGCAAATACCTGTTGCAATAACGCACTACTCATTGCGGTTGCAAAGTAGGCACCTAAAAAACCACCTACTAACAAGCTCGCAAGTAAGTTTTTAACCAGATGCCAATCTACATTTTGCTGCCGGTGATGTGCCAGCATTGACGATAATGACGTTAACATTATCGCCATCAACGAGGTACCAACAGCAATATGCATCATATAGTCTGCGGAAAAACCATGAACTTTAAAAACGAATAACAGTGCAGGAACGATCACCAAACCACCTCCCAGACCTAGTAAACCCGCACTAATACCTGCAATGACACCTATCGCTAAATATGAAACAAAATCGAACATTGCCGCATAACCTACCAAAATTTACTGTTTAAGTCTTATAACTTTACAGATAGTTATAAGACAAGGTATAAGTGGGTAGCTTATTTTTTACTCACGGACTTTCACAAGACACTTAACCTAACACGACACACTAAGCGAGGATTTGCTTATGACGGTATTGAATTTCCTGCCTGCGTTACTGGGCATCTTTGGTCTTTATTGCGCATACCTGGTTTATAAAAGGGTTCTGACAAGCCCTGCCGGCGAAGGTAAAATTACAGAGATTGGTGATGAAATTCATCTCGGTGCTATGGTGTTTATGGCCGCTGAATACAAAAGGCTTGCTGTATTTTGCGGTGTTGTCTTTCTCGCATTATGGATAAGTGACCTTGGGGCTCGTACTGCATTTGCCTTTTTAATTGGGGCACTCAGCTCTGCTGGCGCCGGTTACATTGGTATGTATTCGGCAACAAAGGCAAATGTTCGAACCGCAACAGCAGCTAGAGACCAAGGTGTAGGTCAGGCTCTGACAGTCGCTTTTTTTGGCGGTTCTGTAATGGGCTTGACTGTTGCATCGATGGGATTACTCGGTCTCGGTTTTCTTTACCTTCTCTTTGGTGGTGACCCACACACTGCCCACGTCATACATGGTTTTGGTATGGGAGCATCATCGGTTGCTCTCTTCTCTCGTGTTGGCGGTGGCATTTTTACCAAAAGTGCTGACGTAGGCGCCGATTTAGTCGGTAAAATTGAAGCTGGTATTCCGGAAGATGATCCACGCAATCCGGGTGTCATTGCCGATAATGTGGGTGATAATGTTGGCGATGTCGCCGGTATGGGCTCGGATATTTTCGAGTCTTACTGTGGTTCGATGATAGCGTGCATTGCAATTGCTTCTACCATGGGGATGGCCGCTATTGACCAATTGGCGGACAACCAACAAACATTGATGTTTATGCCATTGGCCCTCGCTTCATTAGGTTTGCTCTGTTCTATTGCCGGTATCTATGCTGTCCAAGCCTTCTCTAATAAAAGTCCTGATGTCGCCTTGCGGATGGGCACTATGGGTGCTTCACTCTTATTTATTATTTTAGCCTTAGCGCTTATTCTTCTGCTCGGTGGTAAAACTACAATCTGGGTATCGGTATTTATCGGATCTGCGGGCGGTATTGTCATCGGCCTCGTCACCGAATACTACACAGGCGGTCCACCGGTAAAAAAACTGGCAAAAGATGGTGAAACGGGACCGGCGACTGTCATGATCAGCGGCTTAGCCTTAGGAATGCAATCTGTTGTTATTCCGGTTCTTACCATTGCACTTATTATCTTTGTATCAAGTAGTTTTGCTGGATTATACGGTGTCGGGATTGCCGCTGTCGGTATGTTGGCAACTGTCGGTATTACCATGGCAATCGATGCATACGGTCCTGTCGCCGATAACGCAGGTGGTATCGCCGAAATGGCAGATATGGGCGATGAAACACGTGAAATCACTGATTCATTAGACGAATTAGGTAATACGACTGCAGCCATCGGAAAAGGTTTTGCCATTGGTGCTGCAGCGTTGGCTGCATTGGCATTAATCAGCGCCTATATTGAAACAGTTGCTCATAATAAACCCGGATTTGAGTTATTACTGAACAGTCCAACAGTATTAGTAGGTATGTTCCTCGGTGGTCTTTTTCCTTTCCTCGTCAGCTCGTTAACTATGAAAGCAGTGGGTGATGCAGCCTTTGATATGATTCATGAAATTCGCCGGCAATTTCGAGATATACCAGGTTTGTTAGAAGGGACAGCCAAACCAGATACAGCGCGCTGTGTTGATATAGCAACCAAAGCAGCATTAAGAAAAATGATCTTACCTGGCACACTTGCTGTACTTGCTCCTGTTGTAGTTGGCTTTTTTATTGGCCCAGAAGCACTTGGCGGTATGTTAGGTGGCGCACTCATTACCGGTGTCATGATGGCTTTGATGATGGCGAATGCAGGAGGGGCATGGGACAATGCGAAAAAGCATGTTGAAAAGGGTAATTTCGGTGGTAAAGGCTCCGACGTTCATACAGCCGTTGTAGTTGGAGACACCGTCGGTGACCCACTCAAAGATACCTCAGGTCCATCGATGAACATCCTGATCAATGTGATGGCAATTGTCAGTTTAGTGATTGCACCACTTTTAGTATAAACTCCACCGCTCTATTAATAACGTAAAGCCACGTGTCTACGCACGTGGCTTTTTATTGCAAACTCATGTCAACGCCAACTAACCCCTCCCGCATTAGCCATCAATACATTTGGCGCCTAGCCATTCCCATGATTATTGCCAATATATCTGTTCCTTTACTTGGCATGGTTGATACAGCGATGGTTGGCCATCTTGATACGGCACAGTATTTAGGCGCCATTGCCTTGGGCACCCTGATTTTTACTTTCTTATTCTGGGGGTTCGGCTTTCTTCGAATGGCAACAACCGGCCTGACTGCACAGGCTTTGGGACAAGATGATGCCATTGCAAGCGAACGGATATTGTCACAAGGCCTGACTTTGGCACTACTTATTGCCAGTCTGATTTTATTATTGCAGCAACCTATTGCTCAGTTCGCCTTCCATTATTTAGAAGGCAGTGAACAGGTTAAACAACTTGCCCGCGACTATTTTGCTATTCGCATCTGGTCAACACCGGCTATTTTAGCCAACTACGTAGTCATCGGCTGGTTAATAGGCAGAGCACAGACCCGATCTGTGTTAGTCATTGTTTTACTGGTAAATATCAGCAACATCATTCTCGATGTATTGTTCGTATATGGTCTGGCGATGGATATTAACGGTGTAGCTCTGGCTTCCGTTATGGCTGAATACATAGGCCTTATAGCAGCATTTTTCATACTCAGAAGACATCGACAACCATTTCCCCGTTTCACTGTTGCCATTTTCTTTAGGAATCAACATTTTCTCACAACATTGAAACTACAAAGCAATATTTTTATTCGTACCTTGATACTCATTTCAAGCTTTGCATTTTTTACCGTACAAGGTGCTAAGCATGGTGATATCACCTTAGCTGCCAACACAGTATTATTAAATTTCATTGCCTTGATGGCATTCGTGCTTGATGGTTTAGCTAACGCAATTGAAATAATTACCGGTAAGGCCATTGGGCAAAAAGACCGGCAACAACTAAAAAACGGTATCGTACTGACTGCCGGCTGGTCTTTTTTTATCGCCTGCTGTTTTAGCACACTGTATTATGTATTTGGCAACAATATCATATTTTTACTAACGGATATCCCAGCTGTTATCAAGGCAGCAAATGATTACCTCATCTGGCTCATTATCGCTCCAATTATCGCAGTATGGAGTTATTTTTTTGATGGTGTTTTCATCGGCGCCACCAAAAGTAAAGAGATGCGTAATACCATGATTTTCGCAAGCATACTCTGCTACCTGCCTAGTTTCTATTTATTGCAACCAATGGGCAATCATGGCTTATGGCTTGCGCTATTGATTTTCCTGGCGGCTAGAGGGCTTAGTCAGGCAATTTACTTACCAGGCATTATCAGACTCAGATAGCATCTTAACCCTTGTACAATTAGCTTAAGAACTATATGATAATCATTATCATTTAGATTCGGATAAGCAATGAACTCATTACAACTGCTATCATCTTTGCGTATAGGACAATCAGCCACTGTACAAACCTTGCATGTAGATATTGGGTTTCAATATCGTTTGCACGCATTAGGGTTAAGGGTTGGTAAAACATTTAAAGTCATTCGCGTTGCCCCTTTCAATGGCCCTCTACAACTGCGGATTGGTAGCACTGATGTCATGCTTCGTCAAAGTGACGCTGATAAAATTGAGGTTCTAGTTTGAAACGTATTGCATTGATCGGCATGCCAAATGCTGGTAAATCCACGCTATTTAATAGAATGTCAGGTGCCAGTGCTAAAGTTGCTAACTGGCCCGGTGTCACCGTTGACCTGCTGAGTTCAAAACTGTTACTAGCAGGCCAAATGGTCGAACTAGTCGACTTACCTGGTATATATGATTTACATGGTTTTTCAGATGATGAACATGTGGTCCGTCATTTCCTAGCCAGTAATTCGGTTGATTTAGTATTAATTGTTGTCAACTCCCCGCAAATTGATCGACAACTCAGCCTCGCCTTACAATTAAAGGCCTTGGGACTACCGGCTGTACTTATCCTTAATATGGCTGATGAGGCCAAGAAAATGGGTATCACTATCAATAGTGATACCTTAGCGGAAGAAATTGGTTACCCTACAGCGCTTATTAGTGCCAAGTATGGCCTTGGTTATGCCGATGCCTACAAACTGATAGAAAATACGTTGAATGAAAGTGAGCCGCTACCAGCTCAGGATTTAGCACAAGATTTTGAAGTTGATCAACAAATGGAGGCGAAACTTGAGCAAGCTGTCCGCCATAGTGTTGATTTCCCTGTACAAACCAGCGATCCACTAACAGAAAAAATAGACAAAATCACCCTGCACCCCCTGTTCGGTTTACCCTTGTTTTTTGCCATGATGTTTTTCATGTTCCAAGCGGTGTATACCATCGGTACGCCTTTACAGGATGCAATGGCATGGTTATTTGAGGCAATAAGAGGGACTGTCCTGGTTCCCTTATCTTCATTTTTACCCAGCTTTTTGGCAGGCTTCCTTGTCGATGGTGTCTATGACGGTGTCGCAACTGTTGCCTCTTTTGTACCTATCGTTATTGTCTTTTTCTTATTTATGGCCATTATCGAAGATAGTGGCTATTTATCTAGAGCCGCTTTTCTGATGGATTCTTTAATGAGCCGCATGGGGCTTGATGGTCGTAGTTTTGTCATGATGTTAATGGGCTTTGGCTGTAATGTGCCCGCAATCATGGGGACACGTACTATGAGAAGCCGAGGTCTTCGCTTACTCACCATGTTGGTTATCCCTTTTTCTTTATGCAGTGCTCGCTTACAAGTGTTCGTGTTTATGACAACTGCTTTATTCAGTCCGCAACATGCACCACTTGTACTGTTTAGTCTGTACATAATGACGTTTGTTATCGTCATTTTAACCGCGCTAATCTTCAAGGGTCGTTTTGACAGTCAGGAACCGTTTGCTCTTGAGTTGCCCCCTTATAGGTTACCAACTGTCAGACAGATGGTGCTGCGTAGCTGGCATGAAATTGGCCACTTCCTTAAACGTGCAACTAAGTTTATCACCATCGGTGTTGTACTTGTCTGGATGCTAACTAATATGCCATTTGGGGTAGATCCTGCTAGTTCTGCAAGTTGGTCAGGCATAATTGGTGAGTTTATGTCGCCAGTGTTAAGTCCGGCTGGTATCAATCCAGAACTGACGATAGCGCTTATCTTTGGCTTTGTTGCCAAAGAGATTGTAATAGGCGCACTTGCCGTTATTTATGGCTTAGAGGGCGCAGCATTAATGGATGGAATTGCACAGCAGATCGACTGGGTACAAGCCTATAGCTTCATGCTATTTACTCTTATCTACACGCCATGTCTGTCGACAATTGCAACTTTACGTGCTGAAGCCAACTCGCGTTGGTTCACATTATTAGCAGTTGTCTGGCCACTAACCCTTGCATGGGGTGTCAGCACGGTTTTCTATCAAACAGCACGTTTTCTAGGTTATTAATCAGCTAATTGTAAGCATCTGTTTACCGTTAAATAGGCTTATCACTGCCCCAATTTCTTGCCCCACGGCGGCGATCGTTACGTGAGCGGCGATCGTCCTTGTCAAGCTCAAAACGTATCATGTCACGGCGGTCATGACCGGCTCTTCTAATAGTTTTTCGACGGTCCTCATTGCCAGTGTGATGCCAATGGCCTTCTTGACTCATTGTTTCATGTTTAGATTCAGCCACTTGGTTACCCTCTATTCGCACATTATCAGTTTCTAAATTACGCCTGCTCTAGCAGCAAGTCAATGGTTCAGCAACCACTTTTTAAACAAAAAGCCAGGCACCAAGACGTTGCTACAAAACAATATCAGTACAGTTACTATCCACTACTTAAAAGCGTATAGACTGTTTTTATGAATAAGTTCAATAAAAGTTAAATTACAGGCTGTTATTTATACAGTTCATTAACGTTGGTTGTCTAAACTTATAAGTGAGAATTGACTTCAGCATCAAGCCAGATATTATTTAACCCATTCGTATTTTTTACCAATATATCAACAATAATTTTCTTCATCTGTATCTTAGATGTGTTTTTGAAAGCGTTTTACTGTTTCAAACATTTTATGTTTCTCGTGTTTGGCGTAAAATCGATATTATTTAAACAGAACAGGGGTAACTGTTATGCAGTTTGTTAGATACAACGGTGTATTTCTATGTCTCTTCCTGTTCACTCCTCTTGCTCATGCTGATATTTACAAATGGGTCGACGAGCATGGTCAGACACACTTTTCTCAACTTCCTCCGCCTGTTGACCAACCGGCTAAAATAATAAAAAAACCGCCTCCCCCCGCCACTGACCCAGAAGCTGCTCAACAAGAATTAGACGCGTTAATTAAACAACAAGAAAAAGCGGATGAATTAGAGGCTGAACGCGAAAAACAACAGCGACTTGAGGCTGAAAAAGCCAAACGAGCCGAACAACGGCAACAAAATTGCCGCACAGCACAACATAATTTACAACAATACAAAAATAACCCCGGTAGGCGGTTTATTGATTCAGAGGGTAATGTCACCCGGCTTGGTGAAGAAAAACGCCAAGAAATGATCAAACAATCTCAACAAGCCATCGACCAATTTTGTAACTAAGGAGACGGAAAATGCCTTATTTAAATATAGTGACCAATAAGCCAGTTAATGATGAATCTGCACTGCTTCAAGCAGCCAGTCAAACAATCAGCAAGGCCGCTGGCAAACCTGAAACCTATATCATGGTTTCAGTTGATGTTAATCCTAATATGAGGATGTCAGCTAGTGATGCTCCGCTAGCCTTTCTCGACTACCGTGCACTTGGTCTTCCTGCTAATCGCAGTGACTTTTCTGATGTCTTATGTAGTTTAATTACTGAACACTTAGATATCCAGGGCGACCGGATTTATATCAGTATGACCGACTCAGAACGCCAAAACTGGGGCTGGAACCATAGTACTTTTTAATTTATATCATAGTCCGCTTTGAAACATAAATCGGAAACAGTTAATCATTTCAACCATCAATTTGTTAAAGACAGGATCCCCTCAAACATATGAGAACCTCACAGCTACTAATCGCAACTGTTAAAGAAACCCCTGCTGATGCAGAAATAGTCAGTCATCAGCTAATGCTTCGGGCAGGCCTTATCCGCCGCCTCGCCTCTGGTTTATATACCTGGTTACCTATGGGGTTAAGGATATTACGAAAAACCGAAGCGATTATCCGTGAGGAGATGAACAAAGTTGGAGCTCAGGAAGTGTTAATGCCATCTGTCCAACCCGCTGAGCTCTGGCAGGAAAGCCAACGTTGGGACAAGTATGGTCCTGAACTTTTGCGAATCAGTGATCGGCATAACCGTGAGTTTTGTTATGGTCCAACACATGAGGAAGTAATCACGGATCTTGTCCGACAGGAAATTCGCAGTTACAAGCAACTTCCTATCACCTTTTATCAGATTCAGACCAAATTTCGTGACGAGATTCGCCCTCGCTTTGGTTTAATGCGTGCCCGAGAGTTTTTGATGAAGGACGCCTACTCTTTTCATCTTGATGATGCGTCATTACAACAAACTTACGAAGATATGCATGCTGCTTACACGCGTATTTTTGAGCGTATCGGACTCGACTTTCGTCCTGTTTTAGCTGACACAGGTAGTATTGGTGGTAATGCTTCTCACGAATTTCATGTTCTTGCAAACTCAGGCGAAGATGCTATCGCTTTTAGTAACAAGAGCAGCTATGCGGCTAATATCGAATTGGCAGAAGCTATTGCTCCGAGCGGTGAGCGACAAGAAGCATCAAAGGCCATGTCACCGGTTGAGACCCCAGAGCAGCATACCATTGAGCAGCTCTGTGATTTTCTCAACGTTGATGCCACACAGTGCGTAAAAACGCTTTTAGTGGAAGGCAGTGAAGAAAATTCTGTTGTTGCCCTAGTCCTCCGTGGCGACCATGACTTAAACGAAATTAAAGCAGAAAAACTGGAAAGTGTGGCATCACCACTTACATTTGTTACACCTGAACAAGTATTTGAAGTATGTGGTGCCAATATAGGTTCAATAGGCCCGGTTGGCCTTACAATTCCTGTCATTGTGGATCGTGCAGCTGCCCTCAGTGTTGATTTTATTTGTGGTGCTAATGAGGATGATAAACATTTGACCGGTGTCAATTGGGAACGTGACCTACCGTTGACCGACATTGAAGATTTACGCAATGTTGTTGCAGGTGATCCGAGTCCCGATGGTCAAGGCGAGTTAGAAATAGCCCGGGGGATCGAAGTCGGTCATATCTTCCAACTCGGCGATAACTACAGCAAAAAACTCAATGCCAATGTTCTTGCAGAATCAGGTAAGTCTCAGGTAATAACAATGGGTTGTTATGGTATCGGTGTTTCGCGTGTTGTGGCTGCAGCAATAGAGCAAAATCACGATGACCGCGGCATTATCTGGCCAATGGCTATCGCGCCTTTCCAAATCGTTCTGGTGCCAATAAACGCGCATAAATCAGCTCGCTTGCGAGAAGCAGCAGAACAATTGTATCAGCAACTCCTTAATGCCGGTTTTGACATTTTGTTTGATGATCGCGGACTTCGGCCCGGTGTGGCTTTTGCCGATATGGATTTAATGGGTATTCCTCATCGCCTCATCCTAGGTGAAAGAGGATTGGATAAGGGTATGATTGAGTATAAAAAACGCAGCGATGGCAGTAGTGATGAGTTCCCGATCAGCGATATTGTCTCTGAACTGTCCAATCGAATAGCCTGAGAGAGTCAATAGGTTAAGAGAGCATAATGACGACAATCAAAGAACAGGACTTTATTGACAGCATTGCTGATGCCTTACAGTTTATTGCTTGCTATCACTCTAAAGATTTCATTCACGCTATGACAGCCGCTTATGAAAAGGAGCAATCAGCTGCCGCTAAAGATGCCATCGCACAAATTCTTGTGAACTCTCGTATGTGCGCTGAGGCAACACGACCGATATGCCAAGATACAGGCATTGTTAATGTTTTTATCAAAGTCGGTATGGCCGTCAAATGGCAAACTGAACGTAGTCTGGACGATATGGTCAATGAAGGTGTCCGGCGAGCTTACACGCTGCCAGATAATGTATTAAGAGCATCAATAGTCAATGACCCCATTGGTGGACGTAAAAATACCGGGGATAACACACCGGCAGTTATTCATTGTGAACTCGTCCCCGGCGATAAACTAGAGATTCACGTAGCAGCCAAAGGTGCCGGTTCAGAAAATAAGGCCAAATTTGTCGTATTAAACCCTACTGACAACATAGTTGATTGGGTGTTGGATACCGTGACAGATATGGGCGCAGGCTGGTGTCCTCCCGGCATGATCGGTATCGGCATTGGTGGCACTGCTGAAAAGGCTATGTTGCTTGCCAAAGAATCATTAATGCAACCCATCGATATCCAATCGCTTATTGAGCGTGGCGCGCAAACAGCCGCCGAAAAATTACGATTAGAACTGTATCAGAAGATTAATGAACTGGGAGTGGGAGCACAAGGCTTAGGCGGCCTGACCACCGTATTGGACGTTAAAGTAGCTGAATACCCAACCCATGCTGCATCCCTACCTATTGCCATTATTCCAAACTGCGCGGCAACACGACATGTTCATTTTACCTTGGATGGTTCTGGACCGGCTGTGTTCAATCCACCGTCCATTGGTGATTGGCCGGATATAACTTGGCAGGTTGCAGAAGGGACACGTCACGTTAACCTAGATACCCTAACCCATAATGACATACGACAATGGCGTCGTGGTGATACGCTGCTACTCACTGGCCACTTGTTAACAGGCCGTGATGCTGCACATCAACGTGTGGCAGATCTTATTAAAAACGGTGAATCGTTACCAAATGGTTTAAACTTCACTAATCGCTTTATTTATTATGTTGGTCCCGTTGATCCGGTTAATAATGAAGTTGTCGGACCAGCAGGACCGACAACCGCGACCCGTATGGATAAGTTTACTGATGTCATGCTAGGCAAAACAGGCTTATTAGGCATGATTGGTAAAGCTGAACGAGGGGAGTCAGCCATTGAATCAATAAAAACACATCAAGCTGTCTCATTGATCGCAGTGGGTGGCTCAGCATATCTGGTATCAAAAGCGATTAAATCGTCACGGACAGTTGCCTTCGAAGATCTGGGTATGGAGGCTATCCGTGAGTTTTATGTTGAAGATATGCCTGTCACTGTTGCTGTCGATAGCCAGGGTGAGTCCGTGCATAAAACAGGGCCAGCTGAATGGCGCATCAACATTGCAAATATCCACACATTATCATGATTTAGCAAGGCTAAACTGGAGAACAAATGACTGTAGCAATTACCTTACATATCTTATCCGCTGTCATCTGGGTTGGTGGCATGTTTTTCGCCTATATGGTACTTCGTCCTGTCGCCGGGACTCTGTTGGAACCACCGACACGACTTCCTTTATGGTCAGAGGTGTTTGGCCGGTTTTTCCCGTGGGTTTGGTTATCTGTTATTCTATTGTTAGTGACAGGATTCTGGATCATCTCGATCTATGGGGGAATGGGCAATGTCGGCATGCACATCCATACAATGTTATTACTTGGCCTTATCATGATGCTGATTTTTATGCATTTATTCTTTAGCCCTTATAAAAAATTGAAACGAAATGTTGCGTCTCAGGACTGGCAGGCTGCTGGTTCCAACTTGAACACGATTAGGCGTTTAGTTGGTATCAATTTAGTCATAGGCCTAATTGTGGTCGTGATTGCGACCGGAGGGCGCTACCTCTAGCCATCTGTCATGATAAAGAAAGCGGCCTTATTTCTGAGCTTTTTCATCGTCTGTGATGCGATGGCTGGCGACATCCAGCGTATTGAAAATGCTCAAGGCGAGGTTGAGTTCACCAATTTATCGTCGCACAAAAAAAAGACTGGCAAACAAACATTAATATATAAATACCCGCAAACGGGTAATATCACTGTCTTTACGGATCAACGGCCGTCTCATACCGTTAACTATGAAGTATTAAAGTTTGACTGTTTCGCCTGTAACCCCCACTCCACCGTCAACTGGCATGCAGTCAAACTGAATCTGACGGCTTTTGATAAAACTATTGAGCAGGCCGCTATCCGTCATCACGTTGAACCGGCTTTAATTCGAGCTGTGATTCATGCGGAGTCGGCATTCAATCCCGGGGCCTTATCGAGTAAAGGTGCTCAAGGACTAATGCAACTTATGCCGGGCACTGCCAGGCAGCTTGGCGTGGCCAACGCTATGGATCCAAAGCAAAATATTAGTGGCGGCACACTTTATATGGCCCAATTACTCAAACAATTCAATGGCAATATTCGCCTTGCCACCGCCGCCTATAACGCTGGACCCAATGCTGTAAAAAAATACAGTGGTATTCCCCCCTATCAAGAGACCGAAGTTTATGTCGAACGTGTTAGCATCCTCCACAAACGCTACCAACAAGCCAGTTAAATGAAATCTATTAAACGGTTTTTAACTGAGAATGATCAGCTCCTGCATCTAAGAATGCAAAAGGTAACGTCGCACGTACAACGACAAAAAAACAACTGGATACATAACACCCTTTTAATCGATGGCTATGACGTGCCGTTCAAATACAAGCGGCAGAAAAAATACAAATCGTTACAAGGGGCGAGAGTCGATATCATTTATTACCCAGACAAAGAAATTATCGCAGGTATGGCCTTTGAGTACATGAAAGTAGTTAAGGTAAACCTGTCATAAATGCTATCGTTACCTTCCCGATCACCAAAGATTTTACGATGCCCGACACCATAAAAGCTGCAAAACAAGCAAGAGAATTATTTCAAACACAATGTCACGGTGTTCTCAGCACACATTCAGTCGATCTTCCGGGTTATCCCTTCGGCTCCCTCACCCCTTTTTGCCTCGATCAAAAAGGTCAAGCGATTATATTGATTAGTTCAATCGCTCAACACACTCGTAATATCAGTGCTAATAATAGCGTTTCTTTATTAGCGTATGACCCGAGAGCGCAGGATATTCAAGCAACCGATCGTATTACTTACATAGGGAATGCCGTAGCTGTAAATGATACAGAAGTAGCCGAACGCTATTACCATTTTTATCCTGCAGCCAGATCGTTTGAAAAAACCCATGATTTTCAATTTTACGTCATTGAATTATTGCGCGTTCGTTATATCGGGGGCTTTGGGGAAATATATTGGGTTGAGGCCGACAAGTTTTTGCATCGTAATCCGTTCAACTTTGCCGAAGAAACCGGCATGATAGAACACATGAATAATGACCACCTTGATGCTATTCAACATTATTGCAGGCTATTTGGTATTGCCGTAGCTAAGGGTGAAACGGCTGTGTTAGTTGGCATTGACGGCGAGGGTTTTCATCTTCGTTGTGGTCGGCAACTACACCGTATTACCTTTGAGCAGCCGATTCATACAGCTCTCGAAGCCAGACAAGCACTGGTTGAACTAGCAAAAAAACCAGCCTAAACTACCGGTTATTTTGCGACGGCTGTTAAACCGAATATATATTGATCATGCGTTTATTTCTCGTATTGCTATTTCCTCTATTTGTCGCTTGCGCTAGTCCAAGCAGCGTGAACCAACCACCGTCAGACTACGATGTTTTAGTTTCAAAATTAAAGCAAACTCCGACGCTGAGTACTGTTATCGAATTACGGCATGAAATTGCTAGCCGTGATGACGTGGCAACAGCAAAAAAAACACGGCTAAAAGATGCAATCTATCAAGCGATAAGTAATAGCAAATGGAATGACTGTTTAGATAATGCAACACAACTACTGGTAAGTAATTATGCCAATATTGAAGGCCATTATGCTGCAATGGCCTGTTATTTTGAAAGCGGTAACCCCAGCCAAAGTCACCATCACGAAATGATGATTAATCTATTATTAGAAGCTATTTGGACCACAGGTGACGGTGAGTCTACTAATACTGCCTTTAACGTGCTGAGTGTTGACGAGTTGAAAGCTTTTATTGAATTCCACGGTATGAAATTGTTGTCGACATCACCGATTCGACAGGGAAAACAGCTTTTTTACAAAAGCGTATTGTACGATGCACACCGCGATGAAAACGTTGACTGGTACTTTCGGCTAACAGCAAATTAATTGTGTCATGAGGCATTATAGCCTCATGACTTTGAACATTTATTTATGAGCAATCGGCTTATCAGTAAATAGATAATCTTTTAATTGTCCATCAAACAGTGGATCCTGACGCCGAATCCATTCAAGCACCATGGCAGCATGTTCTTTCTCTTCATCCCTGTTGTGAGCCAAAATCGCTTTTAGCTCTTCATTTTTACAGGCATCAACACGCTGGTTATACCAATCTACTGCTTCCAGTTCTTCCATTAATGAAGTAATAGCACGATGCATATCTCGCGTTGCATCACTAATTTCATCGATAGGCTCATGATAACCTTCATTTGCCATGTTCTGTCTCCTTTATCATTGTGGTTATAAACGGCTGAAAAGGGTTTTATCCATCATAAATTATTCTAGCTCCGCACTCAATGCTGCCACTATATTTCCCATTGCGGATGTCAAATGGCTTAAATCATCAGGGCTGATAATATAGGGTGGCATGATGTAAATAAGGTTCCTGAATGGGCGAATCCACACGCCTTGTTCGATAATAAACTGAGGTAACCATATCATAGCCTCGTCAAAATCACGTTCTAGTTCTATCACACCTATTGCCCCTTTTACTCGCACAGCTTTAACTAAAGTCAGTGATTGATAAGGTAACAATTCTTGTTTTAATTGCTGCTCTATTGCACTGACTTGTTGTTGCCAGTCAGCTTCGAGTAACAGCTTTATACTTTCTGATGCCACGCGGCAGGCTAAAGGATTAGCCATAAAAGTTGGACCGTGCATTAAGACCCCGTTGCCGTCAGCCGCGATGCCATCAGCCACTTTATCATTGCATAGGGTAGCTGCTAACGTCATATAACCACCGGTCAGTGCCTTACCCACGGATAGAATATCCGGACAGATACCTGCTTGTTCATAGGCAAACAAACTACCTGTACGTCCAAAGCCGGTTGCAATCTCGTCAAAGATCAATAAGACGCCATACTGATCACATAACGCTCTCACTTGGCGTAAGTATTCAGGGCAGTAGATATTCATACCACCGGCACCTTGGACAAGCGGCTCTAGAATAACAGCAGCTATTTCATTTTGATGCTGTTCTAATAAATGACTAAATTCGGCAATATCATCCTCTTGCCACGCCTCATCCGTTTCACATCGTGGAGCAGGAGCAAAGAGATGTTGAGGCAGTACTTTATGAAAGTGACTATGCATACCATTTTCAGGATCGCATACTGCCATCGCTCCAAAGGTATCACCATGATAACCGTTTCTTATGGTTAAAAGCCGTTGTTTGTCTGAGTTTCCTTGTGCTATCCAATATTGGATGGCCATCTTAATAGCAACCTCAATAGAGACGGAGCCAGAGTCAGCAAAAAAGACATAGTTTAAAGACTCATCTGTCAACTCAATAAGTTGTTCCGCAAGATCTATAGCTGGTTGATGTGTCAGTCCTCCAAACATGACATGTGACATGGTATCGATTTGATCTTTGGCAGCCTGGTTCAGCCGTGGGTGATTATAGCCATGAATAGTCGACCACCAGGATGACATACCGTCGATTATCTCCCGCCCATCGCTCAGTTTTAGTCTTACTCCTTGCGCTGACTCCACTTGGTGCATAACCGAAGGATGAAGGAGACTACTGTATGGATGCCAGATATGCTTGGCATCAAAAGCTATACTCGTTGAATTTTGCATGTGACGATCATAACAGCGTTTATTTAAAAGTCAGTAAAAGTTTGTTGCTTTATGGGCAAGCCTCTACAAAATATTCATTATTTATTTTACCCAACTCTATGCTATAACTAGGTCAACGAAGAAGGGAGCAACAATGGGCCAAGAAATTTCCCAGTCACATTTCAATCAACATGATTTTGACCAGTTTCGTCGGCGATTAACTCGCGAAACAGATTTATTGGGGCAATTATTGCGAAATAATTCTTTTGCTGACACCCAACTAATAGCTGGGTTAGAGATTGAGTCCTGGCTTGTTGACAAGGCAATGCGCCCATCTCCCATCAATGAGCAGTATTTAGACACAATCAATGAACCGCTTGCCAGTGCTGAATTAGCCAAATTCAACATTGAACTCAATACGCACCCACTTGCTTTATCAGGAACAATTTTTAGTGACCTACATAATCAATTAAAGAAAACATGGAACAATGCAAGCCATCATGCTGAATCAATGAATAGTGCTTTAATGATGATAGGGATTCTGCCCACCTTGAAGCCCAGCGATCTTACTATTGCCAATATGTCAGGGTTAAACCGCTATCGGGCGTTAAATGAAGAAATATTAAAGACACAAGAGAAACCGATTCACCTTGATATCACCGGTGTTGAGCACTTGGATCACTACCATGATGATATTATGCTGGAATCGGCAACTACATCCTTACAACTTCATACCAAAGTCCCCTTATCAATCGGTCATCACTACTATAATGCATCTATTATGGCTTCTGCTGCGATGGTCGCTATTTGCGGTAATGCCCCTTTTCTTTTTGGCAAAAATCTTTGGCATGAAACACGTATTCCGTTATTTGAACAAGCGGTCAATGTAGGCGGTTATAATGGGGCAGCACATGGACCTATTAAACGGGTAAGCTTTGGGACTGATTATGCTAGGCATTCTTTACTGGAGTGCTTTGAAGAAAATCTCCATCATTTCCCTATCTTATTGCCTGAAGAATTATCAGACGATATTGAAAATTTCTCACATCTCAAACTACATAATGGCACAATTTGGCGCTGGAACCGACCACTTATCGGCTGCGATAATGATGGTAAACCGCACATAAGGATTGAGCATCGCACCCCAGCTGCAGGCCCGACATTAATCGACACTGTCGCTAATGCTGCCTTTTACTTCGGCCTGACTAAAAATTTGTGTGATCAAATCATAGAGTCGGGTCAACTATTACCTTTTTCCACAGCTAGAGATAACTTTTATCATGCAGCTCGTTACGGCTTGAATAGTCATATCCATTGGTTTAAAGATAGTCGGCAACGCATGTATACTTTAATCAATGACGAACTATTGCCACGTGCAATGGCTGGACTTGAAAAACTCCATATTACAAAGGATGAGAGCGAATATTATCTTAATATTATTAAGTCTCGTCTTGCAGCCAAACAGACGGGCAGTGACTGGCAACGTCAATTTTTTGAAAAGCAAGGCCGGGATTTCACTGTCCTAAGTAGCCAATATCTTAGTAATCAACAACAAGACATTCCTGTTAGTGAATGGCGAACCACATGAACGATTCATTATTACAACAGCTTAATGCAATACCACCGGGACTGGTCGACTGCCCTGCTGAGCAGCTTCATACTCTGTTGCCACAACCGACGCTGATACATCTTGAGGGTAAACGGCAAGAACCCTTGTTTATATCGGTATTATTACACGGCAATGAACCAACTGGCTTACTTGCCGTGCAAGCACTGCTTAAAAAATATCAAGATCGGGTGTTGCCCCGGTCACTGTCAATTTTTTTCGGTAATGTGCAAGCCGCAGCCAAGCAACAACGGCGGCTTGATGGTCAGGTGGATTTTAATCGGATATGGCCAGGTACGCTGATGCTTGACTGCCCAGAAACAGAAATGGCGCAACAAATTGTCGATATAATGACCCAACGCAACGTCTTTGCCAGTGTCGATATTCACAATAACACAGGGTTAAACCCGCATTATGGTTGCATTAATCGCATTGATAACCGCTTCTTACAACTTGCCACACTTTTTGCCCGCTTTGTTGTTTATTTTACTAGTCCCAAAGGTGTTCAGTCCGGCGCTTTTGCCAAACACTGCCCAGCATTGACACTGGAATGTGGACGCCCAAATCAAGAGTATGGTGTACAACACGCTTTTGAATTTATTGACAGTTGTTTAAATTTGGCAGAACTGGTTGATCATCCAATTCATCCCCAAGATATTGATTTATTTCACACCGTGGCACAAATTAAAGTTAAAGATGACATCGACTTCAGTTTTAATGATGAGGCCGCCAATTTCTTATTGAGCAAAGATCTGGAAACACTCAATTTCACTGAAGTACCGGCGGGTACAATTATGGGGGTAGTGCAAGATAAAGAACATTTACCTATTGTCGCAAAGGACGAACAAGGTCGAGCCGTCACTTCTCGCTTTTTTACTATTGATAACGATCAATTAGTCATCAAACGTAAAACGATGCCATCTATGTTGACACTAGATGAGCGTGTTATAAGGCAGGATTGTCTTTGTTATCTTATGGAAAGATTTCCATTAGCCACGGACACTACTTGGTAACGCTGAAACTCTCGCCACAACCACAAGCAGAGACAACATTTGGGTTATTAAATTTAAAGCTCTGGTTTAATCCCTCTTTGACAAAGTCTAGTTCCATCTCATCTAACATGGGTAAACTTTGCTTATCGATCACGACTTTAACGTCACCTTGTTCGATAACAACATCATCATCGCCTACTGCTTCGGCATAATCAAGCGCATAACTGTAGCCTGAACACCCACTCTCCGTGACACCAATTCGTAAACCAATGCCCGATCCTCGTTTAGCAACAATGTCTTTAATACGTTTTACTGCTGATTCTGTTAATTTAATCATATTTTTACCAAACTCAATGACTTAATATAGCCATTATACTATTTCTTGTTTTAAAAGCTTATTGCATCATCTCGAATTTAATGACTTTATCACCTGATGCACTGCGTGAATTTTGATGATTTTTAACCACTTGACCCAAGGTGATGCCTGCAAGATATGTTTTTATCTGATCACTCAGGCTTTGCCAAATTTCATGACTTAAGCATTGTTCTTCACCTTGGCAATTTGCCTTGCCTTCACAGAGGGTAGCATCTACTTTTTCATCCACAGCTGAGATCACATCCAATACAGTAACCTCATCAGCCGAACGACTTAAACGATAACCTCCACCCGGGCCACGTGAGCTACAAACAAGATCATGTCTACGTAAATGAGCAAATAATTGTTCAAGGTAAGACAATGAAATGCCTTGTCTTTCTGAAATATCAGATAGGGTAATTGGTTTAAGCCCATAATTCAGACTTAGATCCAGCATCGCAGTCACAGCATAACGGCCTTTCGTCGTCAAACGCATAGAAATACCCCCTTTATTTGTATGTGTTAATAACTGATTCTCACATGACCTAGTATTTTAGTCAACTTTTATTGCTGTCTTTTTTAGCTTCCTTTACTTCCTTATTTTCCGTTAATTCACAGTCTTCAATTTCGGGCATTTCTACATTTGGCACGTCACCACCCAACTGATGAATAATATCTGACATGGAGTCCACCCGTTTTTCAAGAGCATGAATATGCTCTATCAGGCCATGTATCGCTGAGGCTACCGGGTCTAATGTCTCGCTCGAGGTACCATAGGCATCAAAGCCCACTGACTGGGCGAGTTTTTGTTTTTGTTTTTGATCTTCTGTCAGGCTGGTTTTTACCACTCGACCAGGCACCCCTACTACAGTTGCGCCTGCTGCGACATCTTTAACAACCACCGCATTAGAACCAATTCTAGCCCCTTCATGAACATAAATCGGACCAAGGACTTTGGCTCCTGCCCCAACTACAACATTATTTTCTAATGTTGGATGGCGTTTTCCTTCTTTCCACGATGTCCCCCCTAAGGTGACGCCATGATATAGCGTGCAATCATCACCAATTACGGCTGTTTCTCCAATAACGACACCCATGCCATGGTCAATAAAGAAACGACGACCGATTCTAACAGCGGGATGAATTTCAATACCCGTTAACCAACGGCTCACGCCTGATAACCAACGAGAAAACCATTTAAAATTACGTTGCCAGAGGCAATGGCAAACGCGATGCCACAGCAAGGCATGCACACCCGGATAGGTAGTGATGATTTCAAAGGTGTTACGAGCAGCAGGATCGCGTCCAAAGACACAATGTATATCTTCTTTAATCTGTTGCCATAAACCAACATGTTCAGTCATCAACCTTCTCCCTTTTTATTTTCTGCTGCCCTCAATATGCCATGGAGAATCTGCACTTCATTTCGATCCAAATCGGCACGGTTAAATAAGCGACGTAAACGACGCATTAAACTACGAGGATTGTCAGGGTTTAAAAACCCGATTTCTGTCAAACTTTGTTCAAAATGCTGATAAAGGTGCTCTAAATCCTTGGCATCAATCATTTCACGATTTTCACCGATACGTCCAGTCTCAATGGCAGGATCAAAAGTCATTTTTAATTCATAAGCAAAAACTTGCACAGCTGCTGCCAGATTTAATGAACTATAGGCTGGGTTAGCAGGAATATTGATTAAAAACTGGCAACGATCCAACTCTTCGTTCGACAAACCGGAATGTTCTCTACCAAATACTATTGCTACCTTAGTGTCATCAGCATACTGCTGAATCTGTTCAACCGCTTGCCTAGGATTCACCACAGGTACCGGCAGATGCCGCAGTCGAGCACTCATGCCATACACTTTATGACAGCCAACCAATGCAGATGCTAAATCATTATGTACCACAGCATTCGCCAACACATCATCTGCCCCTGATGCTCTCGCTGTTGCTTCTGCACTTGGGTAATGTAACGGTTCAACCAGATGCAACTGACTTACGCCCATGGTTTTCATTGCTCTGGCGGCCGCACCAATATTACCGGGATGCGTCGTACCAACAAGTACAAAACGGACATTGTCAAAAGCCTTCATGATTGCATCCTAGTTAAGAACATGGCATCACCATAACTAAAAAACCGGTATTGCTGAGCAATAGCATGCTGGTATGCAGCTAAGATATGTTCCCTACCAGCAAAAGCAGACACCAGCATTAGCAGTGTCGACTCCGATAAATGAAAATTTGTGATCATGGCATCGATATAGTTAAATTGGTAGCCTGGATAGATGAAAATATCTGTTTCACCACTAAACGGTTTGAGCTCTCCTGATTGTGCGGCACTCTCCAGTGCTCGAACACTCGTCGTACCCACAGCAATTACCCGGCCACCTTTTTCGCGTGTTTTTACAACTTGATCACACACCGATTTGGTCACTTCAATACGTTCAGCGTGCATTTGATGCGTTTTAATATCATCCACTCTAACAGGTTGGAAGGTACCAGCCCCGACATGTAAAGTGACATGGGCTGTATTTACACCATAGTCTGCCAGTGAATTCAGCATGTTTTCATCAAAATGCAGCCCTGCCGTTGGTGCCGCAACAGCCCCTGTTTTCTCAGCAAAAACTGTTTGATACCGCATGAGATCTTCTTTTGCTACCTCTCGCTCAATATACGGGGGTAACGGTAGTCGTCCATACTGCTCGAGAGCATGAGTGATACTCTCACCTTTGTTCGCTATAAAAAGCAATTCAAACAGCGCACCACGCCTGCCAACTACTTGCAGTTCAATAGCCTGTTCAAGATAAAGTGTTTTTCCTGTAGCCGGTGATTTACTGCTCTTCACATGAGCAAGAACTCGCTGCTCATCCAAGATACGCTCCACCAAGACTTCAACTTTACCACCACTGTCTTTATGACCTAATAAACGAGCAGGAATCACTTTAGTATTGTTAAATACCAATAAGTCATTAGGCTTTAAAAGGTTTGGTAATTCACTAAATACAAAATCGTTAACTGTACCCGTATTTCCGTTAAGAGCTAACAAACGACTCGCTGTTCTTTTTTCGGGGGGATACTGTGCTATCAGTTCTGGGGGTAATTCAAATCGGAAATCGGCTCTTTTCATAGGGAGATCATATCAAACTACTTGCTGGTTGCCATTTGATAAATCAATAAAACATGACTTAATTGCCTATCCGCACAAGCAATCCTACTATGAAAAATAAATTAACACTTCACATAACCAGCCTAGATAGCTATAATCTCGCCCTTATGCCGGGGTGGCGGAACTGGTAGACGCGCTGGATTCAAAATCCAGTTTCTTCGGAAGTGCGGGTTCGATTCCCGCCCCCGGTACCAGATAAAAGACTGATTGTTAAATAAAACACCTTAGCGAGTGATCGTGTTCATCATTATCCGGGTACAAATAGCCACTTATCGCTAAGCGCATCCTTGCTATTTAACCATACATCTAGACATTTTCTAGATGCTGATCGTGATTCCAGTATTTTGGGCAATTACGATAAGAGAAATGAGGCTGTGTTGAAACTGATTAAAATGGCCCCTGTTATTTCCGATATGCAAGAATCACGCGCTCATTAATTCAAATGAAAGTTGCTGATAAACTTTGCCGTTTATCAGCAACGCTATGTAGTGCTCACCCGGGTAATAGTGCCGCGTTGTTAATTTTGTAAACGCCTGTGTTTTAGTCAAACTCATCGCTTCATACGGTTTCAATCGTATATTTTTCCATTTATAAACCTTTGCACTATGGTGACCATTTGCCTTTTTATAAAACAGCTGCAAATCAACCACCAAGGCTTGGTCACTATCTGTCTCTGATCTGAGTCTGAGCTCAATATTTAACGTTTCACCTATTTTTACATGATGTCTTGATAGCTCAAAACAGTCGATAGCAAGTGCTGGTTGTTCGCTATAGCCAAGTATTGGGAAAACAGCTGGCTTTCCAGCTTTAATCAAACTGCGTAAGGCATGATGAATTAAACGTCTTCGTTGTTGTGACGCACCTTGCAACCATTGCTCACATACTGCTAATACACGTTCAGGATGATCTTTGCTGATGTCATTAAGGTTATTTGCTACGGATCGCCTGACATAAGCACTATCATCATCCAATAGGTGTTCAAGTAAAATAATATTGTTGCTGGGGTCTCGTCGTATGGCAGTCAGTTGCTTAGCCCAAGGCAAACGTGGTCGGCAACCTTCTGACGCCAAACGTCTCACATGCTCATCACTGTCTTGTGTCCATTGCAACAACATCGGATAAGTCAGTTCAAAGTGTTGCTCAATAAAAGGTCTAACCGCAAATTCGGCACTGAATAACGATGTTAATGATTTTAAAACGTTAAGGGCCAGTTCCGGTTTGTCTAAACCATAGACGGAAACATAATCAATCAATGGCCAAGCGGTAAACCCTGTCAATAATTGTGCTGCCCTATCCTCTTCTTTCAATGAAACTAACACATTGGCAGCCTCAGTAAAATCAGCGGGTAGATACATCGCTAATATACGAATCAAATGATCGACCCGTTGTTTTAATTCATAGTGTTCAAGCTCACCGTACGCCTGTTTGATAAATTGCTGTTCAGGAAAATCCGCTAACACGATAGCTAACGCCTTAGCCATATTTTGCACAGCTTCAAGACCAAGCTTATCTTTCATTAACACTGCTTTAACCACAGGTAATTTTAACTTTTCACAAACAAAGCAATAGACTCGACATGACTTGTATGGGGGAACATATCCATCACACCTGTACTTACAAGACGATAACCGTGATTATTAACCAATTCACCGGCATCACGGGCAAGCGTAGCAGGGTTACAGGATACATAAACAATACGTTCAGCACCTAGATCAACAAGTTGATGCAATACTTCTAAAGCCCCACTTCTGGGGGGATCTAATAAAATCTTATTAAAACCAGAACTTGCCCATGAATAATCACGCAATTCAGTCTTTGTCAGATCAGCCTGTTCAAAATCAGCATTTTGCATATTATTTTTCAATGCATTATGTTGAGCGTGTTGTACTAATGCGGCATCACCTTCAACACCAATAACTTCATGTACCCGACGTGCAATGGGTAAGCTGAAATTACCAAGACCGCAGAACAAATCTAATACACGATCGTGCTCTGACAAATCCAATAGCTCAATGGCTTTTTGAACCATACTCTGATTAATCGCGCTATTGACTTGGGTAAAGTCATTAGGATTGAAATCTAGCTCTATGCCCGGTTCAGGAGAATAACGAAGCTGAGGATTACTCGGCCAGAGAGGCTCAACAGTCTCCGGGCCTCCGGACTGCAAATAAATCCATAACCCGGTTTGTTGTCCATAATGAATTAAAGCGTCTTGATCCGCTTGTGTCAAAGGCACCAAATTCCTGAAAACCAGTGCAACATGTTCCTCATCCATGGCAACTTCAATTTGAGCAATACGATCATAGGCCTCTAAACCAGCAATCATTTCGCCTAATTCAGCCAAGCGAGCACCAACACGTTGATCAAGCACAGCACATTGTTCTAATACAGCAAGAAATGGAGACGCCTTTTCACGGAACCCAACAAGAACACGTTGTTTCTTATGAACATATCTAACGCCTAATCGTGCTTTACGGCGATAAGCCAATACAGGGCCTGTTAACGGGGGAAGCCATTGTTCCGGCTCTAGTTGACCAAAGTGTAATAAATGTTCAGCGAGTGTTTTCTGCTTCAATATTAATTGGGCTGATGATGACATATGCATCACACTGCAGCCACCGCAAATAGCAAAATGAGGGCAGGCTGGTTCGACCCTATCCTCAGAGGAAGTCAGTACCTCGACTGTTCTGCCTTCATCATATTTACTATGTTTCTTAGTATAAACAAACTGGACCGTTTCGCCCGCCAAGGCACCAGCAATAAATATGGTTTTACCCTCAATACGGGCGATGCCCCGCCCGTCATGTGAAAGTGAATCAATGGTAACTTGTACCGGGTCTTGCGGTAACTTCCGCTTACGGTGTCGTCGTGCCATACTCAACCTTGCCTGTAAAAATACAAAATCCAGTGATACTACAGTATCACTGGATTTTTTAAAGTATTAACACGCTAAGTTATAATTTATTTTTGTTTCCACTGGCCATTATCCAAATACCACCAACCACTTGTTGCTTTATCAATCCAACGTCGAGCAAACGTAGCCTGAATATCAGATAACCACTCGGGGTGATTATTAGCTCTCGCTATTTCATTATATAAAGCAAGTCGGTCTTTGTTTTCTTCAGCCAACAATCCCCTGAGTGTGTTTCGATCTTTTAGTGATACAACGCTTGCATCGTGCATAGTCAGCAGGCCATCTTCTGTTAACCCAATAGCCCCATTATCATAAAAGGGTTTCAGCGCATCATGACGCACTTTCATGGTTTGTTGTAACTTCTGTATCGCCGGTGAACTAATAGATAAATCTGCCTCTGCAGCTGCAGGTGTTACCAACCAGTTAAGCGCAGCAATGAAATACGTTTGCGTTGTCCCTAAGTTGTGCAGGCTTTGCTGTTGTTGATTGTCATTTTGTTTGGGTTCAGTCTTCTTTTCTTTACCCCATATATCTTCAATAATCCGATCCGCTGCTTTTTCTGCAGCCGCGGCTGGAAAATAAATATTAATCGTGACACAGGAGACCAACATAAAACCTGTGAATAAACTAGCTGTTATATTCTTCAATAATTTCATTATTCATTCCGTTTACTTTATAACAGGTCCAGCGGTATTACTGACGGCATTAATACGCGCAAGAAGTTCAGGCCAATCGACCTGTCTTGTGTGACCTATAACGTTAATCCGTGGCGGTAAGCCACCCCCTTTGACAATATAATACCCTTGTTCTGTATCACCAACACCGCCGATATTACAAATAGCATTGCGTAACTTACAACTTAGACCTAAACGTTGGTAAGAAAAATCCTCGAAAAAACGCAAGAAGCTTCTTGATAATACACCACCAGCACCACCACCTAGTTGTGACAAATTGTTTACGGCTTGTTGGCTGATTCGTTTGCGGCTTGTATCATTATCAGGCGTTGCAAACTCGGCGTTGAAGTAAACTGGCTGCCAGTCTGACAACCGCAATTGTTTTATTTTGCCATCCAGCTTACCGGTGATTCTACCGAAATCGAACGTCTGAGTAAGCGTTTCCAAATCTAGATCAGTGAAATCAATATTGGCATATAGCTGTGGTAATGTATCAAACGGTTTGTTCAACCTTAGATCGCGTACGATACTGGTTCCACCAAATAACTTCACCATCAAAGCACCATCTACCACTATTTGTTTATTGACATAACTTACTTTAGGAATGACACCAGACAACTTACCATGCAATAAAGGCCAGCCTAATGCCTGGCTCAACGATGCCATCGAAATGGGTGTTATCAAACCATCAAACTGCCAATGATTGCCGTCAGTATCAAACTTCATCGCCAAGTCATTTATTTGTAATTTACCGTCAAAGATCGGCACTAAGAGAGGTTGTAATAACTGTAACGATGATTGGCTACTTCGTGCTTTGAGAGATGAAGAACCAATAGGAATGGCATAAAGGTGCGCTTGTTGCCAACTTACATCCGTCTGCATTGGCTTTTCAGCATTTGTCCACGCTAATTGACCTGTCATACCCGTGAGGTTAAAGCGTTGCTTAACATCATTGATTGTTAAATCATTGACCCTCGCTGTCAGCTGGTAATCTTTCTGTTGCTGTGTATAGTGAATACCGAGAGTACCAGTGAGTTTCAAGTCATCTGCGGCTGTTCCCAAAAAGAATGGTTGTAGCCAATGCTGATATAAGCGACTTGCCGTCGTAGGCTGACTAGTAAAACTTAGTGCTGTTATCTTTTTATCAATAAGCGTTAACCCGCCTCGGCCTTTCAGCACACCTTGGTGATCGACGTTAATTTCTGTGATACTCAACTCTTTACCGTCTGCTTGCCAGTAGCCATAAGCAGTTATATCCAGTGGGTGCGTTGAAAAATCCATAAAGATTGGCTCAACGTATCCCTGACCTTGTTGCAAATTTAACTGACTCTGCCACAGCCAAAGCGGCGCTTTATTTCGTAATGTAGCGGTGAATGCCATGCCCATGCCTTCAGACGCATAGCGCCCTGATGTATCTGCAAAGGTCATCTGCTGTCCCTGCAATGCTATTTTGATGTCAGTGACATGATCAGTTATTCCGTCAGCTGTTATATCAACATCCACATCACCCGTCATTGACCATTGGGCAAGTTGTTGCTGGAATTGCGGTTCGAGATGATCGGCGACAAGATCATTAATCACCGACATGGATATACGGTTACCTTTAAGCGTCGCCTGCCACGCTTGATCATTAAAATTAACGACCACGTTAAAGTTGCTAGCTGCAAAAGAAATATCATTAATAGTAACGTTAAACTGATTGCTTTGAGGCATGGCCCAGATGCTGAATCCAACATGCTGAGTTCCCAGTTCGGGGTGACTGAATTGAAGTTGACCGTGGGGACAGTTTATTTGTTTATCCCGTATTTCCACCCGTTCACAATACACTTTAATATCATGTAAGCTATTAATTGGTGATGGCAACTGCACCTTGGCAACATGTCCAGCTAAAGCCAGCCCATTTTCTGTGAGCTGAAATTCAATATCAATATTGTCAGCAATTGTGGTGTCAAATTGCCAATGAGCAATGGTGAGTTGTATATTTTTTGCAGATGTTAACGATGTGCAGAGTAAAAAGAAGCACGCTACGAGCACATATCGACACATATTACTCGGCCGGAAATACACCTGTTGAGAGATATCGATCGCCACGATCGCAGATAATACAAACAATGATCGCGTTAGTAAGTCGCTCAGATAATCGTAAAGCGGCCGCTACCGCCCCTCCAGATGACACCCCACAGAATATTCCTTCTTCAGAGGCTAGTCGTCGCATTGTTTCTTCGGCAAGACTTTGCTCCATGTCCAGCGTTTCGTCTACCCGATCAGCTTCAAAAATAGTCGGTAGATAAGCTTCAGGCCAACGACGAATCCCGGGGATACAGGAGCCATCGGTGGGTTGGACACCAATGATCCGAACCTCAGGGTTTTGTTCTTTAAGATAGCGAGAAACGCCCATTATCGTACCCGTCGTTCCCATTGCACTGACAAAATGTGTCACTTTACCCGCTGTATCTCGCCATATCTCAGGTCCCGTGCCTTGATAATGAGCTAAGGGATTATCAATATTGCCAAATTGGTTAAGTAGTTTACCTTTACCTTGTTTTTCCATATCCAGAGCCAGATCCCGTGCTGCTTCCATTGACTCTGTTAGCATGATATCCGCACCATAAGCGCTCATTGAGGCACGACGTTCCATACTCATATTAGACGGCATAATCAGCACCATCTTATAACCTAGAATCGCTGCTATCATTGCTAAGGCGATACCTGTATTACCACTTGTGGCTTCAATTAAGGTATCTCCAGGTTGTATATCTCCGCGAGCCTCCGCCTGTTTTATCATGCTTAAGGCAGGTCTGTCTTTAACTGAACCAGCAGGGTTATTACCTTCTAACTTAACTAATAGGGTATTAGTAGTCTTACCCGGCAAACGTTGCAAACGCACCATCGGTGTATTACCGATACAGTTTTCAATTGTTGGAAAAGTCATCGCTCAACTCCAAAACCACATAGGCAATCGCATAATCCTGCTCATCACTTAGACTTAAAAAACTTTGACCAATATTCAATTGTTCAACCAATACGGCTGCACGCCGATCAAAACAAAGTTCGGGACGCCCCAGTTGGTTATGACCAACAGAAATATCACGCAAACTTAAACCATTACGAAAACCGGTACCTAGGGCTTTGGCACTGGCTTCTTTCGCTGCAAAGCGTTTAGCTAAAAATTCTGCCGGTCGTAATGTCGCTTGAAAGGCCAAGAATTCATTATCACTCAATATTCTTTGTGCGGCTTTATCGCCAAATTTAGCTAATAGCGCGGTCATCCGCTCAATACAGACAATATCAGTACCAATGCCAAAAATCATCGTCGTGCATCTAACATTAGTTGCTTCATTTCACGCACTGCCATTTGTAGTCCAGTGAATACGGAACGGGCAATGATAGCGTGTCCTATATTTAGTTCTACTATATCTGTGATTTGTGCTATCGGTCCAACATTATGGTAATTCAAACCATGTCCTGCATTAACTTGCAAACCTTTGCTTTTAGCATAACTGACGGCCTTTACCAGCGTTTCAAGCTCATATTCAGCCTCAAGCTTGGTTGTTGCCTCGGCATAGCGGCCAGTATGCAATTCAATAACCGGCGCCTTGCAGGCAACAGCCGCATCAATTTGTTTAAAATCAGGATCAATAAACAATGACACTGCGATATCAGCATTGGCTAATCGCTGACAAGCACGTTGCATTTTTGTTAACTGGCCTGCCACATCCAGCCCACCCTCTGTCGTCAGTTCTTCACGGCGTTCAGGTACCAAACAGCAGTCTTCTGGCTGATATTGCTCGGCAATTGTCAACATCTCGTCAGTGACAGCCATTTCCAGATTCATCTTGGTCTGCAAAATCTCTTTTAGCATGACTACGTCACGTTGTTGGATATGGCGCCTGTCTTCACGCAAATGTAACGTAATACCATCAGCTCCAGCTTGCTCAGCTTCAATTGCTGCTTGAATCGGATCAGGGTAACGTGTACCTCGTGCTTGTCGTAAGGTAGCGATGTGATCAATGTTTACGCCTAACTGAATTGCCATCTCTGTTTAACCTTTCACTCTACTGTTGAATAATCTTTTAGTTGTTGGAAGAGTTGCCGACTTTGTAATGGCCGACCGCCCAAATAAAAATTTATCACCGATCGCATTAATAATTTAACTTCCTTGAGGCTTTGTTGATCAAACTCAGTCTCGTTGACAAGCTGTTGTATACTATGGCCAGAAATACTGGGTTGTTTCGTCCCCGGGTGCCAACGATATAAACCTGAATCTGCCAGATAGTAATAACGTTGTTGTGTATCAATGTCATGTCCCGTATCGGCTTCCTGTTCTAACTGTAAACCATAACCCAGTTGGTTTAATAGCCGCTTTTCAAATAGGCGTAATGCCCGTTCATTATCGCTGGATGACTGTAGTGCCATTAACACCGATTGATAAGCCTGGTACGTCACTGATTCTCTTTCTTCAATCATCATTAAGCGTACGATAAGCTCATTGATATACAAGCCACATAAGGCAGACTCAGCATGGAGATCATAACTCGGTCCATTAGCTTCCATCGCGGTCAGTGTGTGGAGCTCGCCATGACCTGTCCATGACACTAATAATGGTTGAAACAATTGAACAAGGCCGCGCCCCTGTTTACTTTTCTTTTGCCCACGCGCCAGCAAATGGATGCGGCCATACTGTTCTGTCAGCATATCAAGCAATAAACTATTTTCACGGTAGGGCCGCTGATGCAGGATAAACGCTGGACAGAGTAATACCTTCAAAAGTTAATGCCTTATAAGTCGTCGTTATACCCTAAATTCTTTAGCATTCGCTCATTATCCGACCAACCATCACGCACTTTCACCCAAAGTTCGAGAAAGACTTTACAGTCAAAAAGTTTTTCCATTTCAATACGAGCATCTTTACCCACGGCTTTTAACAAATCACCTTTCTTACCGATGACAATCGATTTCTGGCCGCTGCGTTCAACGTAAATAACAGCAGCTATTCGTGCCAGGTTTTCCTCTTGTTTAAATTGCTCTATTTCAACAGTTAATGAATAAGGCAATTCCTGTCCTAGTTGTCTGAATAATTTCTCCCGGATCAATTCTGCTGCTAAAAAGCGTGAGCTTCTGTCTGTTAATTGATCTTCGGGGAAAATCAAATCACCTTCTGGTATTAACGTTTTGATCTCAGCTTCTAATTGCTCCAGGTTTATACCTTGCCGTGCTGAGATAGGCACAATATTTGCGAAATCATATTGGCTGGCTAATTTCTCAATCTGTGGAAGCAATACATCTTTATCCTGTAATTTATCGACCTTGTTTATCACTAAAACAACGGGTGCCCTGGCGTTACTATTTAATCTTTCTAAGACTTTTTCGTCTTCAGGTGTCCAATTAACGCCATCAACAATAAATAAAATAACATCAACATCATCAATAGATGACGCTGCAGCCCTATTCATATAACGGTTCATTGCTCGGCGACCGTCACTGTGTATTCCAGGGGTATCGACATAAATAAGCTGGCTATCTTCAGTCGTTTTTATACCTAAAATACGATGTCGCGTGGTCTGAGGGCGTCGTGATGTAATGCACAGTTTCTGACCTAGTATTCGATTAATTAATGTTGATTTGCCAACATTTGGTCTACCTATAATGGCCACATAGCCTGAACGAAAAGCCTGCTCTTTCATAATACACCCTCAATCAGCATCAATGCCCTTTCTGCTGATTTCTGTTCTGCTTTTTGATGACTCCGCCCGCGTGCCACCACAACTTTTTCGAGCAAAGCCACCTGGCAACTGGCTTCGAATATGGGTGATTGAGCGTCCGTTTTTACTTCACTAACACTGTATAAAGGTAAAGGCTGTTTATGACTTTGTAAGAGTTCCTGCAGTCGAGTTTTAGGATCCTTGACCATCTGCTCAACATTAATACTATCCAGACGTTCTTTATAAAGTCGTAATATCAAACGTTTCACCGATGACAGGCCACTATCAAGATACAAAGCACCGAATATTGCTTCAACAGCATCTGCTAATATTGACTCGCGTCGAAACCCGCCACTTTTTAACTCACCTGGACCCAGAATTAATACATCCCCTAAACTCAACTCCCTTCCTATTTCCGCCAAGGTGACCCCTTTTACCAACGATGCACGCAACCGGCTCAACTTTCCTTCTTTAACATGAGAAAAACGAGTAAATAGCTCTTCAGCAATAACAAAGCTTAAAATAGCATCACCCAAATACTCCAGGCGTTCGTTATTATGCTTGTTTGCACTACGATGTGTTAACGCCTGCTGCAATAGTTCAGGGTTTACGAATTCACATTCCAGCTTTTTGCAAAGTGTTTTTTGCTGAGGACTCAACATTTACTGCTTCTGTTCAACATCGATTTCCGTATGAAAGTGACCGATTAAATCAATCTGGGCGATAAACGGTTCCCTTACTTCATAATCTATTACAATTTTAGATACATGAAGATTGTTTTTACCGCGGGAAATTTCGATATTTTCCTCTTTAACATTGTGTATATAACCAATATCAAATCGTTTGTATAACAATAACATCGTCTGTTGTTTGGTTAGATTATTATTTTTCAACTCGACTTCCATACCATCCATAATTTGCAAGACACCATAATACTCTTGATACATCGGTATCAGTCGCATTGCCAGCGTGGCAAAAAAGGCGATAATGGATAAAACAATTACCCAACCGATCAAGGTCATTCCTGATTGTTTTTTCATAACCCGCTACCTTTATGTGTTAGTTAATACTGCTTCCAATTCTGTCCCAAACAATACAGCTGCTACTTGCGTTACAATCCCAGCTCATCCATATATAAAATGCTTTACCGACTAGATTCTCCTCCGGTACTGTTCCCCAAAAACGGCTATCGCTACTATTATCACGGTTATCACCCATAACAAAATAATGCCCTTGTGGAACCACCTTGTCGACTTCCATTCGTTGTTGACTTGGTGCTAACGCAATCTGATGGCTATGATTGCCTAATTGTTCATGATGGATACTATAACTCGCTGGAACAACGCCTAACAGTTCTGCTGTCTTTGCTTTAACTTCATGCGCAATAGGGGTGCCGTTGATATAAATGGTTTTATTGAAATAGCCAACTCTGTCGCCCGGTAGACCAACTACCCGTTTTATATAATCTATATTGGGGTTTGGCGGATAGCGAAAAACGACAACATCACCTCTCTCTGGTTTACCCACAGCTATGATCTTGTTGTTAATGACTGGCAGACGCACACCGTAGGAAAATTTATTAACCAGAATAAAGTCACCAATATGTAGCGTGGGTACCATTGATGCCGATGGAATACGAAAAGGCTCTACCATAAAAGAGCGGATAACAAGGACGGCGAGAATAATCGGGAAAAATGATTTTGCATAATCGACAATAATTGGGTCATCTTGTTCAGCAGTCCTGTTCGGTGCCCACAAAAACTTGTCGAGTAACCAGATGAAACCTGTTAATACAACAAGACTGACCATAATTGCTGGAAAACTCACGTTACTGTTCCTTTATTATTTTTTAGATAGCTGTAACACAGCTAAAAAAGCTTCCTGCGGCACATCGACTTTACCAATCGATTTCATCCGTTTTTTACCTGCTTTCTGCTTTTCTAGTAATTTACGTTTTCGTGACACATCACCACCGTAGCACTTTGCCAACACATTCTTACGCATCGCCTTCACTGTCGAACGTGAAATAATATGCCCACCGATGGCTGCCTGAATTGCAATATCAAACATTTGTCTTGGGATCAGCTCTTTCATCTTTTCTACTAGGGCCCGACCACGCGATACGCTTTGATCACGATGAACAATCATGGATAAAGCATCAACACGTTCACTGTTAATTAAGATATCCAACTTAACTAAATCGTTTTGCTGAAAACGCACAAAGTGGTAATCCAGTGATGCATAACCTCGGCTAACGGACTTTAAGCGATCAAAAAAGTCGACGACAACTTCATTCATCGGTATTTCATAACTCAATGCGACTTGTTTTCCCATGTATTGCATGGTTTTCTGCACACCTCGTTTTTCTACACAAAGTGTAATGACGGCGCCTAAATGTTCCTGAGGCACTAAAATATCAGCTGCCACAATAGGTTCTCTGATTTCATCAACAGTGCCAACATCAGGTAAAAGTGCTGGATTTTCGACTTTGACCACATCACCATTACGCATTAATACTTCAAAAACAACCGTTGGGGCCGTGGTGATCAAATCTAGGTCATATTCACGCTCTAAACGTTCCTGAATGATTTCCATATGCAGCAAACCCAAAAAACCACAACGAAAACCAAAGCCGAGTGCTTGCGAATTTTCAGGCTCAAAGAACATAGCTGCGTCATTCAAACGAAGTTTTCCTAACGCTTCTCGCAACGATTCAAAATCATCAGAACTAACAGGGAAAATCCCAGCATATACTTGTGGCGTTGCTGACTTAAAGCCTGGTAACATCTCGCTGGCACCATGGTGAGAGTGCGTTAATGTATCGCCAACAGGTGCGCCATCAATATCTTTAACACCCGAGATAACATACCCCACTTCCCCGCTCGATAAGGTATCTCTCTTGTCTCGCTTAGGTGTGAACACGCCGACTTGCTCGACTTGATACTCTTGCCCTGTCGACATGACTTTAATCTTATCTTTAGTTTTAATTTTGCCCTGCTTGATACGCACTAATGAAATAACGCCAACATAACTATCAAACCAGGAATCAATAATAAGTGCTTTTAGGGGGCCATCAACATCACCGACCGGTGCCGGAACGCGCTCTACAATCGCTTCCAATAAGTCTTCGATTCCTAAACCTGTTTTAGCACTGCAACGCACAGCATCTAAAGCATCAACGCCAATAATATCTTCTATTTCTTGGGCAACACGATCAGGTTCAGCAGAAGGCAAATCAATTTTATTTAAAACAGGCACTACTTCAAGATCTAACTCAATGGCTGTGTAACAGTTCGCAACACTTTGCGCTTCTACACCTTGAGCTGCATCAACTACGAGTAGCGCACCTTCGCAGGCTGACAATGAGCGTGACACTTCATAAGAAAAATCCACATGGCCGGGCGTATCAATAAAATTGAGGTGGTAGATTTCACCGTTACGCGCTTTATAATCGAGTGAGACACTCTGCGCCTTTATCGTAATGCCCCGTTCCTTTTCTAAATCCATAGAATCAAGGACTTGCGAGGACATTTCTCTATTAGTTAAGCCTCCGCAAACCTGAATAAAACGATCTGCGATTGTCGACTTACCATGATCAATATGAGCTATTATCGAAAAGTTACGGATATGATCCATGAAATCAAACAAAACCTTATAGTCAGTAACGAATGACTGACAACAACTATTTGTTATCTAGCCTTTCTAAAAAATGAACTGTGCAATTTTACGGTAAATACAACGTTATGTCCTGTTTTGCCGTCATAAATTCTACTTCATTGATTGCCTATAAGGTTTAACGCTTTTTTCGTATCGGACAGTGACAAGTAAAACAGCAACAAATATGAAAATATTTTGTCAGAATACGGGAGCATTACCCGGTCTCTTTTTTGTTTCCTATCACTGGTATAAAGCAGTGATAATTATAGAAGATTATTTTAATAAAAATATCTGATTAACTAATGTTTCTGCTGAACATATATTATGTTTTCGGTATTAAAACCACGCTCTTCAGACATAGTGAGGAATTTTTGCATAATTTCACTATCAATCACAGGTGTCCTCGCTAACAACCAGAGATAGTCTGTGTTTGGTCCTGAGACAAATGCATATTGATAATTTTCATGATCTAATTCAAAAACAACATAAGAACCGTAAAAAGGTCCGAAAAAAGACACTTTAAGGTAAGCTTCATCCTCTTCATTGACAAAATAGGCTTTGCCCTCGGCCTCCCGCCATTCATTATCAGCCTCAGAAAATCCACGATTGACAACTGCAACGCCGCCGTCATTTTTTAAACTATATTCGGCCGAAACTTGACTTAAGCCCCTCTCAAAAGAATGGTCCAGACGTGCAATTTCATACCATTTACCCAAGTATTTATTCAGCTCAAAATCTGTTACAGGGCTGACAGATTTTGGCATACCAAGGCAACCAGTAAGCAACAAGGTAGCTATTAGCAATATTAATTTTTTCAAGTCATTTTCCTTGCGCCATATTGGCTGCCAGACTTATTCAACATAGCACGCATGATATTCTCCTTACTACGGTTGCAATTGTGCACATCTTTTCAGGGCAAGCGCAATATGTAAATCTTGAAACATAGTCGTTAATGGGGACTCATCACTCTTTATTTAATATGAGTCAAAAACAAATAAAGCGTAAAACAACTAATCAGCAGTTTACTGCTCAAATAGGCCACAAACCGATTAGACAGAACCGGTGATTAAGCCATCTCTAGCTCGACGTCTTAGGACTCTTTCTTTTGTTAAACTTACCATTAGAAAGGTAATAGATTACTTGTTTGATAACCTGCTCATTTCTCATCATAAAAAAATGAGAGGTATTCATCTCTATATGATCATTCATTCCTTCTAATTTTGTACTTTTAATGGATACAGTACCGTCATCGTTGCCAGGGATTATGGCCGATAGTATTGGATTGAAACTTTTATTACCCGCTATTATTCCTACATCAAACGTTGCCGGACCTAAACTGTTTGGAACACTAAGATCGCCTGTTGCAAGTTGAAGGGCTGCATCACCAAGGATGAAATGAAAACCAGGAACCCCAGCAAGCGTATCAACAACGTTAGTTCCTTTATTGGGTGGACCAAGCATTACCACGTGTCTGAGTTTGGCAATTTGATGTTTTGACAGGTATTGCCTTACTAGTATTCCGCCAAGTGAATGAGTGACGAAATTTATAGCCCTATTATTGCCACAACGTTCCAGTGCTGACCCGATTGCTTTTTCTGCTAATAGTTCAATCTTAAAATCTCTCGATGGGTAATCTTTATTGACAACGACATAGCCATGTTCGGTGAGGGCCTGCTCCATTTTTGACATTGAAGCATCAGTTCTAGCAAGGCCATGTAATAAAATTACACATGAGGATTGAGCAACAGTGCTCAACAAAATCAATAAAGCGAACAGCAATATTCTCATTTTAGCTCACCACCTTGTTGTACATAAAGTCTAAACCCAACCGCATTAAATACCTAAGTAACGCTCGTTTCCTGCACACAACTCACCATGTCATCCATCAGTATTACGTTCGAACGTTAATTTATCTTTATCACGTAATAAGAATAAGGTGAAACAAGCCGCTAGCATTGGCCATGCGGCAAAGAACAACAAATTAGCCCCATCAAATGGAGCGAGATATTGCTTGAAAGAAGAGAAGGTTGAAACTGCATGAAATAATAATACTGCACCATAGGTATATTTTTTCTGATAACCAACGACAAATAAGCACAATATAAGCATTTCCACTGCCCCTACGCCATAAAGTAAAGCTGTTTCAAAACCTGAAATATAATAGAATTTCTCAAAAACTTTTGTTGCATGGGCGGGATTAATGAATTTATCAATAGTCCACATAAACATGACCAAAAATATGCTTAAACGGAGAAATAGCAGCGAAATCGTGAGCTTCTTTTCATCATCAGTCATTATTATTTCCTGGTTACTTAAAATACATTGCTATCAGACTAGCTAAAACAAACCACCTAGCACTCACTTGTTAAGATTTTTTATTTTCCACACAAATGGGGTTTCTCTGGTCACCGTCCTATAGAAATGTTTTAGTGCTGTTGTTTGCCAAAGCGCACACGGCTTAGCAAATTATCTTAAAAAACATAACAATGACATACCGTTGTAACCGACTGAATATCAGTTGTACGTATTACTATGTTTGCTCAGTATTTCCTACACGAACAAGATAGAAGTAGGTGAACTCCTGTATCCGTTGAGCGGGCGTTATATGATTTTCAGTTCGTTCAGCAAGCAATTTGAAATCTGTACCGAGCTCCGACAAAAGTTTTTGAGAATCGTATTGAACAATAGGTAAGCCACTACATTTTTCCGGACCGCCAATAGCAAACGATGCAATTATTAGATGGCCA